>Ga0316205_10002593_pt1 | contig 18512 bp, 16 predicted proteins | sample 3monthpyrite_MG_FD_204941 | JGI IMG/M metagenome (GOLD analysis project Ga0316205, IMG submission 204941) | Microbial mat bacterial communities from mineral coupon in-situ incubated in ocean water Damariscotta River, Maine, United States -... | ecosystem: Environmental > Aquatic > Marine >... | reverse complement strand
ATTTGTGTCTGGAATAATGAGTTAATAGAAAGCGGCGTTATTCTTGATACTTTGAGAAAGCAGTACATTAATGACTTACAAAATTTATTAGCTGATTATATTAAACCTATTTTAGGTGATTTAGATAGTCGAGTTGAATATCAACAGGGTTGGCAAAAAGAGATGCAATTTTCTGAAGCATTAATCAATGCAATAGAAAAGGATATGGAAAGAGGTTACACGACGGTTGGCCCACAAAGGGCTGATGTGAAAATACTGGTTGATGGGGTTTTAGCAAACGAACGTATATCCCGGGGACAACAAAAGATATTGGTTACCGGTTTATTATTGGCACAAGCCGGTCTTTTTACAAATAAAACCAATAAAAAATGTATTTTATTAATTGATGACGTGGCAGCTGAACTCGATGAAAAAAATAGAGAGGCATTATTATCGATTTTAATGAAAATGGATGTACAAATGTTTCTTACTTCAATCGAGCAAAACACACTTTCTTCAATACTTAATAGCACACAGTCAGGAAAAATGTTCCACGTGGAACACGGTGTTTTATCAGAAGTGATATAATACTATTTGTTAACATGATGTACTGTTATTCTTAGCATTATAAGGTGTCCCAAGGAATATAATATGAGTGAAAATACCTACGATTCATCCAATATAAAAGTATTGAAAGGCCTAGATGCAGTTAGAAAGCGGCCTGGGATGTACATTGGTGATACTGATGATGGTACAGGTCTTCATCATATGGTATTTGAGGTGGTTGATAATGCGATTGATGAAGCATTAGCCGGGCACTGTTCTGAAATAAACGTTATTGTACATAGTGATGATTCAGTCACCGTAACTGATAACGGGCGCGGAATTCCGACTGACATTCATGAAGAAGAGGGTGTTTCAGCTGCTGAAGTAATCATGACGGTATTACATGCCGGCGGTAAGTTTGATGATAACTCATATAAAGTATCAGGTGGTTTGCATGGTGTTGGTGTTTCTGTAGTAAATGCCTTGTCTGAAGCACTATCGATTACCATCAGAAGAGAAGGAAAAGTTCATTATCAAGAATATAAAGATAGTGAACCACAAGCACCATTGAAGATTATTGGTGATGCCGAGCACACAGGCACAGAAATCAGATTCAAACCGAGTTCCGAAGTATTTGCTATCACCGAATTTCATTTCGATATACTTGCCAAACGATTACGTGAACTTTCTTTTTTAAATTCAGGGGTTTGCATAAAAATCACTGATGAAAAAACAGATAAAACAGATACTTTTGAATATAAAGGTGGTATTCAGGCATTTGTTGAGCACCTTAACCGTAACAAGACGCCCCTGAATGAAAGGGTTTGTTATTTTACGGCAGAAAAAGATGATGTAGTTGTGGAAGTCGCTTTGCAGTGGAATGACTCCTATCAGGAAAGTATTTTTTGTTTTACCAATAATATTCCACAACGAGATGGTGGTACGCATTTAGCAGGGTTTCGTGGTGGATTAACACGAACATTAAATAATTACGTTGAATCAGAAGGCAGTGCTAAAAAAGTAAAAGTGAATGTTTCTGGTGATGACGCTCGCGAAGGCCTAACCGCCGTGCTTTCAGTAAAAGTACCTGATCCTAAGTTTTCATCACAAACAAAAGATAAACTAGTGTCGTCTGAAGTAAAAGGAATTGTTGAATCCAGTATGTCTGAAAAACTGCAGGAATTTCTTTTAGAATACCCAAATGAAGCTAAAAATATCGTGGCTAAAATCATTGATGCGGCAAGAGCACGTGAAGCAGCACGAAAAGCTAGAGAATTAACCCGGCGTAAAGGCGCGCTTGATTTAGCCGGCTTGCCTGGCAAATTAGCTGATTGTCAGGAAAAGGACCCTGCATTATCAGAGTTATTCCTGGTGGAGGGTGATTCTGCGGGAGGCTCAGCCAAACAAGGCCGTGATCGTAAGTATCAAGCAATACTGCCACTGAAAGGTAAGATATTGAATGTGGAAAAAGCGCGTTTCGATAAAATGCTGTCTTCAGTTGAAGTCGGTACGTTAATAAAAGCATTAGGCTGTGGTATTGGCCGGGATGAGTTTAACCCCGAAAAATTACGTTACCACCGCATTATTATTATGACGGATGCTGATGTTGATGGTTCTCATATACGTACACTGTTATTAACTTTCTTTTATCGTCAAATGCCAGAGCTTATCGAAAATGGTTATGTTTATATTGCCCAACCACCTTTATATAAGGTTAAAAAAGGTAAGCAAGAATATTATGTTAAAGATGATACTGAATTAAATACTTATTTATTATCGTTGGCGCTGGATAATGCATCATTACATGTTAATCAAAGTGCACCAGCGATAACAGGTGCGCAACTTGAAAGCCTAGCTAATGATTATGTACGTGTTATGGCGACAATACAGCGCCTTTCTAGAAGAATATCACCAGAAATACTAGAAAAAATCGTTTATATTCAATCGCTTAACAAAGAATCGCTCAATAATAAAGAAAGTATCAAGCAGTGGTGCGAAGAATTACAAGCACGCATGAACGATGATCAGAATGCTTCCATTAAATATGATGTTCGACATAACCCTGTCGAAGATAGTGATGCATTCAATATAGTGGTTGTTAAACATTTACATGGCATTAGTCATGAACAAATTATTCAAAGTGAATTCTTTGAATCAGCAGAATACCGGTCTATGACAGACTTGGGTAAACAACTTGATGGTTTATTAGATGATGATGCATATGTTCAACGTGGTGAACGAAAATGTGACGTTAGCAGCTTTAAACAGTTGATGAATTGGTTAATGGAAGAATCTAAACGTGGCATGAATATTCAGCGCTATAAAGGTTTGGGTGAAATGAATCCGGAACAATTATATGAAACCACATTGAATATGGATCAGCGTAGGTTGTTACAAGTCACTATCGAGGATGTGGTTGCAGCGGATGAAGTATTTACAACATTGATGGGTGATAATGTAGAACCACGTCGTGAGTTTATCGAAAAGAATGCTTTGGCTGTTGCCAACCTGGATGTTTAAAAATGTTGATAGTCGTCTCTCCAGCAAAGAAGCTGGATTACGAAACCGTACCTAAAACAAAAACGCATACTCTACCGGATTATCTGGATGAATCAGAAATACTGATTAATCGTATGCGTGATTTTTCTTCGTTGGATATTTCCGAGCTGATGCATGTTAGCAGTAAAATCGCTGAGCTTAATTTTGATCGTTACGAAATCTGGGATAAAAAATTCACTAGCAAAAATTCTAAACAAGCCGTTCTTGCTTTTAAGGGGGATGTTTATACAGGAATAGATGCAGAGAGCTTTAAAAAAACAGATTTCGATTTTGCCCAAAAACATCTGAGAATTTTGTCTGGTTTATATGGTTTGTTACGGCCGTTGGATCTTATGCAAGCGTATCGATTAGAAATGGGAACCAAGCTCAGTACATTAAAAGGCAAAAATTTATATGAGTTTTGGGGTGAAGAAATAACTGAGGGCTTGAATAAGCAATTAAAGAAAATTAAATCTGAAACCCTTATAAATCTAGCATCAAATGAATATTTTAAATCGGTAAAGCCAAAATCTCTTAATGCCACTATTATCACGCCTGCTTTTAAAGAGTATAAAAACGGTGATTATAAAATGATTGGTATATATGCCAAACGAGCACGCGGGTTATTAAGTCGATACATTATTCAGAATAAAATAAATGATCCTGAAGACATTAAGGATTTTGACGCCGAAGGTTACAGTTATAATAAAAAATTATCTGTTGGCAATAATTGGGTTTTTACCAGAAAACAGAATAAAGGCCTTAAAGTTTAATCCAGGTTATCGTAACGAGGCCACTTTTCAGCGTTAATAATTTCTTTATAGCCATACCAGGTGGCATGTCCAATTAAGGGTAACAGAAATATCAAACCAATAAATGCTGTTGCAAAACCAATTAATACACATAAAACGATAATCGTCGCCCAAACTAGCATGGGTAATTTGTTGCGAAAGACGGCATTAACGCTGGTTATAACCGCAGTCACAACATCGACTTTACGATCCATAATCATCGGCAGGGAAAAAGCACTAGCGGTAAATATAATAGCGCAGAAAAAAGCACCGATGGTGCTGCCAACGCTAAGAAATAATAATAAGTCTGACCAGTTTGGTGAACTTTGTTCTGGAAAGAATATGTGCACCATAGATGCAGCACGCGCCCAGATTAGAAATATAATTAACAGCACAAATGCGAAAACAAGGCCATTACCCATGTGACGTCGGCCTTCTCGTAAACAATATCCAAGTTTTGGGCTTTTACCTTCTTCTAATTGACAGCTTATAGAGTAAAGGCCCATCGCAAATACAGGACCAAGAAAGAAAAAGCCAGATAGTAAGGCAAATAACAGCATATAACTTCCCATTAGATATGCGGTAATAGCGACAAGATAACTAATAAGCGTCATGACCAAACCGTAAGTTAAACTTTGTTTACGGGCACGTTTCATATCAGCCCAGCCGAGGCTGAGCCAGTTTAATGGCGCAAGTGGTGTAATGATGCGGCAGGGTGCAACGAATGGCATGTTTGATGAATCAAACTCTTCGGTATCAATTTTTTCTGATGAAGTAGTCATGATAATTGCTCTGACATAAACATGGTTTACTTTATTGTATAGGATATGTATTTACTGTCTACCACCTATTTTAAGCATTTCTGTTTCGATCCAGGTTTCGGTTTCCTTTAGAATCTCATTCGCTGTTTTTCCTTCAGTAAGAATAGGGGGGCCAATGCTTACTTTAATGGTGCCAGGGTTTTTAGCAAGTTGTTGTTTTGGCCAGTAGTAGCCAGCATTGTGAGCGATAGGAATAATTTTTTTACCCGTTTTAACTGCCAGTAATGCACCGCCGGCTTTGTATTTGGTTTTTTCACCAGCAGCAGTGCGTGTCCCTTCAGGGAAAATCATAACACTGACACCTGTGTCGAGATGCTTTTTGCCTTGTTCAATTAACTGGTTTAATGCAGCCTTGCCAAGTTTGCGATTAATGGCTATGGGGTTCAACATAGCTACACCCCAACCAAAAACAGGAATCCAGAGCAATTCTCTTTTTAAAACCCAAGCAGTAGGCGGTAGAAATAATTGGTAGGTAATGGTTTCCCAGGTTGACTGGTGCTTACTCATGAAAATGACTGATTCATTTGGTATGTTTTCCATGCCATGCACTTCATAAGAGAGGTTACATGTAACTTTAAGCCACCACATGTTAAAGAATGGCCAGGCTTTTGAAATAACAAATCTTATGCGGAATGGCAATATAAATGATATGGAAAGTATTGCCATGACAACAAAAGTGCACAGATTGAAACCTATCCAAAAAAGAACAGCGCGTATTTTAGGCATGGTTTTATTCCAGGGGCTCAGCGGGATTGTTATTAATGACGTCTTCTGCGCCGAACTTGATAAATTTCATAATATTAAATTAATCTCGAAATTCTGAAACGCGAATACGGCCGTTAACCATTTTAGCGTCACGTTTCATGATTTTGTCCATTTTGTTCCAGAATGATTCATTAAGGTTAAAACCTGCAGAAATCGCTGTGCCGAGTAATAAGATAAAAAGGTCAGCTGTTTCTTCAGCAAGATCTTCTTTGCTTTTACCTTTTGTAACACAGGCTGATATTTCACCTAACTCTTCTGTCATAAGTGCCAGGCGGTAAGTTAACTCTTCTCCGCCGGTATTTTTAAAATCATGTTTATCGTGAAAAGCCTGAACCATGGCTAACATATCTTTGTACGAGTCAGGATTCAGGTTTTGTGCATTCATGATTTACCTACTGAAGTTTTGAAAGGTCTGCTACCTTGAGGAATAAATTACGTGTTGATTTTAGTAATGCCAAGCGGTTAATACGTAGAACATCATCTTCTGTCATGACCATGACATTATCAAAGAAAGCATCAACATATTTACGAAGACCGGCTAGTTTCTTCATGGCCTCTTCATATTTTCGTTCTTCAAATAGTGGTTCAAGAATAGGGATCATGTCATGAACAACGGTTGCAAGCATTTTTTCATCTTTGTGTTCAAGAATGAATGAATTACATTTTTCAGGAATATCATCTTTAGATTTTTTGATGATATTTGAAATACGTTTATTAGCAGCAGCGAGGCTTTCCGCTTCTGGTAATTTTCGAAAAGCAGATAATGCTTTAAGTTGATTCTCACAGTCATTAAATTGTGTTGGTTTAAGTGATAAAACTGCATCAATTTCATCACGAGCAAAACCTTCATTAACATAATAAACCTGTAGGCGCGCAAGAATAAAGCTATAGACGCTATTGGTTGTCTCACTAACGGCTAGTGCTGCTTTCTGATAGGTATAATTTTTAATGGCCTTTTTAATGATAATGTTTAAATCAAGATCCATATTACATTCGATTACAATACGTAATACGCCTAATGCAGCACGCCTGAGTGCAAAGGGGTCTTTATCGCCACTAGGGGGTTGTCCTATTCCAAACAAACCAACCAGACTATCTATTTTATCGGCAATGGATACACACTTGCCAGCATCTGTAGAAGGCAGTTGATCGCCTGAAAAACGAGGCATGTAGTGCTCATCTATAGCGAGCGCAACTTCTTTATCTTCACCATCCAGTTCAGCATAATAGCGGCCCATGATGCCTTGCAGATCTGGGAACTCGCCAACCATATCAGTCATGAGATCACATTTACAAAGAATCGCTGCCCTTTTGGCTTTTTCACTATCCAGGCCGGTTAGGTCAGCAATGTTGGCAGCAAGGTCAGCTGTACGGATGACCTTGTCATAAACTGATCCGAGCTTTGATTGGAAAACGACATTTTTTAATGCTTCATTACGGGTTACGAGTTTTTGTTTTTGATCTTGTTTCCAGAAAAATTCTGAATCAGATAGTCGTGGACGAATAACGCGTTCATTACCTTCACGTACCATATCAGGGTTTTTGCTTTCAATATTACTGATGGTAATAAAATGTGGCATGAGGTTTTCATTATCATCAACGATATGAAAATATTTTTGATGCCCTTTCATCGCTGAAACTAAGGCTTCAGATGGCACATCAAGAAAACGTTTATTAAAGTTACCCAAAATAGCTTGTGGCCACTCGATCATACCAGTTACTTCATCGAGTAGATTTTCATCAATAATGGCAGTTCCGTTGACGGTTGTTGCAATTTCTAATATTTGACCTCGTATCGCTTCACGACGAGCCTCAAAATCTACGATGACATGCCCTTCACTTTCCAGTAGAGGAGCATAGGCAGCAGGTTCGCCTATATATATAGTGTCAGGATGATGAAAACGGTGCCCTCTTGTCTCTTGGCCCGTTTTTACACTGAGAATTTCAGCATCAATAACTTCGTCACCAAATAATAAAATTGCCCAATGTACAGGGCGTACAAATTGTTCTTTAAGACGGCCCCATCGCATACGTTTAGGTATAGGGAGTGCATCAAGTGATTTTTGAACAATAGCAGGTATCAAAGATTGCGCTGTTTCTCCTGCTTTTTCAGATTTGTAAGCAAGCCAGGTGCCTTTGTCTGTTTCCAGTTTTTCTAATTCATCTACTTCGACACCACAGCTTTTTGCGAAGCCTTTAGCTGCTTGCGTTGGATTGCCGTCATCATCAAAAGCCGCTTGTAAGCCCGGCCCACGTTTTTCAACTTTTTTATCAGCCTGTTTTTCCTGACAAGCGGTTACCAGCACTGCAAGGCGCCGCGGTGAAGCATAAGGGGTTATTTTTTCAAAATTGAGTTCTGCGGTTTCAAGCCCGTCATTAATGCCAGTATGAAAAGCATCAGATAACTTTTTCAGTGCCTTGGGCGGTAATTCCTCAGTTCCAATTTCGATGAGCAAATCACGTGATTTCATTATTTGCCCTCCTTGCTTGATTTGAGCATGGGAAAGCCCAGTTTTTCACGGCTTTCATAATATTTAGTAGCAACAGCACGCGACAGTGCGCGGATACGGCCAATAAAACGTGCGCGTTCAGTTACAGAGATAGCATGGCGCGCATCAAGCAAATTAAATGTATGAGAGGCTTTCATCATCATTTCATAGGCAGGTAGAGGTAAATCAAGCTCTATGAGTTTGTTGCCCTCTTTTTCACAAGTATCAAACCAGCCAAACAGGCTGGGAACATCGGCGTGTTCAAAATTATAGGCTGACATTTCAACTTCATTTTGATGAAAAACATCGCCATAGCTTACAGGGCCATCTGGTCCGATTGTCCAAACAAGGTCAAATACACTTTTGACGCCCTGCAGATACATAGCAATGCGTTCGAGACCATAAGTTATTTCACCGGTAACCGGTTCGCAGTCCAGTGAGCCTACTTGCTGAAAATAGGTAAATTGTGTCACTTCCATGCCATTTAACCAGACTTCCCAACCAAGACCCCAGGCCCCTAAAGTGGGTGATTCCCAGTTATCTTCAACAAAACGGATATCGTGGACTAACGGATCAATCCCTAACATTTTCAATGAGTTAAGGTAAAGATCCTGGATGTTTAATGGCGAAGGTTTGAGCATTACCTGAAACTGATAGTAATGTTGCAGGCGATTAGGGTTTTCACCATAGCGGCCATCGGTTGGTCGGCGAGATGGCTGAACATAAGCAGCGTTCCAGGGCTCGGGGCCGATAGAACGTAAAAAAGTAGCTGTGTGGAATGTGCCAGCACCTACTTCCATATCATAAGGTTGGATCAAGATGCAGCCTTGCTCAGCCCAATATGTTTGTAATGCGAGTATAAGTCCCTGAAAAGTCGAGACATCAACTGATTGTTTCTTTGCCATCTTCAATAAATCCAACTACAACAGTAATAAGGAGCTGATTATAGCGTGCTCAGAGGCTGCCATTAAACAAAAAAGCAGCAAATTTAGTAATTAATTACTTATTTTGTAGGAATTGAGTAAATGGGTTTGTTTAAAACAGTGTATTTGAATAATTATAAACAAGCAGGTTTCTGTTTTACTTAAAAAAGCCATACTATTCATGTCGCTTATTCAACGTGTATAATGTCTTCCCTGATTAGCAAATACCCTCAAAATCTATCATGACACGACAAATTAAAGCGGTTTCCCTTATTTCCGGAGGCCTGGATTCACTTTTGGCTACCAAAGTCATTATGGAACAAGGTGTTCATGTTGAAGGAATTAATTTTTATACGGGTTTTTGTGTAGAAGGTCATACACACGCGATCCGTAAAAAAGATAAAGCAAAACCGAAACGAAATAATGCACTTTGGGTTGCTGAGACCTTAGGTATTAAACTACACATTATTGATGTAATCGAAAAATATAAAAATGTTTTAATCAACCCTAAACATGGTTATGGGGCAAACATGAATCCCTGTCATGATTGCAAAACATTCATGGTGTCAGAAGCCTTGGAGTGGATTGAAAAAAATGATTTTGATTTTATTATTACAGGTGAAGTAATGGGCCAACGACCCATGTCACAACGTAAAGATACTATGCCAGTTATTGCACAAGAATCTGGTGCAGGCGAACGTTTATTACGCCCTTTGTGCGCCAAACATTTTGAACCTACTTTACCCGAACGTGAAGGTTGGGTAAGTCGAGACGAATTACTCGATTTTCATGGACGCTCGCGCAAACCACAAATGGCATTAGCAGCACAATATGGTTTTGAAGATTATGCTCAACCTGCTGGCGGATGTTGTTTTCTTACGGATGAACATTATTCAAAAAAATTAGTTGATCTCTGGGATGCACGTGGCAATAAAGAATATGAAATGGATGACATTATGTTATTAAAAGTAGGTCGTCACGTTCGCCCTGCTAAAAACTTTAAATTGATTATTGCGCGTGAAGAAGGCGAAGTTAATTTCATGCAAGGTTACCGTAATCGCTTTATTTCTATTAAAACGATTAGTCATTCCGGCCCATTGGTTTTGATTGATGGCCAGCCCAGTAATGAAGACTTACAATTAGCGGCACGTATAACTGCGCGGTTTAGTCAGGGCAAACAAGCGGATGAAGTAGAAGTAGAATTACGCCAAATGAATGGTGATAGTGATTTGATCAAGGTTAAGCCCATGTTAATTTCAGAGATGCCGGAAAGCTGGTATGTCTGAATACAAACTTGATGCGAGTGGGTTACTGTGTCCGATGCCGGTAATAAAAACACAAGACAGAGTTGAAGAGCTGGAACATGGCGACATTCTGGAAGTTATATGTACCGATCCAGGAGCCTTAAATGATGTGGGTGCCTGGTGCCGAATTAATGGACATAAATTACTTGATGCCAAACAAGATGATGTACAAGTTGTTATCAAAATAGAAGTGATGCGATAAAGATGGACGTAGATCAACGTTACAAAGAAATTAAACATGTCACTTTAGTTGGCGCAGTGCTTGACCTGGTATTGGGCGTGGGAAAAATAATCGGTGGTTACGTTGGTAGTTCACAGGCGTTGATTGCTGATGGTATTCACTCACTATCTGATTTGGTAACAGACGTGATGGTTTTGTTTGCAGCAAAACATGGTAGTCGTGAAGCGGATGAAGAACACCCCTACGGTCATGCTCGAATTGAAACCGTGACAACGGTTGCCTTGGGTATTGCGTTGATAGGTGTTGCAATAGGGATTGGTTATGACGCAACGATTAGATTATTTAATCCTGAACTTCAAATGCACCCAGGCTGGTTAGCTTTTAGTGTTGCACTTGTTTCGATTATTTCAAAAGAAGCTATTTATCAATATACAATGCGTGCAGCTGAACGCTTGCGCTCAAACATGTTAAAAGCCAATGCCTGGCACAGTCGTAGTGATGCTATTTCATCAGTGATCGTGCTTGTCGGAATAATCGGATCAATGGCCGGTTTATCTTATCTCGACGCAATCGCGACCATTGGCGTGGTCTATATGATTGCCAAAATTGGCTGGGATTTAACCTGGCACAGTCTCCGAGAATTAGTGGATACTGCGTTGGATGCAGAACAGGTTACAAAAATCCGAGAATATATTAAAGATCTGGATGGTGTTGAAGATCTGCATTTATTGCGTACCCGGCGAATGGGAGCCGATGCATTAATTGATGTGCATATCCAGGTTGGTTCGCGGTTGAGTGTTTCTGAAGGCCATCATATTAGTGAAACCGTGCGCGATCGTTTAATTAAACAGTTTGATGATATTACTGATGTCATGGTGCACATCGACCCGGAAGATGACGAAAGTGTTCAACCATGTGGTCACCTCCCCTTACGCCGGGAGATTTTGGCAAAATTGAGGACGGCCTGGGCTGAAATAGCCTCAGCTGAGCAAATTGAAGCCATTACATTACATTATTTAGATGGTAAGATTCATGTCGATATTCAATTACCGATAGAAAGTTGTAGTGAAGAAATGCCATGTCGGGTAATATCTGATGCATTGATTTATGCTAGTAAAACACTGGACGAAATCGGTGATGTACGAGTTTGCTTTCATTAAAGCACTAAAATGGTGCGTTATGCTATATGACGCACCATTTTAGTGCTTTTTGATCGATGCTATATAGCCGTTTTTAGGTAAGTGATTGATTTATATTCAATAATACGCATGGCATAGTTCATGCACATTACATAGTTTAAAGTTAATTGATGCTGCTATGGCCCGTTTAGATAACCGAAGTAGCGTAGTTTTTTATAAAGAAAATTCTGGAGGAGTGGCGAATGTCCGCAAAAGTTTTAAAAATGATTAAGGACAACGATGTAAAATTCGTTGATATGCGTTTTACCGATACGATTGGTAAGGAACAACACGTAACTATACCCGCACATGAGGTCGATGCTGGTTTCTTTAAAGAAGGTAAAATGTTTGATGGTTCCAGTATTGCTGGATGGAAAGGCATTAATGAGTCAGACATGATCCTTATGCCAGATGCTTCTACTGCTGTTCTTGATCCATTCTTCGATGACATGACAATGAACATCACGTGTGACATTCTCGAGCCTGCAACAATGCAAGGTTATGAACGTGATCCACGTTCAGTTGCTAACCGGGCTGAAGCTTATCTGAAATCAACCAAACTCGCTGATAAAGCATACTTTGGACCTGAAAATGAATTTTTCATACTTGATGATGTTCGTTATGGTTCGGATCTGTCAGGTTGTTTTGTAAAGATTGATTCAGAAGAAGCTAGTTGGAATTCTGAAAAAGTTTATGCAGACGGTAACATGGGTCATCGCCCAGGAATTAAAGGTGGTTACTTCCCTGTCCCACCGGTTGACTCATTACATGATATTCGTTCAGCCATGTGTCTGGCTCTGAATGACATGGGTGTTGATACAGAAGTACATCATCACGAAGTGGCAACAGCAGGTCAGTGTGAAATCGGTTCAGGTTTTAATACATTGGTTGCTAAAGCGGATGAAGTTCAAATATTAAAATACGTTGTACAAAATGTAGCACATGCTTATGGCAAAACAGCGACATTCATGCCCAAGCCAATTGTTGGTGATAACGGTAATGGTATGCACGTACACATGTCTTTATTTAAAGGCGGCAAAAACCTGTTTGATGGTAAGAAATATGGTGGTCTGTCAGACATGGCTCTTTATTACATCGGCGGTATCATTAAACACGCAAAAGCGTTGAATGCATTTGCTAACTCTTCAACCAATAGTTACAAACGTTTGGTTCCAGGCTTTGAAGCACCTGTTATGCTAGCTTATTCTGCTCGTAACCGTTCCGCTTCAATTCGTATACCGTTTATTTCAAATCCTAAAGGACGTCGTATCGAAGTTCGTTTTGGTGATTCAACAGCTAATCCTTATCTTTGTTTTGCTGCATTCCTGATGGCAGGCCTTGATGGTATCAAGAATAAGATTCATCCTGGAGATGCAATGGATAAAGATCTGTATGATCTTCCTCCTGAAGAAGAAGCAGCCATTCCACAAGTTTGTCATTCATTTGATCAGGCATTGGAAGCACTATCTGAAGATCGTAAATTCCTCACCGAAGGTGGTGTATTTACAGATGATATGATCGATGGTTTCATCGATCTGAAAATGGAAGAAGTGACACGTTTACGTATGTCTACTCATCCTGTTGAGTTTGATATGTATTACAGCTTGTAATATTTTTCATTAGATTGACGTTAAACGCCTCCAATTGGGGGCGTTTTGCATTTTTATGGCATATACTTTATTGGGCATAATAAAGATCAGGGAATAGAAAATATGAAATTGGTACAACAACTAGTTATTCTAGGTTTGATATTAAGCACACCAGTACAAGCTGAAATTTATCGATGGGTCGATGATAGTGGAGCCGTTGTTTACTCTGACATGCCACAGAAAAATGCAGAAGAAGTAAAATTACCCGGCTTGGATTTGTATAAAGGTTCATTGTCTTCAGCAACTGAGTCACCTTCATCTACAAGTCAATCGACTAAAGTGGATAAAACGAAATATAGTTTATTTAAAGTCACCAGCCCAGCTAACGAAGCAACTATTCGTGATAATGCAGGTAAAATTACAATTTCAATGCAGCTCACACCAAAACTAAAATCCGGTCATGCAATTATTATTAGTATTGATGGCAAAGATACCAAGGTGTCCGGGCTAAATCATGGTTTTACTGGACTAGACCGTGGTGCGCATAAAGTGAGCGCAAAAGTGATTGATGCAAGCGGCCAGGCCATCATTACCAGCGAACAAACAACGTTTCATCTTATACGACAGTCACTTTTATCCCCCATAAACAAAGCCAAAGCTGCGGCTAAAGCGAAAGCTAAGGCACAAAAAAAAGCAGTCACTCCGGGCATATAATTAAATAAAACGCACTATAATGGTGCGTAGATGTGTATAATTATAGATACCGTGGTTTAGTGCAAAGGCTAATCCTGTGTCAGTAATCTTTTTTAAATCAAAAAATGAAATATCTAATTGATTTTATTATTATTTTCTATTTTTCGGTAAATAAATATTTAAATTTGCCAAAAATAGCAAACTTGGATTGTTTATTGCAAGTTGGTATCTATGCAAGATTTATCGAAAATAGATTTTCCTGATTCAATGCAAAAACGCATCATGGATAACATGAGTACTTCCGTCATGTTGCTGGATCAATCGTTAATGATTATTTATATCAACCCTGCATGTGAAATGCTATTTGAGATCAGTCGGCGCAAAGCCTGTGGTAAATCATGGGCACACCTTGTTATTGAAAACCAGAGTTTAACTGATCTTATGAAAGAATCAGTTGAACGTGGCCACCCGTTTACCAAACGTGAAGTGAAATTGGCTTTATTTGGAAACAGAACATTAACGGTGGATTGTAATATTACGCCACTCATAGAGCCGTCAGCAGATCCGAATTTATTAGTAGAAATCCAGCACATGGAACGCCAAGTGCAAATAAGTAAAGAAGAACATTTAATTGCACAAAATCATGCTGTTCGTGCATTGGTAAGGGGCATGGCACATGAAGTAAAAAATCCGCTAGGCGGTTTGCGCGGAGCGGCGCAATTATTAGAGCGAGAGTTGGATAGTGATGAGTTAAAAGAATACACACAAATAATTATTTCTGAAGCAGACCGTTTGCAAGGGTTGGTAGACAGAATGTTAGGCCCGTCTGCATTACCTAAGAAAGAACAAATTAATATCCATCAGGTATTAGAGCGAGTAAGAAATCTTGTAAAGGTTGGTATCACCAAAAAAATAAAAATAGTAAGAGATTATGACCCCAGTATCCCGGAATTATTCGCAGATGAGGATCAAGTTATTCAGGCATTGTTAAACTTGGCGAAAAATGCCATTCAGGCAATGGGTGAAGAAGGCACATTAACATTACGAACGAGAAGTAAAAGACAATTTACGATAGGTAGTCAGCGTTATAAATTAATTATCATGATTGAGATAATTGATACAGGCCCTGGCATACCAATAGAAATGCAAGAACAAATATTTTTGCCGATGATAACAGGGCGCGCTGATGGAACCGGGTTAGGCCTGTCTATCGCGCAATCATTGGTGAATCGACACAATGGCTTAATTGAATGCACAAGTGAACCTGGTAACACCGTTTTCAGGATATTACTTCCCTTGGAGAATAAACATGAGTAGTCCGATATGGATAATCGATGATGATAAATCGATTCGTTGGGTATTAGAAAAAGCACTGGAAAAAGCAGAGTTAGAAGTGACTAGTTTTGTTGATGGAAGTTTAATATTAGAGAAATTACAAACTGAGGCACCTAAGGTTATTGTTAGTGATGTGCGAATGCCAGGTATCGATGGGATAGAACTACTAAAAGAAATTAATCAACAATATCCAGAAATACCTGTGATTATTATGACAGCGCATTCTGATCTTGATAGTGCTTTATCAGCTTATCAAGGTGGCGCTTTTGAATATCTACCTAAGCCCTTTGATATAGATGATGCAGTTGAACTCGTAAAAAGAGCAATGCAACATTATGACGAGAAGACAGAAATAACAAGTGATGTAGAAGTAGAAGTAACACCGGAAATTATTGGTAAAGCCCCTGCCATGCAGGAAGTATTCAGAGCGATAGGTAGACTGTCTCGTTCTAATATTACAGTATTGATTAATGGTGAATCAGGTACAGGTAAGGAATTGGTTGCAGCGGCTCTTCATCGACATAGTCCTCGCGCTAAAAATACGTTTATCGCCTTAAATACAGCCGCTATTCCAAAAGATTTATTGGAGTCTGAATTATTCGGTCATGAGAAGGGGGCATTTACTGGTGCACAAGCGATGCGCAAGGGTCGATTTGAACAAGCTGATGGCGGTAGTTTATTTCTCGATGAAATAGGCGACATGCCAGCGGAGTTACAGACACGACTTTTACGCGTGCTCGCTGATGGGGTGTTTTACCGTGTTGGTGGACATACCCCTGTAAAAGTAGATGTACGAATAATTGCAGCAACACATCAGAATCTAGAAGAGCGTGTAAAAGAAGGAATATTCAGAGAGGATTTATTTCATCGTTTAAATGTAATTCGTATTCAATTACCGGCTTTACGAGAGAGAAGTGAAGACATAGCATTATTAAGTGATTTCTTTTTAAAGAAGGTGGCGGTTGAGCTTAATGTAGAACCAAAAGTTATTCGACCAGAAGTTTATAAATTTATGGCTTCATTAGAATGGCCAGGTAATGTAAGGCAACTTGAGAATACCTGTCGCTGGTTAACTGTCATGGCGTCAGGCAGAGAGATAAGGTTAGAAGACTTGCCTTCAGAATTAAATGAAACGCATGAAAAATCCGCAACAGTAAGCAATAAAGACTGGCAAGAAGGCTTGAAAATTTGGGCCGATAATAGTTTATCCAATGGCGAACAAAATTTGCTTGATATTGCGACACCAGAGTTTGAGCGAGTATTGATAGAAGTTGCATTAAAACATACCGGCGGCAAACGTCAGGATGCAGCAAAACTATTAGGCTGGGGAAGAAATACGCTCACACGGAAAATTAAAGAATTAAATATTTAATGGTATAGCTTTTAAATAGAAACTGAGTATTTAGTAATAATTATTGGCAGCCCGGTCGGTTATCATTCATAATGAGCGTGCCTATTAATTGTGATATTTCAGTTATCTCATGGCGTTGCAGGTAAGCAAGGATGCCCTGATTAATTTTATGGCATACCAGTGGATCATAAAATAATGCAGTACCAATACCGACAGCGGATGCTCCGGCAATGATAAATTCAAGTGCATCTTCAGCCGTTAAAATACCGCCCTGCCCTATGATTGGGATATTATGATCGCGGCAAACCTGATAGACCTGATGAACCTTTAATAAAGCAACGGGTTTAATAGCGGGCCCTGATAGTCCGCCCTGATTATTTCCTATAACAGGTGTTCTGCTTTCAACGTCAATAGCCATACCCATCAGTGTATTAATAACAGCAAAGGCATCACTACCTGCTTCAAGACAACGGCGGGCATTTTCAGCAATGTCAGTTTGATTTGGCGAAAGTTTGGTGATTAGAGGTTTATTAGTGGCTTTACGGCAGGCCTCTACTACACGCGCTGACATGTCCGGGTCATTACCAAAAGCAACACCGCCTTCTTTAACATTAGGGCAGGATATATTAATTTCGATCGCATCTATATCTGAATGATCAAATTTTTGGCAGACTTCAATGTATTCTTCAATAGTAGAACCAGAGACATTAGCGATAAACCGAGTTTCTTCAAAATCCAATGTGGGTAAAATGGTATCAACGACATGATCGACGCCGGGGTTTTGTAAGCCTATGGCGTTTAACATGCCAGCGGGTGTTTCATAGACACGGTGCGGAGAATTGCCTAGTCGCGGAGTACCTGTTGTGCCTTTCAGACAAATAGCACCAACATCTCGATTACTGAATCCTTGAACACGGGTATATTCCTCACCAAACCCGACACAGCCAGAAAGCAGCACTAGAGGCGTATTAAATGTTAATCCACAAAATTCAGATTGCAGTGCAGGATTGATTTTTTTGCTCAAAAGAGATGCCTGTGTAGTAAGATGACCAAGATGTTATTTTCGCATATCCTAAGTCAATGCGCCAAGGGATCTATTTTAGTAAGAGCAGGATACTTTAATGTTTAATATAGTATTGTTTGAGCCCGAGATACCACCAAATACAGGTAATATCATACGTTTATGTGCAAATACAGGGAGCCAGTTACATTTAATTAAACCTTTTGGCTTTGAACTGGATGATAAACGTTTACGGCGTGCAGGATTAGATTATCACGAATTTGCAGAAATAAAGGTATATGAATGTTTTAATGACTTTCTTGAAAAAAACCAAACTGAAAGAATGTTTGCCTGTACAACCAAGGCAGATCAATCTTATGCTGACGTAGAGTATCAACCCGGTGATACGCTTATATTTGGGCCAGAAACACGAGGGTTACCAGAAAATATCAGGTCAGATTTAAAACAAGAGAATAATATCAGAATCTCAATGTTGGCTGATAGTCGTAGTTTGAATTTATCCAATGCCGTTGCGGTTATTTTATTTGAGGCCTGGAGACAGCAAGGATTTGATGGTGCTGTATAATGAAAAGTAAGCAACATCAGGACGGTTTAGTATGAATATTATTGACGCACCAGAAAACAAACTGGAAACCTTATTAAGGTTAGCTGCAAATGAGCCTGCGCATCGGCCAGAGTTTTGTAAAGTTCTGCTGGATTCTGTTGTATTAGTGTTAGGAAATATTGATGAGGAAGAAGCTAAAGGGCAATCAGAAGAAGGAAATGCAATTGCAATAGAAAGTTGGGAAGAAGAGGATGGCAGTTTGGCGATCCCATTTTTTAGCTCGTTAGATAGTTTGGAAGCATCAGTTGAAGATGATGCGTCATATCTTGAGATGCCTGTACGTGATTTATTCGAAATGACATTGGGTTCAAAACTGGTTATGAATCCACATTCAGAATACGGCAAAGATTTTTTTTCAGATGAAATAGAATCACTACTAACAACAGGTTCGATTGAAAAATCAT
>Ga0316205_10002589_pt1 | contig 18549 bp, 14 predicted proteins | sample 3monthpyrite_MG_FD_204941 | JGI IMG/M metagenome (GOLD analysis project Ga0316205, IMG submission 204941) | Microbial mat bacterial communities from mineral coupon in-situ incubated in ocean water Damariscotta River, Maine, United States -... | ecosystem: Environmental > Aquatic > Marine >... | reverse complement strand
AGATAAAAGAAAATCAGGAAAAAAATGGTGCTATGTTAGTGGCTGCTTTAATCTTGTTTTTTGTTATTCTCATATTGGGTTCATTATTACTTGAATAACATGTAGATTGACAGGCGAAGTTTATAAACTGTTACTGTGCAGTCTGTTTTATTTATGAATGTATAAATTGAGTGATTTCAGAGTAGTCAAAATCAGCTGATAGGCAAGCATAATAGTCTTTGAACATTTCTGGTAAAAATATATCCTGCATTTTATAAAAGTTATCGTCTTTGGTTTTTAAGTTTTGAATAAAATTGGCACTCTGTGGTGGCACACTTACTTCAAATTGTGTCGGGGCTAGAGATAAACCCTGTCCGGTAACCTTCATATGTGCTTCCTTGCGAGTCCAGATTTGGAAAAAGGCCTGCCTTTGTTCTTCTTCTGTAAGCTTGTCCAGTTGTTGTTGTTCATTAGGTGTGAAAAAACGTTTGCTGATGCCTCGCCAATCTACTTTTCTCTCAGCAAATTCAACATCTATACCCAAAGAATGCTGTTTGCAGACTGCAAGTATGGCCATATTGCCAGAATGACTTAAATTAAACTGAATATTGTTTTTATTTTGAATATCAATTAATGACGGTTTACCGAATTCTGTTTGAGAAAATTCAATTTCATTGGCATTTGTATCGATATATCTGGCTAGTACAGTGTGCATAAAACCATGCGAGGCAATAAAGGCTTTACGGTGTTTGTAAAATTTAAAACGCTCGCTTCTTTCTTTTTCTTCACTGGAAAGTAGAGGGTAGAGGTGTTTTATTCTGGCTTCGTGCACGTTTAAGTAGTTCAGCCAGATATGAATATCATTATCAGCCAGGTCTATAAATGAATCCTGGCTATACCAGTTACTCAAGTTAGAATTTCCTTTTTATGTACTAATAAATAGAGCATGGGGATAACTATTAATGACACCAGTAATGAAAATGATAAACCAAAAACAACAACGGTCGCCAGAGGTTTTAACATTTCAGAGCCCTCATTTAGTCCTAAAGCTAAAGGCAGCATACCAAATACACTTGTTAAAGTGGTCATTAGAATTGGGCGTAATCGTAAAGTGGCAGCTTCTAAAACAGCTGATAATTTTTCCAGGCCCTGTTGACGACAAATTTCGATTTGTTCAACCAGTACGATAGCATTATTAACGACTATACCGGCTAACATGATAATGCCCAGTTTTGCAGGCATGCTTAACTGGTTATTAAGCGCAATTTCAATTGCAAGGTAAACACCGATTAATGTAAAGGGCACACCTAATATTATAATTATTGGGTTGGTGAGTGACTCATACTGTACAGTCATTACTACAAACACAAGAAATACGGCAAGCATTAACAAGATATAACTGGCTGAGCTGCTATCTTTTATAGCGTCTAGTGTGCCGCCGTCATAAATGATATAACCATCTTCAATCGGCATGGAATTTACAATATCAAATACTTTTACCATAAGTTCCTGATAATCTACATCTGAGCTTATAGAGGCGGATATTTCATTTATACGTAACTGGTTGTCACGTTTTATTGAGCTAGGGGCTGGTTCTATACTTATACTGGCAACATCAAATAACCTGATTGCTTCATTGTTCTGTAATGAAATAATGATGTTTTTAATGTCCTGAATCTGATTTATTTCATCACGTTTTAAGCGAATGCGAATGTCATACTCTCTGTCGCCCTCTAAATATTCAGTAGCGACCTGTCCGTTTAATGCAAGTTGAACCGAAAGCCCTATATCTTCTGCGCTAATATTTAAATCTGCAGCACGTTGACGGTTTATCTTAATAATTAACTCGTTGCTTTGTTCTTCATAACTATGGCTTAAATTTTTAAGTTCTGGAATGACGCTTATTCTTTCAATAATTGTTTCAGCTATTAGAGATAATTTTTCAAGGCTGTCTCCCTGAATTCGCAAACTGAAGTCGTCATCGCCATGACTTGTATGAATGCCTCTGACGCCTTTTACTCGCATACGTACCTTGTAACCGGCCAGTTGTAATGTGTTAACCTGTTTTTTAAAACTTTTAATCCAGTTATTGCTGCTTATACCGTTGCGCTCGGATAATGTTTTTAGCTGAACAGAAATGGTTCCTCGGTTACTACGTTGAAACTGCGAGCGACCAAATACAGAGCCGCCTGAGATGACAAAGACGGAGCTAACTTCAGATTGTTGTAATGCGAGTTCTTCAATGAGTTTTAGCGTTTTATCAAATTCAGCTAATCGAGTTCCCGGTTCAGTGCTAATACTGATAGATATTTTCCCTTCATCCATTGTTGGAAAAAAACTATTCTTCGCATTCATGATTTGTAAAGTACTTAATATTAATGCCGCAGTAAAAAGACTTAAAATCAATATAGAGTGTTTCAGGCTTGTATTTAATATTTTTCTGTAAGTTAGTTGAACAGATGTGAATAAACTTTTTTCAGTAGATTGCGCAGGAGATTTAGTCATTGCGCCGAGTGCTGGAATCAAAGTCAGGGCAACAACTAATGAGGCTATAATAGCTGCGCTTAATGTAATTATGAGTTCACTAAAAAGTAAACCGATTAGACCTCCTATAAAAAGGAAGGGCAGTACAGCAACTAGATTGGTTGTGGTTGATGCAGTAATAGCGCCGGTAACTTCAGCTGCCGCATTACTTGCGGCAACCTCAGGTGATTCACCTAGTGCCTGGTGCCGAGAAATGTTTTCTAACATTACAATGGTGTTATCTACCAGCAAACCTATACCTAATGCTAAACCGCCGAGTGACATAATATTTAAACTGATATCACTCAATCCCATAATTAAAAATGTAATAAATATGGCCAGAGGTATAGCCGTGGCAACTATAAGCGTGCGACGAATATCTCTTAAAAATATATAAACAATTAACATCGCCAGAATGCCGCCGCTCATGGCCGCATAACTTGCATTGTTTAATGCGCGCTTTACGTATACAGATTGATCATCGACAGTTTCAATTTGTATGTCTGCAGGTAGTAAATTTTGTGATTTAAACCAGTCTATTTGTTGATGTATACGCCTGGCAACATCAATAGTATTAGCGTCGGGTTGTTTTTGTATGGTAAGTTTTATGCCGGGTTTCTGGTTTAATCGAATACGTAATTCTTCATCCTGATGTGTATCAATTATTTGAGCTACATCTTTTAATAATAAGTTTTTACTGGTATTACCTGAGATAAGCGTGTTTTGAGTAGAGTCAGCTTGTATGTTTTTACTAAGAGGTAAATTTGAAATCGATTCGACAGATTCAAATCGGCCTTCTGTTCTAGCGGTTAACTTTCGTGTATTCATATACAGAATACCACTAGAAATATCCTGATTTTCCTGTTGTAAAAGTGCTTTTATATCGGTGATTTTAAAACCTGCAGCGGCAAGTTTGTCCTGATCAACAATTACCTGAATTTCTCGTACCAGTCCACCACCTACTTCTGTTGATGCTACGCCCTGTACGTTTAAAAACCATTTAGAAAACTCATAATCTACCCAGCTACGCAATTCAATTGAATTGCGAGTTGAGGAACTAACCACTAACTCCATTACAGGTAACTGTGATGGGTCGCGTTTATAAATTACGGGTGGCTCGGCTGTTTGCGGTAAAAAACGTTTTGCCCTGTCCAGTCGAGTACTTGCATCCTGTAACGCTCTATCTATATTTGTTCCATATGGGAATACCATATTAACTGCGCTACGACCCTCTGATGTGTCGGACTGTACACGGGTTGCATCTTCCGTGATGGCGAGTTGTTCTTCTAGTTGGCGGGTGAATTTATCTTCCATCACCTTTGCAGGTGTGCCGGGTTCGAGTATGCGAACATTTACATTTGGATAAATTATATCGGGTAGTAGATTAATATTTAATCGATCGAAAGCAAAAAGACCTACAACTAAAATGGTAATAGATAACATTACAACTGCAACGGGTCTTTGGATTGACCAGTTTGCAAGACCACCTGTACGTTGTATCTTTTTCATAAATTAATAATTAACCTTTAGGTGATGGTAAAGAAACAGGCTTCACGCTCATGCCATCTTTAAGACCAAAAAAACCTTTGCTAATTATTTGTTGCTGGTCTGATAAACCATCAAGAACTTCAATTAAATTTTCGTGCTGAATACCCGTTGATATATTAATTCGTTTTGCCTTATTATCGATGAACGCAAATACATATGCTCCCTGTTTATCATGACGCACTGTATCATATGGAATCATCAGTCGAGATTTACTCTGAGCATATATAGTTACACGACAAAACTGGCCTGCTAAAGCACCTGCTGGTACTGGGTTTAAAGTGACTTCAATCGTTCCCTGACGAGTGTCCTGATCTATAACAGGGTAGATGCGCTGGATAAGCCCTTTAAATTTCTGTTCGCCTAATGCGTCGATACTGATATCGACCTGATTACCCGTTTTTATTAAGGGTAGAAGTAATTCGCTTAAATGAATTTCAGCTTTTAAACTGCTTGTATCAATAAGGGTTAACAGGTGGTTATGTAATGGGATCACATCTCCCGGTTCAACCAGTCTGTGCGAAATCAATCCCGTAAAGGGGGCTTTTATCTGACTATGTGATAATTCTGTTTGTTTTAACTGTAAGTCGGCAATGGCAATATCATTTAAAGTATGGGCCTGGGCAATTTCGCTATCTGATGCTAGTTTTCTTGGCGCAAGGTCTTTAAGTCGGCGATAGTCTACCTTTGCCTGTTTTAATGTGGCTTTGGCTTTTTCTACCTCGGATTTTAGTAACGCATCATCAAGTTGAACTAAGGTTTCTCCCTGAACAACCCGGTCACCAGGATATACAGGTAGCGAAGTTAATAAACCAGGCACCTGATTAATAATTCTTACTGTACGTGCGGCCTGTAGTGTGCCGGTTATTGTTTGTTTGATAGAAACTGAATGATAGCTAACACTGACGGTTTCTATGAGCTGTGCTGATGATTTACGAGAGGGCTTTTGTGAAGGTGAATTATCACAAGCCGATAGCAACATAATAAGAACAAAGCATAAAGATCGAGTAGACCATAAAAATCGAGTAGAAGTGATTAGTGATAGAAAATTCAAAAGCATACCTTAAGTCAGGGATCTATAGATATGAGTATAGAGCCATATGTATTTTATCTGGATTGTATCATTTTTAGGATAAAAATAACCTAAAGTATGCAGGTGTATTACAAGATGAAATTATGCCTGATATTTTTTTAACCACTCAATAAAATCTTCCTGAGGCATTGGTCTGGCAAGATAGTAACCCTGAGCAATATCACAGCCCAGATGTTTAAGAGAGGCGAAGGTTTCTTCGTTTTCTATACCCTCTGCGACTACTTTTATATTGAATCCGTGGGCCATTTCAATAACGGTTTTTACAATATGCTGATCCATTTCGTTATCCAGCATATAACGTATAAATGACTGGTCTATTTTGAGTTCATTGGCCGGTATATATTTAAAATAGGCCATTGATGAATAACCGGTGCCAAAATCGTCAATAGATATATTGAGACCAAAAGACCTGAGTTCATCCAGTGTTATAAAACTGGTATCCATATCCTCCATTAGCGCACTCTCGGTAACTTCAAGGGTAAGTTGCTCCGGGTTTGCACCCCAGATACTTAATGCACTTCTTATAGAGTTTACTAATTCAGGATCACTCAAAACCTTTGCAGATAAATTTACAGAAACCTTGAGTGGTGGTTCAGTTACAGGCCAGTCTTTAATCAATCGTAAAGCCGCATTAATCGTCCACCAGGTAATGTTATGTATCTGCCCGCTTTGTTCAGATATGGGAATAAAAATATCCGGTCTAATAAAACCTTTCTCACGGCTTTCCCATCTAATTAAAGCTTCAGCTCCAAATAACTTACCTGTTTTTAAATCTACCTGGGGCTGAAAATATAGTTCAAATTCATCACGTTCCTGAGCATTGCGTAACTCATCTTCTATATCCCAGTTATTGACTTCAATCTTTTGAGATTTCACTGTGTATATAGAATAGGCTTCAGCGCTATGCCGAGCAGTTAGTAAAGCCAGCTCTGCTTTCTGTATTAAGCCCTGAATATCAATAGCATGATCAGGAAACAATGCTATACCCATGTCAGCGCTAATTTTATGGTTATGACCATCAAGGGGAAAGGGTGAGTTCAGACTGCTTAGTAATTTGTGAGCAGCAAGTGTTACGTGCCCTTCGTTAAGTATTTCGGGTAAAACCATGACGAATTCGGAATTACCGACACGAGCAATATAATCCTGTTGACGAGAAAGTTTCTGCAGTCGCTGAGTAAATTCTTCGAGCAGGTGATCGGCTGCCTGATATCCATAAACAACATTAATCTGTCTGAAATGATTAATGTTGATAAGTAAGATAGCAAGTTTTTTGCCATCACTAAGATGGTCGGCAATATAGTGTTCCAGATCGCGTAAAAGAGAGTCTCTGTTGGCAACATAGTTGGGTGAATCATTCATATGTTATTCCTACAGATAAAACTGTTCCGGGTCTATTCCATACATACCGGGCTCAAGGCTCTTAACAATCTCCAGGGTATTACCATCCTCATCACTTTCATTGACATAAAGATCAATCACATCAAAGTTATTGTAATATTCTTTATTCTCATCAAGCAGCAACATTATTTTGGGTCTAAGTCTCCATACTCTATGTTGAGCTATAATGACACCGACTTTACCATCGTTTAACTCAACAATAGTACCCACAGGGTAAATACCAACTACCTGTATAAACTGTTCAATTAATTCTGCCTGGAAGTCGATATCGCGCCATTCATAGAATTTTTTAACTGCATCGTGTGGTGATATTGCTGATGCAAAAGGGCGCTCTGATATAATGGCATCATAACAATCTACAATACCGGCTATCTTTCCAAAAATAGGAATTTCGTTTTCTTTTAAACCATTCGGATAACCACTACCATTATGTCGTTCGTGGTGGGTTTTAACCATGTCTATAACATCATCACTTATGCCGTTTATAGTGCTTACAATTTCAAGACTGTGTTCAATATGCGTTTTTACTAGTTTGAACTCATACTGGTTAAAACGTTTGGGGTTATTGATTAGCTTATCGGGTAATCTCATTTTTCCGACATCAAATAATAGTGCCCCAATAGCCAGTGATTGAAGGTCTTTTTTGGGCATGCCTAAATGACGTCCAAAAGCCACGGCCCAGACAGACGTGCTTACCGAGTGGTTATATGTGTAGTTATCCTTATGTTTCATTCTTGTTAACCATGAAAAAGCATCAGGATTACGGATTATGCTGTTTACCATCGGTGTAATTGCTTTTTTTAATGAAGGTAAATCAAGTTTTTTATTATTAGATATGTCTATCATAATGTTTTCTGCAACATTAGATAATACGCTATGGTTCTCACGGGCTGATTTTAATTCCTCATCAAGCTCGGCATTATCTTCATACTTAACGGGCTTAACTTTGATGAGATATTGTTTTTTTTCGTTATCAGAAAGCTCTTTTTTTTGAGGGTCTGGTTTTTGATTATCAAGCGGAGTACTTAATTCAACATCAACGAATACATACTTACAATAATTGAATAACTTATCGATATCTTCATTAGTTTCTATCAAAAAGCCCTGTAATAGATAGGGGGTTTCTACCCATGGTCGATCTAACCGTGATACATACATGCCTGGTTCTAGATCAGGGATTCTGACTTTTATTTCTTTTAATGACATTAATTAAAGCCCTGAAGAATAAAATATAAATTGGTCATAGATGATTCTAAATCTTAATTACTATTACCCTATAGATAATATAGCAGAATATAAGCAGAATAACCTGATATGGTGGGTTTTAAGAGCTTATCCGTCACAGTTAACTATGGTTATTACATCAAGCGGCATTTAAGTATAATATGGCTCAATATTTTACTTTGAAAGTAGCTCATATTTTATGCATTCCAGTCACCGTGCGACCGAAGCACCCCATTCTGAACGTAAAGACCTGATAAATTTAAAGAGAATGCTGCCTTTTCTATGGAGTTATAAAGGCAGGGTCTTAATTGCGCTTATATCACTTATGTTGGCCAAGGTCGCAACGGTTAGTATTCCGCTAATTTTAAAAGATATTGTAGATGCACTGGATATGCCAGTTAGTAGTGGAACAGGTATTTCACAGCAACTGACTATTGAGTTGCCATTAATGTTATTGCTGGGGTACGGTGCTTTACGTTTAATGAATGTGCTGTTTAATGAGCTACGTGATGCTATTTTTGCCCGGGTGAGATACAGGGCAATGCGCGATATCTCAAAAAAAGTAGTAAAGCATTTATATGATTTGTCACTTGGTTTTCATTTACAACGTAAAACCGGGGGTATTTCTCGTGATCTGGAAAGAGGTGCTCGAAGCCTCTCTGCAATATTAAATTATCTGACATTTAATATAATACCGACACTGACAGAATTTGCACTCGTTGCAATTATTTTATTTAGTCAATATGAAGCTAAGTTTGCACTGATTACATTTGGAACCGTGGTTATTTATCTTGCTTACACTATGGCTCTAACCGAATGGAGGATGCATTTTAGACATGAGATGAATGCACATGATTCTGAGGCAAACTCAAGGGCTGTAGATGGTTTGATAAATTACGAAACCGTTAAATATTTTAATAATGAAGATTATGAAGTAAAGCGTTATAACGATACTTTAGAAAAATGGGAAGATTGTGCAGTAAAAAGCACCAGTTCAATGGCATTACTGAACTTTGGTCAGGGAGCTATTATTGCAATTGGTGTAACACTGGTCATGATCTCAGCCGCACAAGGTGTTTCAGAAGGCTCGTTAACTATTGGTGATCTGGTATTGGTCAATGCAATGATGTTGCAATTATTCATACCTTTGGGGTTTCTGGGTATTATTTATCGATCGATGAAACACTCTCTGGCTGATATGGACTTAATGTTTAAGTTGCTGGATAACGAACCACAGATTAAAGATATAGAAAACTCAAAAAGTTTAGAGGTTAAACAGGCTAATATTGAATTTAAGAATATCAATTTTTCTTATAATAAAAAAAGACAGATATTACATGATGTGAGTTTTCAAATACCCAGTGGTCATAAGGTTGCCGTAGTGGGGCCATCTGGTGCAGGTAAATCAACATTAGCCAGATTACTGTTTCGTTTTTATGATACCGATCAGGGCGAAATTCTAATTGACGAACAAAATATTCAACACGTTAGTCAGGCCAGTCTACGTTTGCATATTGGCATTGTCCCACAGGATACCGTGTTATTTAATGAAAGTGTTTTTCATAATATACAATATGCCCGTACGGGAGCAACAATAGGTGAAGTTCGACATGCGGCGAAAATTGCCAACATTGATGAATTTATAGAATCATTACCTGAAGGCTACGATACTGTTGTCGGCGAACGTGGGTTAAAACTCTCGGGTGGTGAAAAACAGCGAATAGCTATTGCCAGAGTTATTCTTAAAAATCCGAGAATATTGATTTTTGATGAAGCAACCTCTTCACTGGATTCTCATTCTGAGCAGACAATTCTGAAATCTTTAAAAGAAGTTGCTGAAGAGCATACAACACTGGTGATTGCTCATCGCTTATCAACGATTGTTGATGCGAATAATATTATTGTTTTACAGGAAGGGCGTATTGCGGAGCAGGGTACGCATCAACAGTTACTGGATGAAAATGGTTTGTATGCCAGTTTATGGAAAATGCAACAGGATGAAGAGGAATCTCTTTAGGTTTGTGTTTTAATTGTATTTGATGTTTAGAATAGCAATATCGTATGCTATCGATATCTCACAATAATATCTTTATGGGAACTTGATTTCTGTGTAGTCGCCGTGCTGGCGACTTACTTTTCTTGCAACAGCGCAAGAAAAGTAAGCAAAAGAACGCCGTCCTTTAGTCGCTTGTTCTCATTAAAAAGCGAATGAGATAGATTTCCCCGATGTGTTCCGACGGCTTCCAGTAGTATATTGACCTGTTAGTAATTACTCCGTTGCCGGGTCGTTCTGATGCGCCATCCAGGCTTAACAGAACTTAAAATCACATCCCTGTGATTTTGACCCTAGTGGTATACAATTTTCGGCAAGCTCCAGAGGAGAGGTAAATCAAAACCGATATAAAGTATTTATTCAAAAGAAAATCAATCTATCTCGTCATTGCTGCGACTAAATCTTCTGGAAAGATTTGAACATGCTTGCATGGCCTGAAAGGCGAAGGACATGAGTCCGTAGTATGGCAGGAACCCAGTGACTGTGAATCCATAATAATAAATCTAGTATGTTAATAACAACTAGTCCACTCAATCTGCTTGTGCTTCTATTCTTTTGATTCATTTCTCCCCATTAACCAAGCTGATGAATGAGTGATTTATTTGGGGCTTTGCGCGAGGACTGTCTGAGCGAATTGGCTTTATAATTCGTGAGTTCCGCAGCGGCCAAATAAATCGGGAATGAAGAAGGTACTTTTATTTATGCTTTTTATAAATAAAAGCTTGGTTTTAGCGGGGCGGCATTTCTTTGGTGACTTTCTTTTTGCTGTAGAAAAGAAAGCCACTCGCCATAAGGGCGAAACCTCAGAAATCAAGTTCCCATAAAGCTTAAGTACTGTAAGAGAAGATCAAACCCTGTGGGTGAATGTATTAGATAAACTATAAGGCTATAAATATCAAATCTAAGAAAGTATTCATATTAAAATTGACTGTTTAACAATTCAAACCAGTTACTTTTAAGGTTCTCATCAAAATAGTTAGATACGTCTGGTGCTTCAGGTTTAGTGTTTAAGAATGTGTATAATTTCTCAGATAAGGCATCACTGTCACCTGCTTTATAACGAAGGTTACTGGGATACTGCTCTTTATAACAAAGGTCATCTGGTACAACAGGTATGGCGCCGGCACTGACTGCTTCTAACATAGATAAACCCTGAAACTCATGTATTGCCGTGCTGACTGCAATAGAACTTAATGAAAGATACTTTAAATAATCTTCTTTAGAAACCTTGTCATTAATAATTATTTTATCGCCAAACTGCCGTTCTATCTCCAATAATGCAGCTGGTTTTTTTTTTGGTCTGTCACCGAGTAAGGCAAGTTTGAAATCAGTATCCATTTTGTTCAACTTGTGTAAAGCATCAGCAAAAACCTGTGGCGCCTTGTCATACTCCCAGCGGTGATTCCATAAAATCAGTTTAGGAGTTTTAATAGCTGTTTTTTCAATCCTGCTAATTGCAACGGGTAATATTCCAGATTTTTTTTCTAAAAGATTACTTATGTCTTCCGGTACTTCATCAGGTAATAAATTAAGCAGTCTGTCCACACCATTTAAAAATGAATCTTGATTGTATGTAGAGTTAAATAACAGTTTGTCGGCGGCTAATGCAGCATATAACTGGACCATTTGCGGATCTACAGAATCGTGTTGTTGTTTACTGGTAGGGTAGGCAAACTGATTTTCATGGAAATAGTAAATACATGGAATATTTGATAAGTGGGAATGCAGTCCTTTTAATGTTGCCAGGTCTACCATGGACGTAGCTAGAATTAAATCAGGTTTTTTTTCAGGGATTTTGTGTAACCACGATAATGGATTACCTCTGATTCGCCAGCGAAAATGCCGTCCAGGTAATTCGAGCTTTATCCATTCAAATTCAGTAAATGTTTTTACTAACCAGTCTGCCCAGGCAGCATGACTGTTCGAACGGTAAGCTGATAACAGCAGAATAGTTTTTTTATCGTTTTTCAAGATGTTATTTTAAGTTATACAGACTTAACTTATATAAAAAGTTAAAAGCAGGATTTACTTTGATTACGACCGTTTCGTTTGGCAACATATAATGCATCATCAGCTTTGTTTAACATTGATTCAAGGCTTTCGTTTTTAGTTGAGCAGGAGCAGATACCAAAGCTAGCGGTTATTTTTATAATTTCGTCATCGAATTGTATGTTTGTATTTTCTATTTCTTTTCTTACACGTTCAGTTAGGTTGGTCGCTTCTGTATTGCCTGTTTCAGGTAACAAAAATGCAAACTCTTCACCCCCCATACGTGCAATGATATCAATTTCACGCATCATATTGCTTACAAGGCTGCTTAATTCCTGGAGAACTTTGTCACCAGCGGAATGCCCGTATGTATCATTGACCTTTTTAAAATGATCCAGATCCATCATGATTATTGATAAAGGGTGTCCGTATCGGACCGCCTGTTTGAATGCCCGGTGACCCAGTTCAAAAAATGCACGTCGATTATTAAGTTTAGTTAACTCATCTTTGAAAGCCATTTCTTCGGCTATTTTTTTTGCTTTTTTAAGTTCGTCTTCAGCTTGTTTTCGTTCTGTAATATCAGTGGCCACTTCCATTCTAACAATACGGCCATCTACCCAGGGAATGGCCTGATCACGACATTGATACCAGCGTTTATTTACTGTGTTTTGAAACTCCCACACATAAACACCGGTAGGTTTACCATTTTTATCTAACAGACGATCATTGGTACAAAAGGTACAGGGGCCATCCTGTCCAGCTTGAAGTGCTTCGTAGCAGGTTTTGCCCTGCATATTGCCCCATATTTTACGACCGTATTCATTGGTGAATATGAGCTCATAAGTGTCCATATCTGCGACATAAACCAGTGCGTCAATACTATCGAGAATGGTGGATATGCTACGAAAACCGAGTTCTCGCAAGTCATTGATTTGTTTGTCATTTTTTTCTGGTGTATCTAACATGGATGAAAGCTCAGTTATTGATACCAATTATTATTTACTTGATTCGAAGTACAGCGGTGTCATATTACCAATGATAGTCGCTTTTTTATCTTTTTGCTTTATTTCTGGGCATGAATTGTTTGAGCTATTTCTTTACAGTCATCACTCATCAGGTAAAGGTAGGTTGGCATTACTTCATCTGTTAATGGCATTTGGTCAGGGTTTTCACCTGGAAATGCTCGCACACGCATTTGTGTTCGAACTGCACCAGGATTAATTGCATTTACCTGGACAGCATGTTCTTCAGTATCAAGCTCGTCACCAAGTATTTTCATGAAACTGGTAATCGCATCTTTTGAAATTCCGTAAGCTCCCCAGTATGCGGATGATTTATCATCTGTAGTGAAAACTATTTTAGAACCCTGTGTTTCGCGTAGTAGAGGTAAAAGCGCACGGGTCATAACAAAAGGGGCGTTCAGGTTGACTTGCATGACTTTGTACCAGACATCAATATCGTGTTGTTGAATAGGTGTGGTGACACCCAAAATGGCTGCATTATGTAATAAACCATGTAAGGCACCAAACTGCTCTTTTAAGGTTTGAGCTAGTTCTTCGTAATCTTTCGGTGTCGCGCCTTCCAGATTCAAAGGGTAAATAGCGGGCTCGGTATGACCGGCATTGACAATATCATCATAGGTCTTTTCAAGTTTTTTTGTGGTGCGTCCAAGTAAGATCACGGTAGCACCGTATTCAGCATAGGCTTTAGCGGCAGCCCGACCCAGACCATCACCTGCACCGGTGACAAGAATAATTTTATCTTTTAGAAAATTTGGCTGCGCCTGATATTGCATAGTGTTCTCAATGTTTATTAAGGTTAAATTTCAGTCTTGTAAAATAGATTGTGCGCATTTTACACCAGAGCGTAGTGCTCCTTCGAGTGTTGATGGCAATCCGGGCTGATTATTTTCTTCAATATAGACATAATCACCACATAATTTGAGATTTTTCAAGTTTGTATTGATGCCAGGTCTGTTTTTATCGACATTCGGGTGGCATTGAAAGGTTGCTCGTTTTTCTATAATTAATTTACTATTTAAGAGTTCAGGTAAGTCTTCAATTACATTGAACAATTCGCTGTATACTGTTTTAAGCAGTGTTTCTTCAGTTAGTTTCAGGTGATCACCCTGTGCGCTTATTACTACAGCTAGCACATCATTATGTCCGCTCGTTGCACGCTCAAACACCCATTCGCTTAAGCCATTTACCATACCTAACATAGGATAGGGTAGAGTTACGGGGCCTTTAAACTGTATATATAGAGTTGATACAGGCTCAAATTTTAATTTGTTTATTTGTTCACCCATACCCACACAGGCAGGTATTTCCTGAAGTAGTTTTGCAGTAACCTTCGGCGGTGTTGCCAGAATTACCTGATCAAAATTAATGACCTCATCATTTATCTGAACTGAATGAACCTGAGTATTGTCATGTAACAAGTGTTGAACTTTACAACGGGTTTTTATTTCACCACCATGTTGCAGTATAAATTTTTCTGCTAAAGCCGGAAATACATTACCCAAATCAGTAGTTGGAATTAGCAGGTCAGTAAAATCTGCCGGGGCATTAAAGGTTTGTTGTAATACACTTTGAAAGGCTTTTGCTGAAGCTTGTTGGGGGTGAGTAGTTAATGCAGCTAGACAGACTGGTTCGAGTAAATTGTTTCTATAACTATCGGGAAGTTTCGCACTGTTTAACCATTCACTGACAGATATATCATTTTTAATTGGCGTATTTAGTAATTTATTAAAGCGAACTAATAATAATATTTTGTCTTTTATAGACAGGCTAGGTGTATTTAGAACGCCAAATAATAAATGTAATGGTGCAGGATAGGTCGGCAATTGCAAATCAAAAGCAGTTTTACCATCTTGAGAATCCAGCATTAACATTCGGTGAGGAAGTTGTTTGAATAACTGCTTTGTATCTGCCTGAATGGTATTAAGACTTTTGATCATTTGCTGGTAGGCACCAATCATTAAGTGCTGGCCATTATCTAATGTTAGGTCATTCCAGATTATACTTCTGGCACGCCCGCCTAATTGAGGAGATGATTCAAAAACGGTTACTTTATGATGTTGTTTACATAGTTCAATAGCTGCAGCCAATCCGGACCAGCCGCCACCTATTATGGCTATATTTTTTTTATCTGACATTATCGTTTAGCGATATCACGCTTATATCGTTTAAAACGTTTTTTCTCACGTCGTGAGGCTCGCCAGGCTAACCAGAGTTTACGGGTGGGTGTAAGTTTTATACGGTGTTCCAGAACGCGGTAACCGTCATTTTCTATTTCTTCTAACAGCGACAAATAAATTTCGGCCATTATTAAACCGGTACGTTGTGAAAAACGATCTTCATCGGGTAACTCATTAAATGCTTTTATATAAAATTCACGTGCACGATCTGCCTGAAAGTGAAACAGTTTTTTGACAGCATCACTGGTTACAGGTTGAGTTAAATTCTGCTGGCTTACACCAAATTGAAGTAACTCATCCTGTGGTAAATATACCCTGCCTCGTTCAGCGTCTTCTCTAACATCTCTTAATATATTGGTAAGCTGAAATGCCATGCCTAAATCATGTGCATATTTCAATGTTTCTCTATTATTAAAGCCAAATATCTCCGCAGATAATAAACCAACTACGCTTGCTGCTCGATAACAGTACAGAGTAAGATCTTTAAAAGTGGCGTAATGATGAATATCCAGATCCATTTCCATGCCATCAATAATTTCTAAAAGGTATTCTTCAGCAAGATTAAAATCATTGAGTAAATCTTGTAATGCCAGTGTTACAGGGTGAGTGGCCTGTCCTTTGTAGAGTTTGCTTACTTCATCTCGCCACCAGTTTAAAGTTTGTCTGGCAATAACCTCATCTTTACATTCATCCACAACATCATCTACTTCTCGACAAAAAGCGTAAAGTGCGGTGATGGCACGTCTTTTGAGCTCGGGTAAAAAGCGAAAACTGGAGTAAAAGCTGGAGCCACTGGTGGCTGCTTTATCCTGACAATATTGGTCTGGTGTCATATTTGAGTTGAAAGTTTACAGAATATTGAATTCTGACGTATAGCAGTAAAGAAGGCAAAGAGGATTTAGGTTTTAAATTGAGAATATTCAGTAATTATTGTTATTTTATACGACGCTTATCTTATGTAGTGTGGGGTATTGTGATAATTGTATTTAAATCAGATAGATAGGAGTGACGGAAAGGGGGTATTTAAAATATAAGAGAAGTAAAATTCAAATAGTAAGTAGCTGTGATATGGGCAGAAGTAGCTCTCTTGAACTAACATTACAGGAACATTGATGAAATTAGTTCATGCTGATTTCTCCCCTAGTCGGCATAACTTAATTAAGCTCAGGAATAATGATGAAAAAAATAGTATACCAGTTTGCTTCTGATGAGGTTGAAGCTGCACTGCTTATACTGAATAAAGCAATCAGTCATCATCGCATCTGGTTTGATAATTTGCATACATCTATTGTGTGTGGGACACCATTTTCTGACGATATTCTTCACGACGCTGCGCATAAAAACTGTGACTTTGGAAAGTGGTATTACGGAGATGTTTGTGAGTCAGTTCGCACTATAAAAGAGTTTTCTGCTGTTGAGCCGGTACATGCCTATATGCATTCTCATGCTAGAGATCTAGCCATAACCTCAAGTCAAAATGGAAAAATTAGTGTGGATGAATACCATGCTTTTTTGACAAATCAACGCCACTTAATAGATTTGTTGACAAAGTTAAGGGATAAACTAATTGAACATGAACATTGTTTTGATGCGGTTACTGGTGCTGTAAATAGAAAGTCGGTTTCACTTTTATTAGAACAGACTTTTGAAAATGCTAAACGTTATAATCAGACATATTCTATTGCTATGTTAGATATTGATCATTTCAAAAAAATAAATGATCAATATGGGCATATTGCAGGTGACCGAGTACTAAAATATATATGTGAATTTTATCGTGATTCATTAAGAAGAAGTGACTGCTTAGGTCGATATGGAGGGGAAGAGTTTCTGCTCATTCTCCCTGAAACCAGTCAGGATGCTACTCTTGAATTAATGAATAACGCCCGAATAAATATGCTCAAGCAAAAAACAATTATTGGAGAAACACCGATTGATGTGACTGTATCTATCGGTGTTTCCGAAGTCAGGCCTGAAGATGACAGTGCATGGCAGGCTGTGGAACGTGCTGATGAAGCTTTATATGAAGCAAAAGAATCAGGGCGTGATTGTGTAAAAAAATATACTTAATCTATTTTTTTGTACCGACTATTCTATCGTCCATTCTATCGTTCTTCGTACGTATCAGCCAAAGAGCCGGTATCTTTTGGCAAATGATATGAGACGAGCATAGTAAGAGCAATAACAATGCCGCCAAGTGAAGTCATCGTTATAATCGGACTGATGCCTGCACCTGCAACCATCGCATAAATACCTGACGCAATTAGCATGGAAAAATTTTCAAAAAAGTTCTGTATTGCCACCGCGCCACCGGCACCAATTGAATCATGACCAATTTCCTGTAGTGCCGCATTAATAGGTACTACAAAAAGCCCGCCGCAAATACCTGCAAGAAATAGTCCGCCCCTTGCAGCCCAGATATTATCAAGCAATGAGAGACTGATAATAACAATGCCCATTGCATAAGCAGCTAGCCTTGCTCGTCTGAGATACGCTATAGGAATCAATTTAGGTACCAGTATAGAACCAACAGCGATACCAATAGCTACAAACAGGGTAAGCAAAGCGATTTCTGTTGTTGTGTAAATAAACAGAACAACCGGTGCCCATGCAATAAGCAATACGCGCAAAACGGTAGCAGCTGCCCAGAACAGACTAACCCCCAGGGTTGCAAAACGCGCTCTGGGTGTTTCCAGTAGTCCATGCATCTGTGTATAAAATGTTTTCAGTGCGTTTTTAGATGAGTGCCCTACGATATGTTTATGGCTGATTGTTTTTGCAATTATGGCTGAGCAGAGATACAAAATAATAACCAGAGTGAGCGACATAAATATTGAATATTCTGCAAGGGCAGCCCCCACTAGTGTGCCACTCAATATGGCCAGAATAGTTGATCCTTCAATCCAGCCATTGGCTTTTACAAGCGTATCTTTATCCACCAGCTCGGGGAGAATGCCGTATTTTGCCGGGCTATACATAGCAGCGCCCAGGCCTATTATGGAATAAGCTATCATGGGTTCTATGTGTAGCAATAGCAGCGCAGCGCCCACTGCTTTTATCAAATTTGCAAACAACATTACATTACGTTTTGGCCGGGCATCAGCATAACCCCCCACCCAGGGTGCAAAGATCACATAAGCTACCAGAAAAGAGGCTTGCAGTGCAGGGATATACCAGCCACCCATTTGCATTTTCTGCACAACCATCGTAATAGCGGTAAATAGCACAGCGTTATCAGCAAAGGCGGTCAGAAACTGGGTGCTGAGTACTCTATAAATATCTTTTTTCATAACAGGTATCTTTTTTATTTTAATTAATGTTTGTATGAAGATTAAATTGAGTAGTTTTCTATTGCCACATAATCAATTTTTCCCGTACCCAGCACGGGAATTTTATTTATAACTTTAAGCTGTTTCGGTACGCTGAGTTCTGCAACACCATCATTTTTAGCCTGGGTTAGCAGTTCTATTCGTTGAGCATTTTTTGCATCAGTGAGGAGTACAATCTGTTCACCTTTACGTTCATCAGCTATAGCTATGGCTGCAT
>Ga0316205_10002585_pt1 | contig 18567 bp, 18 predicted proteins | sample 3monthpyrite_MG_FD_204941 | JGI IMG/M metagenome (GOLD analysis project Ga0316205, IMG submission 204941) | Microbial mat bacterial communities from mineral coupon in-situ incubated in ocean water Damariscotta River, Maine, United States -... | ecosystem: Environmental > Aquatic > Marine >... | reverse complement strand
ATACGGCTATTACGTCTTTCCGGTTCTTGAAGGCGACCGCATGATCGGTCGCATCGACATGAAGGCAAATCGCGCGCGCGACGTGATGGCAGTGCGGGCCTTTTGGCCTGAAGCTGGCATCCGAATGGGAAGCGGTCGCATGAAGTCCCTGCGCTCGGCGATTGAGCGCAGCACCCAACTTGCGGACGTTACCAATCTTGAGTTCGCGCCCGACTGGCTGCGGTAAAAGGTTGATTGCGCGGCCTTTTGCGGCGATGAACGCTTGAACGCGTTCGGAGGCCCCATGACCGAGACCCAGCTACGCGAGCAGATTAGCCTGCTTGCGAAATCCATGTTTGATCGCGGCCTTACCGGCGGCTCAACCGGCAATATCTCGGCGCGGACCGAGGATGGCGGGTTGCTTGTTTCGCCCACGGGGACGTCGTTCGGACGTTTGGACCCTGCCCGCCTGTCTCGCTTTGACGCCCACGGAACATTCATCAGTGGCGACAAACCGACCAAGGAAATGCCACTTCACACCGCCTTCTACGACACCCGCTCGACGGCTGGCGCAGTGGTGCATCTGCACGCCTGCCACTCGGTCGCGTGGTCGATGATGCCCGAGGTCGACGAAGACAACTTCCTGCCGCCCCTGACCCCTTATGCCATTATGAAACTGGGTAAGGTGAAGCTGCTGCCGTTCTTTATGCCCGGTGATCCGGCCATGGGCGACGCGGTGCGCGGGCTTGCGGGGAAACGCGCGGCGGTGATGCTGGCCAATCACGGGCCGGTGGTCGCGGGCAAAGATATCGAGGCCGCCTGCAACGCCATCGAAGAGCTTGAAGACACCGCCCGTCTTGCCATGATGATGCGGGGATATGATGCACGCGCGCTAAGCCCCGAGCAGGTGCAAAATCTGGCAACCAAATTCGATGTGGAGTGGGACTGATGGTGCAATTCTCGGCCAATCTAGGCTTTCTGTGGAACGACCTGCCCTTGCCCGACGCCATTCACAAGGCCAAGGCGGCAGGCTTTGTCGCAGTGGAAATGCATTGGCCCTACGCCACGCCATCCGCCGACGTTAAAGCTGCGCTGGACGAGACTGGCCTGCCCTGCCTTGGCCTGAACACGCAACGCGGCGACGCGGCAGGCGGTGACAATGGATGCACCGCGATCCCCGGACGCGAGGCCGAGGCGCGGGGCTATATCGACGAGGCTTTGGCCTATGCGCGCGACATCGGTGCGATGAATGTACATGTGATGGCGGGCTTCACCGACCAAAGCGCTGCGGCCAAGGCCACTTTTGCGCAAAACTTGCGTTATGCCTGCGCCCAAGCGGCGCTAACGCAACGCAACATCCTGATCGAGCCGCTGAACCACCGCGATGCGAAAGGCTACCACATCGGGACGATTGCGCAGGCCCAAGAAGCGTTGGCGGCGGTGGATTTGCCGAACCTGAAGATTATGTTCGACTGTTACCATTTGCAGATCATGCAAGGCGACCTGCTGAAGCTGTTCGAGAGCTGTCAGGCGCAGGTCGGCCATGTGCAAATCGCCGCCGTGCCGGATCGCGGAGAGCCGGACAGCGGCGAGATCAATTATCCGTGGCTTTTGCCCGAATTGATGCGTTTGGGTTGGACCATGCCGTTCGGGGCTGAATACAAGGCGCGCGGCACGATGGAAGACGGGATTAGCTGGATAAATTCATACCTTTAAGAGGCGATCTTCATCTCACATATCACATCAACAAGAGCCTTGAAATCTGCGTTAGGGCTGTCCTGATCCATCACTGTGTTCTCTAGCATGGCAACCTGATCGGCTCCCAAAACGCTGCCTGCGAAGCGGCGAAACTTGGCAACGATTTCAGTCTCAGTTGGTTGCGGATCGGGACCGCCGGACGCCTCCACCACGCCGCTGTCAAAGCTGCGTCCATCCGTCAATGCGACCCGCACCGAGGCTTGCCGACGCGCGGGATAGTCCGCCTCCAAAGCGTCATCGACGTGAGCGGATGTCAGGCCGGTCATCCGGATCAACTCAGGGTCGTTAAACGCCGCTGGCATCACCTCATCCACGCCAACAACACCGCGCGCGAAAGCGCAAGCCACGGGCCATGCAAGCGAATATTGCGCCTTGGGCGAGGTGTCGGGAACGGCGGCACTCAGATCTGCGCTATATTTGAATGTGTATATATCAATAGAAGCAATGCCTTGCGGGTCAATTTTGAAGTCGTTTCGCAGCCCTAGTGCCGCATCAATCGGCGCGTGGGCCCAGCGACATATCGGATAGGGCTTCACATATTGCTGGCAGGTCAGCCAGTTCCGCCCCAGATCGTCCCAGAACTCTGCCGCGTCGTCAAACTCGATGGTCGCCGCCGGGGCACCGGTGAAGCCGTCCTCGGCCACAAGTAACGCATAGAGCCCCACAGGCGCGCCAAAGCCGGTGCCGTCATGCAACATCGTCGGGTTGGCAATTTCGCGCATCATCTGGCTGCGCGGCGCGTGATATTCGGCGATGCCGAGCGCGTGGCGGAACACCTCGTCCGAAGAGCCGCGCAGCCGCGCGCCCATAGCCACACAGCCAAGCGCGTTCCATGCGCCCGATGTATGGTAATCCGGCACGGTTGCGTGCAACGCCGCCGCCGCGCGGTAGGCGATCTCGTAGCCCGCGATCATCAGCACCAGCGCCTCGCGGCCTGACAGCGCCTCCGCGTCCTCGGCCAAGGCCAAAAGTGCCGGCAACAACGCGGCCCCCGCATGACCCTTGGAGGGCTGCCAGCCGTCATGCGCGTCAAGATTGTCGAGTTGGGTCGCCATAGCGAAGGCCGCACCCGGTAAGGAGGCGGCGCGCCCGTCAAAGGCAAGCCGTGCCCGTGGCGCGCCCGGCCCCGCTGCCCAATGGCGCACGGCGTGGTTGCGGGCAATACGGCCCGCGTCCAGCTTATGTGCAGCGGCGAGAACGCCAAGCAGATCGAGCACCAGTAGTTTGGCGGTCGTCATGACTTCGGGCGGCATAGTGTCAGCGTCCAGCCCACGCAGCCACTGGCTCACAGTGCCAAAGACCGGCTTGGGGCCGGTGAGCATTTCCATCTCGGTCATGGCGTCTGCCTTAGATGTCGGCCAACTCCTGTTCCAGATCGCGCATCTCTGCGCCACCCGCCATCAAGCGCCGGATTTCATTATGCTCCAGCTCGTCTTTCTTACCGGCCCCGATGACCTGCCCAAGGGCGAGGAAAGTGTAGCGGTCCGCAACAAGCTGCGAATGGATTTCGTTATGGGTAATGAAGATGACAGCAATGTCACCGCGTTTGCGCACCTTTTTGATGGTCTTGAGAACACCCATCTGCTGCTTCTGGCCAAGCGCCGAGGTTGGCTCGTCCAGAATAAGCACCTTGGCCCCGAAATGGATCGCGCGGGCAATAGCAAGTGTCTGGCGTTGCCCGCCCGACATGGTGCCGACGGCCTGCGTTGGATCCGAAATGTCGATACCGATCTTGAGCATCTCGTCATGCGCAATCTCGTTCATCTCATCCATCTTCATTAGCCCCAAGCCGTGCGGCCCTTTATAAAGCTCGCGCCCCATAAAGAAGTTGCGGGTGACCGACATCAAAGGATTGATGGCGAGGTCTTGATACACCGTGCCAATCCCCGCCGCAGTGGCGTCGCGCGGGGAGGTGAACACAGCGGGCTTACCCTCGACATAGATCGTCCCTTCGGTGGGGGCGTGGACGCCGGACATGATCTTGATCAGGGTTGATTTCCCCGCACCGTTATCGCCCAAAAGTGCGTGCACTTCGCCGGAATGAACATCCAGGTTGACCCCATTCAAAGCCGTGAACGGTCCGAAGCGCTTGACGATATTTTCAAGTCTAACATATGGCTCGGCCATGGCTCAGATACCCCCCGTGATACGTTTGCGAATACGCTCGTTGGCGAAGACCGCCGCAAGCAGCACCGCGCCCACAAAGACGCGATAGAACGAGCCGTCAATCCACGGGATGTAGAACACAGCGTTGGCCACCAGCCCGAAGGTCACAGCCCCAAATGCCACCCCAATGATCGAGCCAAAGCCGCCGGTCATCAATATCCCACCAACAACGGCGATTGCGATGGCTTCCAGCTCTTTCAAGTTACCCTTGGCTGCGTCTGCGGTGTTGGTGTCGAACACCTGACAGGCAGCAAAGATGGTGGCGCAGAATGCGGTAGTCATGAACAGACCCACCTTCACACGGTTGACTGGAACCCCGTTGGCGCGCGCGCTTTCCTTGTTGTCTCCGGTGGCGTAAATCCAATTGCCGATCTGCGTGCGGCTCAGAATGATATAGGCGATCAGTACGACCAATATCCACCAGACCACACGGGCATCTAGCCCGGTGACCCATTGCTCGCCCCGCCGGTTCAGGTTGAACCCCATGGCGAAGGCCAGATCGTAGAACCAGCCAAAGCTTTCGCCGCCAAAGAGACGGGCAAAGAAGCTTTCTTCTTTGAAGTCCTGCAGGCCAGAGATTTGCGTCGATTGGTTAATCAGGCGGAAGGTGACTTCGGTCACCCCGCGCAGGCCAAACAGGAAGCCCAAGGACACGATAAAACTCGACAGCCCCGACCGCACCACAATAGTTCCGATCAGCCAGCCCAATGCCAACGTCATGGCAAGCGTAATGAAAAAGGCGGAAAATGGCGTGGCTTCACCAAGGCCAAAAGGCAGGCCCCATTTCAACATCATCGCCATGGACATGCCCGCAAAACCGATCATTGAGCCGATCGACAGGTCAAACTCCCCCGCGATCATCAGAAGTGCTGCCCCAGTGGCAATAATCCCGAATTGAGAAATGATGGAGAGGTTGTTTTTGATCCCGAGCGCGTTCATCGCGTTGCCGTTAGAGGCAAAGGCTATCAGCACCAGCACCACAAACATAACTGCAAAAGACCCCGCCTCCGGACGCCGGATAAGTCGTTGAAACGTACTTTCCTGCTGCAGACGGTCAGATTCATTCCGGTCCGACATAAACGACCCCTCGATGTGACATAAGTTCAGAATACGCAGCCGAGCTGTCCCGGCTGCGTGAGTAGCGTTTGATTGAGGAGTCGATTACCGGTTCACACCTGCCTGAGCTTCCACATCGGCAGCGTTCGAGGCATCCACAAAGCCCGGACCCGAAGGGATATTCGCCCCTGGGAGCATACCGGCATTCGCGTTATACAGGCTCAACACGATAACCGGCAGGTAGCCTTGCAGGCGCTGCTGTTGGTCAATCGTGTACTGCACTTTGCCCTCTTTGATCAGGTTGATCACACCAGGGGTCATGTCAAAGCACGACAAATGCACATCAGCGCCCACTTCGTCGATGGCATCAGCAGCAGCTTCGCAAACATGCGGGCCGACAGCCAGCACGCCGTCGATCGTAGGGTCTGCTTGCAGCGCCGCAGCGGTACGGGTTTTGATCTGAGCCACGTCGTTGGACACGTCGATCTGGTTCAGATCAGCGCCAAGTGCGTCAAAATATCCCGTGCAACGATCAACAAGCGCGGTGTTGTATGCTTCTTGGTTCAGGCACAGCCCCTTGGTAACGCCTTCAGCTTTTGCACGCTCACCTGCAGCGGTACCTGCAAGACGCTCCGGCTGGCCAACATGCATCAGCGCGCCAACAGACTTGGAGCTTTCAAGACCCGAATTGATAGTCACAATCGGAATGCCCGAATCTGCAGCGGATTTGATTGCGCCGCCCAGAGCATCGGCATCCGGCAGCGATACGATGATGCCATCCGGCTGGGTTGCTGCGGCTGCTTCGATAAGCTTGGCCATATCCGACATGTCACCAGAGGCAGCAAAGTTATACTCAAACTCGGCACCGACTGCGGCAGCCGCGTCGCGCCCGCCTTTTTCAACCACGGGCCAGAAAGGGTCGGTCCCTTGTGTGTGGGTGATCATGACATAGCGCTCTGCAAGAGCACCGCCGGTCATCGCAGCAACGGCCAGGCTGGCCAAAAGAATTTTCTTCATTTTATTCCTCCCAATGGAATGCATCAAATTATTAAGTTTAGTTTTTTTGAAAGGGCTAACCTCGAACCCCTTCGCCTGATTGCGCTAACAGGTTAGCGGCTTTGATCTAATCTGCAAGAAAGGATTTTGGCGTGCCCGAGCTGCCACGGTGCAAAGCCACGGAAATGGCGGATTTGCCCTGCTCGGGGGACGAGAGGGGCTAGCGCGCCCCTCGATGGATGCGAGAGCAAAATACCCCCGGTCCGCATGCAAACGGGGTCACTTCAAAAATACGGGTATCTGGGTTGGGCCACGGAAGCCAAAGCCGCGCCAGATCACCTGATCCGTGTCGGGGATTTCCATGTCGGGGAACCGGTCAAACAGCAGCGGTAACATAATCTTGCCGACCGCACGGCGGGCCACATGGGTGCCTTGGCAAAAATGCGGGCCATTGCCGAACGCCTGATGGGATTTGCGGTCCCGATAGACGTTGAAAACCTCGCCATTCTCATAGATATCCTCGTCGCGATTGGCGCTGGCCTGAATGGTCATAACCACATCGCCTTTGGGTATGTGACAGCCGCGAATTTCGGTGTCACGGGTGACCAACCGGCTGGAGGCTTGAATGGGTGCTACCCACCGCACACCTTCTTCAAAGGCCGCATCCCAGTCACCGTTGGCCTTTACCTCTTGAAGTTGATCAGGATTGGTCAACAACCCGTAAAGGATCGTGTTCAGCGCATCCCGAGGCTCGTTGATCCCGCCACCGATGGCGATTTTAACATTGGCGTAAATCTGCGTCTGCGCGATCGGGTTATCGGCATTCAGCATCACCGAAAATGCGGAGTTATTTGGCTCGGCCCTATGGCGCACTTGAAGTCTGTCGAGGAGCGCGTGGATTTCCTCATTGGCGCGGTCTGCCACGGCGAAAGGCGCATCGCGCCAGCCGAAATTGCCCGCGCCGTCGATCAGGGCCTGCGACCAGCGCTGCATCTCGTTGTCGCTGGCCTCCTCCATCCCCAGCAAAACCGCAAGGCCACGCGCCGCATAGGGGCCTGACAGGGCGGGGAACAGATCAACCACTTCGCCACGCGGCAAGCGGGCAACATATTCTTCGGCCACCTGCTGGTAACGCGGCATCCAGTCGTTCTGAATAACTTTCGGGGCAAAGGCCGGGGCCATCGCCATCCGCTCGCGCATGTGATCCGCGCCGTCTTTGCGCATCAATGTATGCGCCCAGAAGGCGCGCTTCATCGGCGTGTTGGGATCGTCCGAGCTGAAGAGTTCAGGGGTGTCCTTGACGTATTTGGTGTCGTCGGCCTTTGTCAGCAATGTCCGCCCAGCGGCTTTGATCCGAACCATCGGTGCCTCGGCGCGCAGGCGACGATAAATCGGATAGGGATCAACATTCAGCGCATCGAGGCTGATCAACTCGTCAAGCGGTGCAAGATCGGCCATTCCCTGTGTCCCCTCCTTTTGTGCCCAACAGGCGCTATCCCGTTTCGCCCAGAAGGCGCAAAGCGTTTTCTTTCAAGATTAACGGTCGCACCTCGTCTTTGAACGGTGCCGTCTCAAAATCAGCGAGCCAGCGGTCGGGTGTGATCGCAGGCCAGTCAGAGCCAAACAGCATCTTCTTTTTCAGGATCGAATTGGCGTAGCGGATGAATGTCTCGGGGAAGTATTTCGGCGACCAGCCGGACATATCATAATAGACATTCGGCTTGTGCTGCGCGACCGCGAGCCCCTCCTCCGTCCACGGAAATGACGGATGCGCTAGTACAATCGGCATGTCAGGAAAGTCCACCGCCACATCATCCAGATGCATCGGGTTGGAGTATTTCAACCGCATCCCCATGCCACCGCGCATGCCAGACCCGACGCCGGTTTGTCCCGTGTGGAACAAGGTGATGACCTCCTCCTCCGCGCAGGCCTCAAGCACGGTGTAGCAGGCCTCTCGATCATTGGGGAAAAAGCCTTGCATAGTGGGGTGGAACTTGAAGCCACGCACCCCGAACTCGCGCACAAGGCGGCGCACCTCGCGCGCGCCAGACTTGCCTTTATGCGGATCAACCGAGGCAAACGGGATCAGGATGTCGTCGTTTTCGGCGCAAATTCCAGCCACTTCCTCGTTGGAATAGCGGCGAAACCCCGTCTCGCGCTCCGCATCAACAGGAAAGATGACGGCCGCAATGTTACGCTCGCGGTAATAATCGGCGGTGTCCTGCACAGTTGGCAACATCCCCTCCGCGCCCGCCGGGTTCTTGAAATAGGCCGCCATGCCCGCCTGAAACTCGTCATAGCCGTCCGCGCGGGCACCGCAGCAGGGTTCTTCAGCGTGGGTATGGAAATCAATCGCTCGGACCGCAGAAAAATCCACCATGAGTGTTCACCCTCGAAGACCGGTGCTGCGGAGTGCAAAAACCGCTATCCACAAAAACTGTTTATATGTATAACGATCTTCGATCCCTTCGTCACTTCGAAAATGGATATTATGATGGCCGATGCTTCTTCCCCGAAACGCGCGACACGCATCGAGCAGCATAATGACATTGCGGTGATTACTTTCGACCGCCCCGAAAAGCGCAACGCCATGAATGATCTTTTGATCGACGAGCTGGACGCGTTTTTCTCCAAGCCGCCCATGGGCGTCCAAGCCGTGGTGTTAACGGGCGACGGCGGGCATTTTTGCTCTGGCCTTGATCTGACAGAGCATGGGAGCCGCTCGCCTGAAGAGACCGTTTACCATTCCCGCAACTGGCACCGGGTCACCGACCTGATCGAGCGCAGCGGATTGCCGGTGCTGGCCGCCCTGACCGGTGCGGTGATCGGCGGGGGGCTGGAAATTGCCGCCGCCACCCATGTGCGCATCGCGGAGCCTTCAGTGCGCTTTCAGCTGCCCGAGGGGCGTCGTGGCATATTCGTGGGCGGCGGCGCCACCGTGCGTGTGGGCCGCATCATTGGTGCGGACCGGATGCGCGAGATGATGCTGACAGCGCGCAGCTACGGGGCCGAAGACGGATTGGCCCTTGGGTTGGCGCATTATGTCGTAGGTGAAGGGGACGCCCTGCCGCTGGCGATGAAGCTGGCGCGAAAAATTGCCGACAACGCGCCGTTTTCAAACTATCTTATGATGCAGGCGATCAGCCGGATCGAGGACATGCCGCGCGCCGAGGGTCTGTTTACCGAAAGCCTTGCGGCCGCAATGGCGCAAACGACGCCTGGCGCGCAAGAGGGGTTGCGCGCGTTTTTAGAGAAGCGGGAGCCAAAATTTCGCTAGGACAATAACCAAACTTCTGGGAGGAAGACCAATGAAAAGAAGAACATTTGCGACTGCATTGGCGGTCGGTGCATTGGCGCTGACAGGGCTGTCTGGTGCCGCAAGCGCACAAGAAGTGACATTGCGATTGCATCAGTTCCTGCCACCAATAGCCACGGTGCCTGCAAAAATTCTTAAGCCATGGGGTGAGGCTGTAGCGGCGGCATCCGGCGGCAGGATCAAGATCGAGCATTTCGACGCCATGGCGTTAGGTGGTCGCCCGCCAGAACTTATGGACCAAGCACGTGACGGCGTTGTCGATCTGACAATGACGATTGTCGGCTACACGCCGGGTCGTTTCCCGCGCTCGGAAGTGTTTGAGCTGCCGTTCATGATGGAAGACCCGGTCGGCACCTCGCTGGCCTTCTGGGAAATGGTCGATACCAATTTTCAGTCCAATGAATATGCGGACCTGAAGGTGCTGGGTGCATGGGTCCACGGCCCCGGCGTAATCCATTCCGCCGACCCCATTGAAAAGCTGGAAGACATGGCTGGCAAGACCGTGCGTGGCCCGACGCGGGTCATCAACGACATGCTGTCCGAGTTGGGTGCTACGCCTGTCGGCATGCCGCTGCCTGCGATCCCCGAGGCGCTGTCGAAGGGCGTGGTCAACGCAACCGTTATCCCGTGGGAAGTCACCCCTGCGATCCGCCTGACGGAACTGGTCACCAATCACACCGAGTTCACTGGCCCCGAGGCGCTCTATACCGCGACGATCGTGCTGGTGATGAACAAGGCAAAATACGACGCGCTGCCAGATGATCTCAGAGCTGTGCTTGACGCAGAGTCCGGGGCCAAGCTGTCAGGCTTCGCCGCCAAGGTGATGCATGATGCGGACGTGCCAACCCGTGCCATCGCCGAGAAGGCTGGCAACAACATCATCCAACTGGACGCCGCAGAAGTCGCCCGCTGGAAAGCGGCAGCCCAGCCGGTGATCGCACGCTGGAAGGACGACATGACCTCCAAAGGCATCGACGGCGAAGCGCTGATTGCGCAAGCCAAAGGTCTCATTTCAGCCAATTCCAAATAGCAACATCACGGGGCTCCCAGTTTGGGGGCCCCGATCCTTCCGGAGACAGGGCCACTGGATGTATCTTTTCTTGGACAACGCTGCGCGCACCCTTGCCCGCATCATGGCCTTGCTTGGCGGCGTGCTCCTATTGGCCATCACGGCCATGACCTGTGTGTCGATCATCGGGCGCGCCTTCGTCCCGTTCAACATCGGCCTAGGCCCGATCCGGGGCATCTATGACATCACGGAAATCGGCATGGCCGCAGCCGTCTTCGCGTTTCTGCCGCTCTGCCAGTATGAACGCGGCCATGCGGCCGTGGACCTGTTTGCCGACGTGATCCCGATCAGCTTGAACAAGCTTCTCGATCTTCTGTTTGACATTGGGATGTTCCTTGTGGCGAGCGTCGGCGCATGGCGGCTGTATCTCGGCATGCTCGACAAACTTAGATACCAGGAGACCACGCTGATCGCCCAGATCCCTGTCTGGCAGGGCTTTGCCGCCAGTCTTATCGGAGCCGTTGCGTTTGCAATCGTCGCCGCTTTTTGCATCCTTCGCTCAAGCCGCATCCTGATCGGTTGGACATCGAAAGAAATCACGCATGTCTAACTTCGATCTCGCGATCTGGTCCTTTCCGGTGCTGCTCGCGCTGGTGTTCCTGCGCGCGCCGATTGCCCTTGCGATGATCGCTGTCGGCGTTGGTGGCACGTATATGGTTATCGGCAACTCCATGATGACGTTGAACCAGCTGAAAACGCTGACCTATGGCACCTTCTCGAACTACTCCTTCTCCATTATCCCGCTGTTCCTGCTGATGGGGCAGTTCGCCACGCTCTCGGGCATGTCCGCGGCCTTGTTTCGCGCCGCCGAAAGCTTTCTGGGACACCGGAAAGGTGGCGTTGCGATGTCGGCAGTCGGGGCCTGTGCGGGGTTTGGCGCGATCTGCGGCTCGTCGCTTGCCACCGCCGCCACTATGGGTCAGGTCGCCCTGCCCGAGTTACGCCGCTATGGCTATCCTGGCTCCCTGTCGACCGGCGCATTGGCAGCGGGTGGCACGCTGGGCATCCTGATCCCGCCTTCGGTGATCCTTGTGATCTATGCGATCTTGGCCGAACAAAACATCGAGAAGCTGTTCGTGGCGGCCCTGATCCCCGGCATCATCGCCGCCTTGGGTTATATGCTTGCTATTGCAGTTTGGGTGCGTATCTGGCCCAACTCTGCCGCCGTGCGGGAACGCGCCCCGTGGTCCGAGCGCCTGATCGCACTTGGTAAAGTATGGCCGGTGATCGTAATTTTTGTCACCGTGGTAGGCGGCATCTACCTTGGCATTTTCACACCGACAGAGGCCGCCGCCGTGGGGTCGGCAGGCACCGGTCTGGTGGCGCTGATCTCTGGTGAGTTGAACTTGGGCAGACTCAAAGAGGCCATTTTCAGAACCGGCTCTTCTACCGCAATGATTTTCCTTATTATTCTAGGTGCCGGCATCTACAACAACTTCCTTGCCCTGACGCAACTGCCGCAAATGGCATCGGTCTGGGTCGGCGAACAGGGCTTTTCGCCCTGGGTTGTTCTAACGGCCATCTTGCTGATGTATCTGCTGTTCGGCTGCATCATGGACAGCCTGTCGATGATCCTGTTGACCGTGCCGATCATCTATCCGATCGTGTCCGTTCTCGACTTCGCGATGAGCCCGAATGACTTCGGACTATGGTTTGGCATCCTCGTACTGATCGTGGTCGAGGTGGGATTGATAACGCCGCCTGTGGGGATGAACCTGTTCATCATCAACTCGATGGATAAGGAAACCCCGATCAGCCAGACCTATCGCGGCGCGATGCCCTTCGTGCTGACCGACATTATCCGCGTCATCATCCTCGCCAGTTTTCCGGCGATTACGCTTTGGCTGGTGTGGTTCATCGACAGTTTCAAGTGAACGCTAGACGGCCAACGCCTTGTCATCGCCAGAATAGAGCCGCGCAATCGCGTCTGCGTGATGGCTGCGCATCGCACGCTGGTTGAGAGACCCCTTCTCGGTCACCTCACCTTTGTCGAAGCTGGGGGCTTGCATCAGCACCAAAGCGCGCCGCACCCGAGCAGATGAACCGGTCGCAGCTTTGGCCGCAACCTCCAGTTTATCGAGAAGGGCCGCGTTCAGGTCGGCTTGTTCCATCGCCTCTGCACGCGGCGACAGGATCATGAGCGCGCCAAGTTGCGCCTCGTTCTCACCCACGATCACTGCATCACGCAGCAGCCCATCAAAGGCGTCAACCAGCCCTGCCCTGACAGCCCCAACGGCAACCCATGTTCCCGTGCTTAGCTTGAAGTTCTCCGCAACACGGCCGTCAAAGAAGAAGCCTTTCGAGAAATCCTCTGGGTCCGCAGGCCGCAACGCGTCGCCCAGCATGTAGAAGCCTTCGTCGTCAAAAGCCTCAGCCGTTTTCGCGGGGTCGCCATAATAACCGGGCGTGATTGACGGCCCCCTCAGGCGGGCCTCCAGCTTGCCATCCGCTGGCACCAGCTTCAGCGTCAGCCCAAGCGACGGCACCCCGACATTGCCGGATTTTTTATGTATCTCAGTGCAGGCCAAAGCGAACGGCGCCGTTTCTGTTGCCCCCAGCCCCGTGGCGAGCAAAACCTCATTGCCCGTCGCCTCTCGACCAACCGCTGATAAGCGGTCCCAGGTTTTCTGAGCCATACCGGCGCCTGCGTAAAACAGCATACCAAGATCGGCAAAGAAGGTTTTGGCCAGCGCTTGATCATTCTCCAACGCCTCGACCAACATGTCGTACCCTATGGGGACGTTAAAATACCACGTGCAGGAAATTTCGCGCAGGTTGCGTATGGTTTTGTCAAACTTGCCGCGCGCGGGGCGACCATCATCAATGTAGAGCGTGCCGCCATTGGTTAGCACAAGGTAGCAGACCTTATTGCCTGCCGCGGTGTGATTCCACGGTGCCCAGTCGAGAACCACGGGCGGTTGATCCTCCATGGCCTGCGAGGCACACACCATTCCGTTGGTGTTGATCACCGCCTTGGGCAATCCGGTGGAGCCGGATGTGAAGAGGTATTTCAATACTGTACCGGCACTGAGCCTCGCGCGCGCCGCATCAGCCTTCGAGGGATCCGTGTCGGCGAGACTGCCGAAAAGAATGGCCCCATCACGCGGGTTGCATAGATTGATGATTGCGCAGTCAGTCTTGGCAATTGCCGCGATGGCGTCCGCAAACTCGGCACCGTCATCGGCAAAGATCGCACCGGGGTTTAGCAAAGCGGCAATATCCTTGATCTTTGCGTGATCCTTTGAAACCAGCGAATACGCGGGCGAGACCGGCGCAAAGGGCACCCCTACATATGCGCAGGCGACCCCTAGCAAAGCATGGGCGAGACTGTTCCCGGACAGGATCAATAGCGGGCGGTTTGGCCCCAAGTCCATCTGCAAAAGCGCGGCCCCAATCCCACGCGCCGCGTCTCGCGCTTCGGCATAGCTGATCCGTCGCCAATCCCCGTCATCGCCCCTGCGGGCAATCCATGTGCTACTCGGCGTCTTGTCAGCCCATTTGTCCAGATAATCTGCCAGAACAGGCATGTAGCCCGACAGCTCCCCTTGCTGGCGCATCAACACTGTGCCGTCAGCCCGCGTTTCGTAGTCAAACGCCGGTGACCAGACGCGCCGTGCGCTTTGCGCAACCAAGTTCGTCATGGCGCTTTCCCCTTCCGGTCGCTTCAGCGCGGCGCCATACGGATCGCGCCGTCCAGCCGGATAACTTCCCCGTTCAGCATGGGATTGCTGACAATGTGGCCGACCATGGCAGCGAATTCCTCCGGTGCGCCAAGCCGTGACGGGAACGGCACTTGCGCTCCAAGCGAGGCTTGCACCTCCTCCGGCAACCCTGCAAGCAGCGGCGTCAGAAACAGGCCCGGCGCGACCGTGCAAACGCGAATCCCTTTATCAGCGAGGTCACGCGCCATTGGCAGCGTCATCCCTACGATCCCGCCCTTGGACGCGGAATATGCGATCTGGCCGACCTGCCCGTCAAAGGCCGCGACGGAGGCCGTGTTGACGATCACGCCACGGGCCCCATCCTCGTCAAGTGGATCGCAGCTGGTCATTCTGGCGGCGGCCTGACTGGCGCAATTAAAGCTGCCCAAAAGGTTCACGCGAATGACGCGCTCGAACGCGGCAAAATCATGCGGCTCCCCACGTGACACGGTTTTTGCAGCAGTCCCGATACCGGCACAGTTGACCATGACACGAGGGAGGCCCAACGCCCCTTCGACCTTGTCCAAGCCCGCCGCGACACTGACAGGGTCAGAGACATCAACTTTACAAAACAACCCCGAAAAGCTGTCGGCATGCGCCAGCCCCGCCGCTTCGTTCAGATCGAAAAGGGCAACTTTCATTCCCTGTCGGGACAGCTCAACCGCCGTGGCCGCACCCAATCCGGACGCCCCACCGGTGACAATTGCCGTATGCCCGCTCCAGTTTTGCATCACACATTTCCGTCTATTGAGTTGCGAAATTTCTTCAATAGGGTCAGCAACTGCGCCTGCTCTTCCTCGGTCAGCATGGAGAACACATGTCGCTCATGTTGTTGCACCGCTGCCAGTGCGGCTTTGTAGGCCTTCACCCCGTCTTTTGTAGGCACCAGCGCCTGCCTCCGGCGGTCGCCTTCAACGCGGACACGTTCAAGGAAACTCCGCGTCTCCAGATCATCGATCATCGCAACCAGTCCAGAGCGCTCGATGCCCAGCATCCGCGCCAACTCGCTTTGGGTGATGTTGGGGAACTGGACGACCAGCGCCAGTGCCGAGAACACGCGCGGGGCAAGACCACCTGCCCCAAGCGCTTCGCGAAAGTCGTTTCGAACATGCACGTAAGTGCGCTTCAGATTGTACCCGATCAGGTTATCCAGATCCTCATCCGCAGTCTGAGATCTGTTATTGGGCTGTGGCTGCGCCGCCGAGTCGTCCATGGTGTTCGTGCCTCTGATCAAGCTGGAAAGACATCGAGTATTTTGTTAACTAGGTTAACAGTTATAAAACGGAATGGATAGTGCCGAAGTTGCTGGAGCGGCCAGATCGTGAGCAACTATGTGTCTCAGACATCGCGCTTGATCCGATCTCTAAAAACCGGCGCAGGATGCGCTGGCCGAGCGATTGCAGGCCCCCGGTAGGCATGGGATTAAACCTTCGGCATCCCCTTGCCCCGCAATAGGCGTTTCTGGGCTGCAATTCTAAAGGGCGCGTTCGCTGCGCCATAGCCGGTATTTGCGCCGCGCCGCTCAACGACCCCAAAAAAACACGCCGCCAGCGAAAGGCCGCGAATAGAGTTGAAGGAACTCGCCGTCATTGTCTTGGTCAAACAGGATATTCGCTTGTGTCATCTGTTGTAGATCGTCATCCCGAAGGTCAAGCCGCGCCGCGAGGTCTGCATAGTAATTGGCGGGGATTTGGAGGGGCTTGAAGTTCAATTTATCCAAAGCCGCGGCCGTAGCCAAAATGTCGTCGGTCGAAAACGCAATATGTTGAACAGGCGCGCCAATGCTGGTCGTTGAAAATCTCTAGGCTTATCGGGCCGTTATAGCCCGTGGCCATCACCGCACGCATGAAGCCTGTGACGGTCAAATCACCTTCGCCCGGCATGTTTCGGAAATGCCGCAGCCAATACAGAAAATCCATATCTATAGCCGGAGCATCGGCGAACTGAACGAAGAAAATGCGGTCGCCGGGAATGCTGCGGATCGAGTTGGGATCAATGCTGCGGCCTAAGGTGTGAAAGCTGTCGACGATGAGGCCAACATTGGGATGATCGGCGCGGCGGACGACCTCCCACGCGCGGCGGCGCGATCTCCAAGTTCGCGGAAATCGTCGGCGGCACGATCTCTGCCGCCAAGCGTGTCTGGATGCACAGAGGAGCAGAACAGCACCAGATCGGTGCCTAGCTCCTGCATCAGATCAAACTTGCGCTCCGCGCGATCAAACGCCTTGGCGCGGAACCTGGCTGGAAGCCCCTCAAAATCCCGGAACGGCTGGAACAGTGTGATTTCCAACCCGTGGTCGCGGATCATCTGACCGAAGTCGCGCGGGCTGCCCTCGTCGGCGATGAAGTCCTGCTCGAAAATCTCAATCCCATCAAACCGCGCCGCCGCAAGGGCCTCGAGCTTGTCGCGCAGGTTTCCTGAAATCGAAACAGTGGCGATGGAGGTTTTCATGCGGCGTCCCCTTGAGATAGCAAAGAGCGCCTTAAAGCGTCTTCATCCGGATCAAGTTCTGCGAATAAGCGCCACGCATGGACGCCTTGGTAAAAGAACAACTCCCAGCCTGAAATAATCGACAGCCCCTCCTTGGCAGCGTCAGTCAGGAATTGCGTGTCTGTCGGCGTATAAACGGCATCGAACGCCCATTGCGCGCTAGCCATTGCCGCTTGTGCCAAGGGGGTGCCGTCATAACCGACCATCCCCACAGGGGTGCAGTTTACCAACCCGGTCGCACCGTGCGCAGCCATTTCCGCGTCGTTGCAAACGCTGACCTTGGTTTTTGGTGCAATCTGCCTCAGTGTTTCACCCAACGCCTCGGCTTTGGCGGTGTCGCGGTCTACAAGTCGCAGCTCGGTGGCGCCAAGTGCGGCCAAACCGAATGCGACCGCACGCCCGACACCACCTGTACCAATCATCAGCACCGTGCCCGGAGTTCGTTCGCCGCGCACCGACCGGTAGGCCTCCATAAAACCTGAATAATCCGTATTGTAACCGCGCGGTCCTGTGTCTTCGAAGATGACCGTGTTGACGGCCCCCATGGCCGTCAGGACCGGATCGCTAATTTCAACGAACGGAACCGCCCGCTCTTTATACGGATAAGTGATGTTGATGCCGCGATATCCATCGACTTTGCAGGTCTCGAAGACTTGCTCGAAATCTTGGCCTAGATCCTTCGGGACCAACCTCTCATAAATAACGTCAAGTCCGCGCTGCGCGCCTGCCAATCTGTGTAGTATAGGCGCGCTTGAGCGGGCAATGTTGTCGCCAATGAGACCGAGTTGCAGGGTCATCCCATGTTCCTGTTTTGCAAACGAGTTCGGGCTGATCGCCGGCCGCAAGCAGAGGCCGCGACACGAAGGACACCCGCGCAGATCGTACGATAAACGACCCGTTAACATTCACAAGGCTGGGTTCGTCCGCATTAGGCGATCTCTTCCGCGTTCAGCACGTCGGCAAAGCTGGTGAAAAACTTTGCCGCAAGCTTCTTTGCGGTGCCCTGGATCAAGCGGCTTCCAAGTTGCGCAAGCTTGCCGCCAATTTCTGCCTTGGCCTCGTAGCGCAAAATCGTGTGGTCCCCATCGGCCTCCAAAATCACATTGGCCCCGCCTTTTGCATGACCGGCGGCACCGCCATTGCCCTGTCCGGTCAATGAAAACTGATCCGGGGCGCCAACGGTATCCAACTCGACCTGCCCGCTAAACCGCGCCTTCACCGGCCCCACTTTTAACACAACTTTCGCTTCCAGTTCAGTGTCCGAATGCTTGATCAGCTCCTCGCAGCCCGGAATGCATTGCCGCAGGATTTCAGGATCGTTGAGCGCCGCGTACACGCGGTCTTTCGGAGCGTTGATGATGATTTCGTCGTTCAGTTCCATTGCCTAGCCTTCTTTTTCTAACAACAGGAAAATTATCGTGAGCCAGCGTCACCCACCCTGCGCAGCTCTCGCCACGAGTTTCCGGCGGACTTGGGTCAGCTCGGCCAAGATCGACAACGCGATTTCCTCGGGTGTGACCGCGCAGATATCCAACCCCGCAGGGGCGCGGACAGACGCGAGTGTGTTTTGCTCAATGCCCGCCGCCGCGAGCTTTTCAGACAGGGTCGCGAATTTTTTGTGACTGCCAACAAAGGCGACGTAGTCCGAACGGGTTGCCAGCGCGGTTTTCAATGCGACCAGATCACCTTGGCCTTGCGTCGCGATAACCAAAAAGCGTGGCCGCCCAGAAATCGGAGCCGGAAGCGCGGCCTCTGGGTCAAGCATGCCAACCGCCCAACCAAACTGCGGGGACAGGGACGCCAGAATTCCGGCGACCGGAGAGCCGCCGATGATAAGTAACTCTGGTTGTGGCAGGCAGGGCTCGATGACGACATCAATGCTGCCTTTGGACGGGCACCCGTTACGGGCGAACCGAACACCGTCGATGTCATCATCGGCACGCACACCCTTGTCCGACAGTTCCTCCTCCGGCGCGATGGAGATAAATTGTGGGCGGCCGGTCTCGTAAGCCCGAAGCGCCGCCTTGCGGACAGC
>Ga0316205_10002584_pt1 | contig 18573 bp, 16 predicted proteins | sample 3monthpyrite_MG_FD_204941 | JGI IMG/M metagenome (GOLD analysis project Ga0316205, IMG submission 204941) | Microbial mat bacterial communities from mineral coupon in-situ incubated in ocean water Damariscotta River, Maine, United States -... | ecosystem: Environmental > Aquatic > Marine >... | reverse complement strand
AAAAAAATGAAGCCTGGGACTGGGAGCACATGGCTTTGCTGCGCTCAAGAGTTGTGGCAGGGCCGATAGCCTCCCGGGTTAACACGGTGATTGCCGAAGTGCTTGGCCACAAACGCGATCCAAAAGATGTTTTGAAATCGCTGCGCGAAATGCGGGAGCGGCTGGCTTCGGCCAAAGCGAATACCAGTATCTGGGATATTAAAAGTGGCGCTGGCGGCTTGATGGATTTAGAGCTTCTTGTGCAGGCGGGCGGGCTTATATCAGGCGCAAAACCGGGGCAAAATGTGGTTGATTTGGCGCGGGCCGGATGGCTTGATGCTTCCGAGAGTGAACAAGTGTGCGCAGCTCTGAAGCTCTACCATGATATACAGCAAGCAAGCCGATTGTCGGTGCAAGGTAGCTTTGACCCCGCTAACATGCGCAGCGGCCCGGCTCAGCTTTTGGCGCGTGTAGGCGGCATGGCCGATATCGCGGCGCTGGAAAGCGCGCTTGTCGAGTCCCGTAAAAACATAAGCGCACTTATTGATCGAAAACTGCTGGAGGGCTGAATGGAGAATAATACACAAACCGACGATCCACGTGGGCTGATACAGGATGCCTTTCGAATGGAAGGAATTCGGGTTGAAGAATGTCGCTCGATCTTTCTTGATTGGGCGCTTGAGCCGCGCAACGCACGCGAATTGCGCGCGGCATCGGCGCGGCTTTTGGAGCGGTATGAATCTACGCACCCGTCCCATCCTATGACGGCAATTCTCAGGCAGTCTTTGGCTGAAATGCCTGATCAGCCAAAGCGGAGGGGCGGGCGGGCGCGATCAACGCGCTAGCGCGTGCAGCACGCGTGCCCAGGAACGCGCCCCTTTTTGAAAGCTGCTCAAGCTATATTTTTCGTTGGGCGAGTGGATTTGATCGTCTTCGAGACCAAACCCTATTAGCATTGAGTTCATGCCAAGATACTGCTGAAAATGGCCTACAATCGGTATTGAGCCACCACAGCCCGCGAACACCGCTTCATTAGGCCATTCGTCGCTTAATGCTTGCCGCGCCGTGGTGAAGTAGGGGGCATCAACCGGCATGTTTGTGGCTCCGGCGCCTTCTTTGGCGCGATAGGAAATCGTGCAATCCTCGGGCAGGCCGCTTTCTAGATAATCACGTAAACTCGCCTGAATTTTAACGTGATCCTGCGCGCCCACCAAACGAAAGCTGACCTTGGCACTGGCCTCGGCTGGTAGCACGGTTTTGAATCCGGCGCCGGTGTATCCGCCCCAAATGCCGTTAATATCACAGGTAGGCCGCGCCCAGATTTGCTCTAGTGCCGAATAGGCTTTTTCTCCGGCGGGGTGGCTAAGGCCGACCTCACCCAAAAAATCATCTACATTGAAATTCAAGCTCTCCCACTGATCTTTGATCGCGTTCGAAATCGGGGTGACGCCATCGTAAAATCCGGGCAAAGTGACGCGACCCTCGTCGTCTTGCAGGCCAGCCAATAGCTTCACAAGCACCCGGTTCGGGTTGATGGCCGGGCCTCCATACATGCCGGAGTGGAGATCACGGCTGGCAGCATGAATGGTGAAATCTTCGCTCACCAACCCGCGCAGCATTGTGGTGATAGCCGGGGTATCGGCACTCCACATACCGGTATCGCAGACCAGCGCATAATCGGCCCGCAACTCGTCCGCGTTTTCCTTGAGGAACGGGATAAGCGAAGGCGAGCCACTTTCTTCCTCTCCCTCCAGCAAGATGGTAATATTGGCGGGCAGGGCGCCTTCTATTGTATAAAACGCGCGACAGGCCTCGATAAAGGTCATTAGCTGGCCTTTGTCGTCTGATGCACCCCGGGCACGGATCACTGTGCCATTGTCAGTTTCCTCCAATGCCGGGTCAAACGGGGGGCGGTCCCATAATGCAATCGGGTCAACCGGCTGAACATCATAATGGCCATAAAACAAGATATGTGGCCCTGTGCCGCCTGAGTGGGCCACCACCATCGGGTGGCCCGATGTGTCTCTCCGCGAGGCCTCAAAACCGATGCTGTTGAGGTCGTCCACAAGCCAGTCTGCCGCAGTTTTGCAATCCTCTTTATAGGCGGGGTCGGTTGAAATGCTCTCAATACGGAGCAGGGCAAAAAGGCGCTCGAGGGCGGCGTCACGGTCCGCATCAAGCTGGCTTAATATATTGTCGAGCATTGGGTCTCCGGAAAAAAGGGCGCCATGAAAAGGCGCCCGCTATGCTGGTGTGGGTCGGTTTAATTAAAGGGGTCGTTGCTTCTAAAGCCGCTAAAAATCCGTTGCTCGCAGGTGCGGTGCTGGCTAAGCGTGGCCGATGTGCCACGCAAAGAGAACCGCGCAATTTCGATGCCACGATCGTTTCGTAAGTAAAGCGTTAGCCCGCGCGCAACTTCATTAAAAAACCGGCTCAAGCCATCGCTTGGCGGTGTAACAACAGTGCGGATTTTATTGTTCCACTTTGTGCCCGAAATATTCCAAGGGCCGCGCCGGTCGATTTCTACTACGAAATCCTGATTGAGCTCATCAAGGCCAAAATCCCAGCCTTCGTTTTCGAACTGTATAACATAATCACCTGAGCTCAAGGTAAACATGTTAAACACATAGCCGGAATCATTGACGGTCCGGCTTTCGCAGCTGCGAGAGCCATCAGGGTGGTTATTTAGATCAAGGCGCCAATATCCACGGGAGTAGAGCGTGTCATATGTTGAGTATTCATCCCATGGTTCCGCTTGCCCCACACTGGCGAGCAAAGACAGCGCTAAGGTGGCGACCGAAATAAGCTTGGTAAAAAACATAGAGTCCTCATTTATAAACGAACTTTTTTATAGCCCTCAAATTAAACATCTAATCGCCACACAGGTCAAGAAAATCACGGTTCTGCCGCCAAATTCGCCTTATCGTTTGTGCGTTGACCGAAATGATTTGGGGGAGTGTCCTGTTGCCTCGGTAAAGACGCGGGTAAAATACGCCGGAGATTTAAAGCCCAGATCGCGAGCGACCACGCCGATTTTCTGATCGGTCTCTTTCAGAAGAAATTTGGCTTCTTCGATGGTTTTCTCGCGAATAAAAATTGTGGCGGGTTTGCCCGCTGTTTCGCGGCAAACGCGGGTGAGGTGGGTGGTGGTCACACCTAGATTCTCGGCGTAGTCACGCACGGTATCATGGGTGGCATAACGATCATTCAACCGCAAAACAAAGCGCCGCATCAGTCGCCGTTTTGCGTTGTCCTTTTCCAGATCTTTGCGATTTTTGCTTGTATCAATCCGGTTATAGATGACCGCAAGCAGCCCCACAGAATAGATGAGCGCGGTGCCCCGCATGGGCTGTTTGGTCATGAATTCTTCTTGAATGGCAGAAAAAGCATTGCTCAGTTGCCGATGATTGAGCGGCTTAAGAACAGACGTTAATAGCGGGGTTTCAGGAAGCGGAATTCGCAATTTTGCCGGAATACAAACCTGCCAGCCTATGGTTCCGGGTGAAAGTTCAAGATGAAACAAGGTGTCTGCGGGAATAAACATTGCTGTATTCGCGCCAAAACCTTGCTGCGTGCTATCAATAAATGCGCGGCCACCACCGCGTGTAATCCAGATAAGATGGTTGCTGCTTGCCATTGAAAGGCTGCCGGAATCCCGCTTTACAAGCGTGCTTCCGGTAAGCGCATGGCTGGTGATACGATTCCCGAGTATCTCGGGATCTGTGACGGGTTTTCGCACGATGACTGCCTCGCATACGACTGCTTTTTTATAAAGAATCGGACATTCGTGATTCGAATGCAAGCTTTTTTTGTGCATTAGTGTAAAAGTGTGTTCTGATTCACTTTGTGAATCCAGACTGTTAGCCGAAGGAGGTCACGATCTCATCGGCAAAAGCAGCAAGATCAAGCTTGGTGCTCATGTCAAGCTGAAGCCAGTTTTTCATCTTACTCCTAAACCAGGTGCGCTGCCTCTTTGCAAATTGATGTGTGAGTATTTTAGCTTTAATAACAGCGTCTTGCATGGCGATGTTGCCATCAAAGGCGTCAATGATTTCTCGGGCGCCAATAGCGCGGTTTGAAGGCAGATCCGGGTCAAATCCGGCGCGGCGCGCGGTTTCACATTCTTCAACAGCCCCGTTTTTCATCATCTGATCAAATCTGGAGTCAATTCGTCCATTTAGATCATTAACGTTCCAATTCAACAAGATAGGCATGGTTTCTTCAAGTGCGATCAGCGGGCGGGTAGGGCGCGCATGCCAATAACTTAGCCCGTGGCCTGTTGCTTCAAGAACTTCCCACGCGCGCTGAAGTCTTGCCGGGTTTTGCTGATCAAGCGTTTGTAGTGTTTCCGGGTCAAACTCTGCAAGGTGATGACGAAACCAATCCGCACCGGCATCAAGCCGAATTCTGTTTCCTTCAGTTCTAATAGCATTCGGAGTAGCAGGAATTGCAGAAAGCCCATGCGTTAACGCGCCAAAATAAAGCCCGGTTCCCCCTGTAATGATTGGCAAACAGTCGGTTTCCGCAATTGTCGCCGTGATCTCTGCTATCCAGTGACCAACCGAGTATTCCTGAGTTTTTCCGATATGGCCATAAAGCTTGTGTGGCGCTTGTGACATTTCGGCATCAGATGGCCGCGCGGTTAAAACCCGCCAGTTGTCATAGACCTGAAGCGCATCAGCGTTGATTATGATGCCATTTAGCTTTTTGGCTAGACCAAGCGCCAGTGATGATTTGCCCGAGGCTGTAGGGCCAGCGATAAGAATTGCGCGTGGGGACATATCGGAGCCTTTCACCAACATTTCCTTGTTATACCGCTCTGATAAATTTAAAAAGTAACATAATATCAATTATGCGCATAATGCGTTGCCTAAATCCGAGCGAACTGGTTTTTTTGAACGTCTGTCCAACGCACATTTAGATGGTAGCCCTGCTCATCTTGCGTCTCAGATACAACAAGATTGTTTTCAAAAAGCCATGCCCGCGCTTTTCCCTGCGCATAACCTACCAGCAAATTCTCTTCGGTTACAGGTTCTGCCAGACCATTGTCGATCTTTTCGAAAAGCTTTTCCAGCCCTTCGCCGGTTAAAGCGGACATCGCACAAATCTGTGGTGAGCGGTCAGCAACCGTCTCCCGGGCTTCCCGCTTTTCTTTTTCCAGCAAGTCCGCTTTGTTCCAGACTTCCAAAATAGCATCCGACTTTTCGTCTTTTACGCCGAGTGAAGCAAGGATTTCCAAAACGTCAGCGGCCTGCGCCTCTGTATCTTCGTGTGAAATATCGCGCACATGCACGATCAGGTCCGCGTCAAGGACTTCTTCAAGCGTTGCCCGAAATGCGGCGACCAATTGAGTTGGCAGATTGGAAATGAATCCCACCGTATCTGATAAGATCACCTTGCGGCCATTGGGAAGTTCAATTGCCCGCATCGTTGGATCTAGGGTCGCAAACAGCATATCCTTTTCCAATACGCTTGCGCCGGTCATGCGGTTGAAAATCGTGGATTTCCCGGCGTTGGTATAGCCAACAAGTGCCACAATTGGATACGGTATTTTTTTGCGGGCTGCCCGATGCAGAGCGCGCGTTTTTACAACCTTGGAAAGCTGCGATTTGATCCGCAGTATTGCATCTGAAATTGCCCGCCGGTCACTTTCAATCTGGGTTTCACCGGGGCCGCCCACAGTCCCCATCGCGCCGCGCTGGCGCTCTAGGTGGGTCCAACTGCGCACAAGCCGCGATTTTTGATAGGTCAGGTGGGCGAGGTCTACCTGCAAAACACCTTCGCGTGTTGCCGCCCTATCCCCAAAAATTTCGAGAATTAGTCCAGTGCGATCCAGCACCTTCACTTGCCAGCGTTCCTCAAGGTTTCTTTGCTGGATCGGGCTCAACGGGCCATCAACGATAACCAGATCAACCTCTTCCGCTTCAAAAATATGGCCAAGCTCCTCTACCTTGCCGCTGCCAAAAAGCTCGCCCGCTTTGGGTTTGCTTACGGGCACGACAATGGCGCTCCTGATTTCCAGATCAAGCGCTTCAGCGAGGCTTACGGCCTCGTTTAGTGCATTTTGGGGCAATCGGCGCCCTTCCCCCCTGCCTTTAAAGTCAGGATGCAGAACGGCGGCGCGGAGCGGCTCAGTCACCTAAGCGTTATCCTCGGAATCATAGAGATGCACAGGTTGCGACGGCATAATTGTAGAAATTGCATGCTTGTAAACGAGTTGCGAAGCACCATCACGGCGCAACAGCACGCAGAAATTATCAAACCATGTGATAACGCCTTGAAGTTTTACGCCATTCACAAGAAACACGGTAACGGGGTTCTTTTCTTTGCGAACGTTATTTAGAAATGCGTCTTGCAGGTTTTGCTTGTCGACAGCCATTTGTTTAGCCTTTTTATAGCCTCGGTTTTTCGGGGTCGTTGGTTATTACTTCAATTATGGGGGCTGGATTGCGCAATTTCTAGTGCTAAAGCCGAATTAGTTGGAAAAAACAGAATATTATTGCCGCCAATAATCCGGGTTTAACAACGCAATGAGGGCAAGCGCTTCAACCCGTCCAAGGATCATAGCAGCGGATATAATACCCAGCGCGGCGTCGGACAGCTCAGAATAATGGGCGGCAACATCCCCTAGAGCCATGTAAATCGGGCCGGTATTGGTAAGGCTGGCGATGGCGAGTCCAAGAGCGTTTTCAAATTGAATTCCGGTGAATGACAGCGCCAGCGCAACAATAATTATGGCCATCAAAAACAGCATCAAAAACACCCAGGCCAGCTCGGCGCCCTGCCGTCGAAAGCGCCGCGTTGTGGTGCCAGACCGCCCTACCGAGCTTGGGTGAACCAGCCTGTCCATTTCACGCAGCCCGTGGCGATAGAGCGAATAAACCCGCAAAAGCTTCACCCCTCCCGCGGTTGTTGCAACTCCGCCACCCATCACCGCGAGGCCAAAAAGAATAATCCCTGGCGCTTGCAAGCCAGACCAGTTTTGAGCCGCATACCAATGCGTGCTTTCAAAGCCAGTGGTCGTTAGAAATGAAATGGTGGTAAACAGCGCGCCCCAGATCGCGCTTAACCCCGCCATCATATTCTGCCCAACTTCTGCCTCTAGTGCCGCCAGCCAATGCCGGCCAAATAAAAACAGAGGCACCACGGTCACGACAATCAACATTAGCTGGAATTCTGGGTCTCTTGGCATGCCGCGCAGCGCAGTGGGGAGATGGAAGGTCATCAATTTTGTCGACACAGCCAATATCAGAAATACGGCGATCAGCACTTCACCCATCCAGCCGCTCTGTGCGCCATACATCCCGGATACCGGCGATATGGCGCTTGTAGATAGCGTGCTCATCGCATGAATTGCAGCAATAAAAACCCGCTCACCGCTAAAGATAAGCAGAAGCGTTAAAACGATGGTGAAGATCAGATAAGGCGGGCCCAACAGCCTGACCGCACGCAAAATCCGCACATCATTCTCGATTCTGAGGGCTGGCCCGCGCGGCTGGGATACCATTGTTTCGCGCATCTCAAAGCCACCGATGTTTTGCGGCTCCAGAATGGCCATCGCTGCCACAAGAACAAAAAAGCCGCCGAGCCAGCCGACAAGACCGCGCCACAGATGTAGCGATTCCGAAATTCTGAATGGATCATCAAAAAGCGTAGCGCCTGTGGTCGTAAAGCTCGAAAGCATTTCGAAATAGGCGCGTTGGAAGCCAAGGCGCGGCAGTATTTCGTAAAACGGCAGTGCCAGAAATGCCGGCAGTAGCGAAAAGGCCAAAACAAGGGTGATCAGGTTAGATCGGGACGCATTGCGCACAGTTCTGTTCATCATCGCGGTGCCTATCAACACTGACAATGCCAGAATAAGCAGGCTATACTGGAAAAAAATCCGTGCGATATCCCAGTTTTCGGCTTTGGCCGCATGGCCGGCGGGCACAAGCATGGCCAGCGCGCCCAGCATCATGAGCAGCACAAAAAGCGGATATTGGCGCAAAGCATTCATCGGCTAAAAGAAATCCAGCGAGACCTGAAACAGTTTTTCCACTCTTGGCACATCGGCCGACAGGGCAAAAACAATGAGGGAATCGCCCTCTTCCAATTTGGTCTCGCCCCGCGGGATGATCAATTTGCCCCCTTTGTCGACAATGCCAACCTTGGAGCCCTCAGGCCAGTCGATCTCCCGAATGGTTTTGCCGGAAAGCGCAGAAGTGCCCATCACTTGCGCTTCAATCACTTCCGCTTCGGCGTCTCCTACCGAATAAACCGCCCGGATACGCCCGTGCCTAATGTGGCGCAGAATGGAACTCACAGTTGTGGTGCGCGGGTTAATATAGGCGTCGATTCCGAGCGGCCCCATTAGGCTCGCGAGGCTTGGGTCATTGACCAAAGCGATAACCAGCGGGCAACCCATGGATTTGGCCCGCGCACAGGATAGCAGATTTGTTTTGTCGTCGTCGGTAACAGCCAGCAGCGCATCGGTTTTGGAAATATTGGCTTCGTCGAGCAAATCCATGTCCAGCCCGTCACCGTGTAAAACAATGGTGCGCTCCAGAGCGTCGGCGGCTGTTTCCGCTATTCCGCGGCTAAGTTCAATCAGTTTGACGCGGGTCCGGTTTTCACCTTTTTCCAGTTTTTGCGCGACAGCCAATCCCACGTTACCACCGCCAATTACAATCGCACGCTCGCCCTTTTTCTGGGTTTTCCCAAAGATCTCAAGCGTTCTGGCGACATCGGCATTTGCCGAGATGACATAAATATGATCGCCGGCAAACAGCTGGTCTCCGGACTCTGGCACAAACATCTTGCCCTTGCGTTGAACCCCGACAACCACAGCTTTAAGGGTTGAAAACAGCTCCGTGAGTTGGCGCAACGGCGTATCCACCACAGGGCAATCTTCACCAAGACTGATCCCGAGCAAATCTGCTTCGCCGTCTAGAAAGCTCTCGGTGTCAAACGCGGCGGGCACTGCAAGGCGGCGCAGCGCAGCTTCGGCAACTTCGCGCTCGGGTGATATCACCACATCGATTGGCATGTGATCTTGCCGGTAAAGATCTGAATAAATCGCATCAAGATAGGATTGTGACCGCAGCCGCGCAATTTTTCGTGGGATATTGAACATCGAATGCGCGACCTGACAGGTTACCATGTTCACTTCATCAGCAAATGTCGCCGCGATAATCATATCAGCATCTTTTGCGCCCGCCCGCTCAAGCACATCGGGATAGGAGGCAAAGCCGGTAATGCCGCTCACATCAAGCGTTTCGCTAATCCGGCGTATCAGGGCTTCGTCTTTATCTACAACCGTTACATCGTTGTTTTCACGCGATAAATGCCGGGCGATTTGCCAGCCGACCTGCCCTGCGCCACAAATGATAACTTTCATTTATCTGTCCTGTTTTACCTGCGTCAAACTATGCGTCCGAACCCGCCACGGCGTCAAATGCTAATCTTGTTCCAGATGTCCGGCGATTCCTAGGGTTTTGAGCTTTCGATGCAGCGCCGAGCGCTCCATGCCAACAAATTTCGCCGTTTGTGAAATATTGCCCTTAAAACGAGCAATTTGCGCCGTCAGGTAATCAATTTCAAAGGCCAAACGGGCTTCTCGCAGCGAAAGCATCATCATCGATGAGGAAAGAGCCTGCCCGTTTTCTTGAGGAACCGGCTCTTTGCGCCCGGGTAGCTCATCCGGCTGAACAGGGCCGGTTTCAACACCAAGAATTAGCAAGCGCTCCAGTGTATTGCGCAATTGTCTGATATTTCCCGGCCATGGCATAATTTGCAATTGCTGAAGGGCTTCCGCTGAAAACTCGCGCTTGGATAGCCCCTGCAACTGGTTGAGCTGGTTGACAAAATTTTTGACCAGTAGAGGAATATCCTCAAGCCGATCAGCCAAAGGCGGCACCGCAACAGGAACCACATTGAGGCGGTGAAACAGTTCAATTCGAAAGCGTTTCGCTTCGATCTCCGCTTGCAGATCGCGCGTTGTCGCCGAGATAAACCTGATTTCGACCCGCACGGTGTCATGCCCGCCGAGGCGCGTGAAACTTTGCTCCACCAACACCCTTAAAATACGGGATTGGGTTTCTAGGGGCATGTCTGCCACTTCATCAAAAAACAGCACACCTCCATGCGCCTTTTCCAGCATACCGGTTTGAACCACACCATTGTTTTCGCTACCAAAAAGGACAGATTCCATCTGCTCGGGGCTGATGCTGGCAGAGTTGACACTCACAAATGGCCCGTCTGGTCGCAGAGAATTGGCGTGCAAATACCGTGCGGCAATCTCTTTTCCAGCGCCGGCAGGGCCGGTTAGCAACACCCGCGCATTGGTTTTTGCGATTTTGTCGAGCTGGCCCTTCATGGTTTTGAAGCCAGAGCTCTGGCCGACCATTTCACCGGAATCCTGTTCGGAATTCCGAAGGTTTTTGTTTTCTCTGCGTAGCTTTGAAGCTTCTAGAGCGCGCTCAACAACAACAAGTAACTGATCAATATTAAAAGGTTTTTCAATAAAGTCATAAGCGCCCTGCTTTACGGCAGCTACCGCGATTTCAATATTTCCGTGGCCGGAAATGATCACAACAGGAATATCCCGATTATCCCGTTTGGTCTTTTTCAGGATATCAATTCCGTCAAATTCACTATCTTTCAACCAGATATCCAGAATGACCAAATCCGGTTCGGCGCGGTTGATCTCTTCAAACGCAGTTTGCGAATTTCGGGCCAGTCTTGTGCTGTGCCCTTCATCATCCAAAATTTCGCCTATCAGTTCGCGAATGTCTTGCTCGTCGTCGATAACAAGGATGTCACTCATGGGAATTCCTCATTGCTTTAGTGGGTGGCAACGTTATGCGTGCTTCAGCGCCCGCGTATTCGCTTCCGGCAAATATTGGTGCTGTGCGCAATTCCAATGTTCCGCCGTGCTCTTCAATTATTTTCTTAACAATTGGCAGCCCTAGCCCTGTGCCATTATCCCGGTGAGTCACGTATGGCTCAAATAATTTGGCGCGATCAGCGGGGAGCCCGATGCCATTATCTTGAATACGCAAAACAGGTTTCTGCGCATTATTTTCAAGGATTACGTTAATAATCCCGGTATACGCGCCCGTTTTATCAACCCTGCTGTCAATTGCCTCGCCGGCGTTTTTTAGCAGATTGGTCAGCGCCTGATTGAGCATAGTGCCATCAGCCAAAATCTCCATGGGTGCGTCGGGGAGCTGCGTGGTAAATGTTATATCCGGCCGACCCGATTGCGCGAGCAACACAGCACCTTTGGTTAGCTCCAACAAATCAAAAAGAACCGGTTCAGGAGACGGCATTCTTGCGAATTTGGAAAACTCATCAACAATGCGCCGTAAATCATTGGTTTGTCTTATAATAACGTTGCTTAGCTGCTCAAGAGAAGCCCGCTCATCGCCCACTTTTGGCCCAAATTTTCGTCTGATCCTTTCAGCGGAAAGCTGGATTGGCGTAAGAGGATTTTTAATTTCATGCGCGATACGGCGGGCCACATCCCCCCATGCGGCCATCCGCTGCGCTGACACCAGATCGGTCACATCGTCAAAAGTGGTCACAAAGCCTTCAACCTCGCCCCCCGTCGGATGTCGTGCGACCATGCGCACCAAAAGCGTTTCGGTGGATCCTTTTCGCGTTACCTGAACCTCGCCTTGGGCAACGTCTTGATTGCGGAACTTTAGCTTTTCGAACAAGGCACCAAATTCCGGTGTCAGCACGGCAAGATCCTTGCCCGCCGCGCTTTCAATATCCAGCATACGCATAGCTGCCGCATTTATGAACTCAATCCTGCCAGTTTTATCAAGCCCGATTACGCCAGCAGTTACGCTGGAAAGCACAGAGTCAAATAGCCGCCTTTGGTGTTCGGTGCTTTCATTTACTGAAATTAGCGTGTCGCGTTGGGTTTTTAACTGCTTGGTCATGCGGTTGAATACCCGTCCGAGCATGGCAATCTCGTCATCGCCCTTTTCCTCGCGCACCCTTACATCAAGGTCCCCGCCAGACACGCGCTGCACGGCGCTCGCAAGCCGCCCCACCGGGCGTGAAAGCCTGTCCGCAAACCACAATCCGAGCCACATTGCCGCCAAAATAACAACCACCGCAAAGCCAAGATAAATGAGCGCGAATTCAAACAGCAATCGTCCACGGTCGGCTTCAAGCTGTTGATAAAGGTTTACGGTTGCTTTGGTTTCGTCCAGCAGGTTGAGAATATCTCCGTCGACATCACGGGTTACATACAAATAGCGATCTGAATAGCCGTTAAGTGGCATCAATGCCCTGAATTCACTATTTGGCCAGTCTTCGATCAAGACAACCTCGCCGGTTTTTGCCCGTTGAATATCCGCTGCCCTTGGCGGTTCAAAATCAAAAAGATAGCTGCGGACTCCGCGGGCGATAATTTCTGAAACACCGTTAATAACAAAAGCTTCGGCCAATGTTTTTTGCATCGTGTCTTGCCCGCGTGAAAGCGCATCACGCATCTCGCCAGCCCCGACAAAATTATAGCGTGGCCGCTGTAGCTCGATAAATCTGGCCAGAAATTCGGCATCAGCGGTGAGCGTTATCCGGTGTTCGCGCTCATAGGCCTGCGCTGCACTGAGCGAATTGCCCACAACTTGTTGCACCCGGGTCGAAAACCAGCCTTCGAGGCCGAAATTCAGGGTTACTGTTGCAAAAATCGCAACCAAAACTGTGGGAATAAGCGCGATAACACTAAAGACGGTGGTGAGCCGCGCGTGCAGCTTGGACCCGGCTGAGCGTGAGCGCCGCGCAGCAACGATCCGGACAATCCGACGTGCGACAAATGTCGCGATTACCAGCGTGTAAACAATGTCGGCCAAAAGCACAACGCGGAGCAACGTTGGCCTTGTAGGGCCGCTAAAAGCACCAAGGAGCAGCGTTGTGGTGAGGGCCAATACCGGACCAACAACCACCAGAAAAATCGTAAGGTATGTTTTTATGACACGGCTATTTTGCAGCTGCCCAAGGCGCCGCAATCCGCTATCAACCATGTTTTGTTGCAATCCGGCCACAGAATCCGCGCTTGTTTGCTAAACCTGTTGCAATATTACATCATTTTTTTGCTGCGCAATACCTCAATATTTAGTTCGCGGATTTTTTTGCGCAAAGTGTTCCGGTTTATCCCGAGCAGGTCAGCCGTTTTAAGCTGGTTGCCCCCCGTCGCTTGCAAGCTGAGCAGGATCAACGGGCGCTCCACTTCGCGGATTATTTTGTCGTAAAGCCCTGGTGGAGGCAGCGCGCCGGTATGGAGCGAAAAATAGTGCTTGAGATGCGCTTCTACCGAAGCCGAAAGCTTTTGGTAGCGCTGGGTTTCCTGCGGGCCCATCTCCATATGCGATGCCAGTTCGCGCCGAATAATGGTTGCGCCAATTTCTTCTTCCGGGCAAAGGACGGTCAGGCGTTTGATGAAGTTTTCAAGCTCGCGCACGTTGCCGCCCCAAATGTGGGTGCGAAGATGGTCAAGCGCTTCGGGAGTTATGGTTTTTGCCGGCAACCCCTCTTTGGCAGATTCCGCCAAAAAGTGCCTTGCGAGGTCGGGAATGTCTTCCAACCGCTCAGCCAGGCGCGGAAGCCGGATGGGAACAACGTTGAGCCTAAAAAACAGATCTTCGCGAAATTTCCCTTCTGCAACAAGGTTTTGCAGGTCTTGGCGGGTGGATGCAACGATCCGCACATCGTCGTTGTCTTGCTCTTGCAGCACCCGCAGCAGCCGCATTTGGGCTTCGAGCGGCATGTCGTCAACATTGTCGAGAAACAGCGTGCCCCCAAAGGCCGCAACATAAAGCCCGGTGGGGCTCGCGCCGCCGCCAAACAATTCCTGCTCGATCATATCAGGCGGCGTTGCTGCCAGATTGATAGACACAAATGGCGCTGATTTACGCTGGCTAAAGCTATGCAGCGTGCGCGCAACGATCTCTTTACCGGTGCCGGAATCGCCAAATATCATTACACCAAGGTCGGTTTGGGTCAGCCTTGCCAGAATGCGATACACTTCCTGCATCAAGGGCGAATGGCCAACAAGCGGCAGTTTCTCGGTCTCGTCTTTGGCTTTAGTGGGCGTATGGATCTGCTTTGTTGCTTTGTTCACCAGTGCCAAAAATGTAGCAAGATCAAACGGCTTGGGCATATAATCAAAGGCCCCTGCCCCCGATGCCCGCACCGCTGTCGTGACAGTATTTTGTGCCGACATCACAATCACCGGCAAATCGGGTCGTTTCTTGATGATCCGCGGGAGCAGATCAAGCGCGTCCCCGTCCGGCATCATCACATCAGTGACCACCACATCTCCCTCGCCCTCTTCCACCCATTTCCACAGTGTCGAAAGATTGCCGGTGGTGCGCACACGGCACCCCGCGCGCGTCAGCGCCTGGCTCAGCACAGTGCGGATAGAGCGATCATCGTCAGCTACAATTATTGTGCCATCCATCTAGCGTTTCTCCTCTTTCCACACCGGCAGCAGAAGGCGAAATTCGGTGCCGTTTGCATCGGATTTGCAGTCGATCACCCCGCCATGGTCCGCAATAATTTTTGAAACCAGCGAGAGCCCAAGCCCGGTGCCGCTGGCTTTGCTGCTGACAAACGGCTCAAAAACATCGTCGAGAATAGACGCCGAAATTCCGGGCCCGTTATCCTTAATGCTGATCTCGATCGGCAAGCTCTGGCTGCGCTTCCCCGGAAGCGAAAGCTTAACCCCCGGTCGGTAAGCTGTTTTCAGGGTCACAATCCCGCCGCCCGGCATGGCTTCAGCCGCGTTTTTGAGAAGATTTAGTAGGACCTGCATTAGCTGGTCCGCATTGCCCGCTGTTGGCGGAATGGAGGGGTCAAAAACCTCGTTAAAGCGAACATGCGCGGCAAATCCGGCCGCTGCGGCCCGCTTTGCACGGTCAATTATATCATGGATATTTACCGGTGAGACGGCCCCCGGGCCCATTTCACCAAAGGCTTCCACGCGGTTTACAAGGTCTCCAATGCGCTTGGCTTCGTCTTCGACGACTTTGGTTAGCTCACGGTCTTCCACGCTCAGCGTGCTGCTCAAAAGCTGTGCGGCACCCGATATCCCTGCCAAAGGGTTGCGGATTTCATGCGCCAGCATTGCCGCCATTCCCGCAACCGAGCGCGCTGCGTTGCGGTGTGAAAGCGAGCGGTCCATTTTGTCGGCTATGCTGCGCGGGTGCAGCATCAGCAGCACTTCGCCGTCGCTCAGCCGGGTCGCTTGCACATTGGCCACACCACGGGGCTGCCCGCCCCACCCGACCTTTACATCATGCAGCACAACAGAGCGCATTCCGCCTTGCGCCTGCAACACAGCGTCTACCACGGCAGAGCCTTCACCGGCAAATTGCGCCACTGGCTTGCCCGCCATCTGCTTGCGTGATGCGAGACAAAAGCTTTCGGCGGCATCATTTATCTCCGAAATATATCCTTCAAGATCAATCACAAAGGCGGGAAAAGGCAACGCCAGCCAAATCGGTTCAAAGCTCCGCCTCATGCCGCAACCCTTTCAGACAGAAAAGAGCGAAGCTCCCGCATTACCTTTTGTGGTTCATCAATCTGCATCAGGGCGCTGCGCAGCTCTCGCCCTCCGTCAATCTGCGCCAAATACCAACCCAGATGCTTGCGCGCATTGAGCATGCCGATATGGACGCCATAAAAAGAAAGCATGGATTCGTAATGCATAAGCACAACGTCCTCGAGGTTGAAAACCGGGTTTTTCCCCTGAAGCTCGGCCAATATCCAAGGCTTGCCGCGCGCGCCGCGCCCAACCATTATTGCATCGGCGCCGGAGTGCTCAAGCGCTGTTTTTGCGCTTGATTTATCAATAATATCTCCGTTTACGACCACAGGTATATTGACCGCTGCTTTTACCTTGGCAATCGCGCGCCAATCCGCACTTCCTTTGTAAAACTGGCAGCGTGTGCGCCCGTGAACGGAAATCATCTTTACCCCCGCCGCTTCTGCGCGTGCGGCAATATAATCGGCATTGTGGTTGTCATCCCAGCCCAAGCGCATTTTCACGCTGACAGGCACATCAACTGCCTTCACCACGGCGTCGATCAGCGAAAGTGCGTGGTCTGGCTCGCGCATCAAAGCAGAGCCGGAAAGCCCGCTAGTAACCTTTTTCGCCGGACAGCCCATGTTTATATCAATCATCCGCGCCCCGAGGCCGACAACCATTTTGGCACTTTCGGCCATCCAATGTGCCTCGCGCCCTGCGATTTGCACTGCTGTTTGCCCGTTGCCTAAGCCCAGTTCGGCCCGATTGTGCACTTCTGTCCGCTTTTTGGCCTGCGCCAGCTCTTGTGATGCCACCATTTCCGACACAACCAGCCTGGCCCCGAAGCCAAGCACCAGATTTCGAAACGGCAAATCGCTGATTCCAGCCATTGGTGCTAAAAAAACAGGCGGTTTTTGTGGGAAGCGTTCAAAATCGAGGGGCAAATGCTTAATCCTTGTGCATATAGCGTTGTTTAGCGAATGCGCGACCGCCATTCAAGGGCCAAAACCGATTGTTGGTGCTACGGGATTGGGTTAAAAGGCCTGATGAACAAATCCGTTTCCGCCCTAATTGTTGCTGCTGGCCGCGGCACCCGCGCCGGCACTGGCCTGCCCAAACAATACCGGCCTCTAAATGGTGTGCCCATGCTTGCCCGCACCCTGCGGGCATTGATGGCCCATAGCGCGGTTGAAAACGTGCAGGTGGTCATTCATCCAGACGACATGCCGCTTTATAGCGCGGCGGTTGCGGATATTTCCGGCCTTCTTCCGCCGGTATTCGGTGGCGATACCCGCTCCGGGAGTGTCCTGAACGGATTAGAGGCGCTCAAAGCCGATGCGCCTGATATTGTGCTGATTCACGATGCAGCCCGCCCGTTTTTGTCTCTCGAAATTATTGATAATCTGCTCGCTGCGCTCAAGACCCACGCCGGTGCCTTTCCAGCGCTTCCGGTGGTTGACGCGCTTTGGCAAGGCCATGACGGTAGTGCAGAGATCCCGCACAGCCGCGAGGGGCTTTTTCGTGCGCAAACACCGCAAGCTTTTTATTTTAAAGATATATTGGCCGCGCATCATAGTGCCACCGAGCCTGCAGACGATGATGTAGCCCTTGCCCGCAGCCAAGGCTTGAGCGTCGCCATTGTGCAGGGTAGCGAGAGCAATTATAAGCTCACTACCGCCGCAGATTTTGCCCGCGCCACAAAGGAAACCCAAATGGATATTCGCACTGGGAACGGGTTTGACGTCCACGCATTTACCGAAGGTGACCGCGTTACGCTTTGCGGTATTGAACTTCCACACAGCCACAGCTTGCTCGGCCATTCGGATGCCGATGTTGCCATGCACACAATCACGGACGCTCTTTTTGGCGCGCTTGCCGAGGGGGATATCGGCCAATGGTTTCCGCCGTCCGAAGCTGAATGGAAAGGGGCGGCGTCTGATATATTTTTGCTAAAAGCGGTAGAGCGTGTCGCAGCCAGAGGCTTTGTGATTTCGAATATCGATTGCACAATTATCTGCGAATCTCCAAAAATCGGCCCCCATACCGTGCCGATGCGCGCCGAAATTGCCCGGATTACCGGCATTGATGTCGATCGCGTCTCTGTAAAAGCCACAACATCTGAAAAACTCGGCTTTACGGGCCGCAAAGAGGGGATCGCCGCGATGGCCACTGCGACTTTGGTGAAACTATGAGCAGAATTATTGCCACCTTCTTCGGCGTTGGCCTTATCCCCTTTGCGCCCGGAACTTTCGGAAGCCTGGCCGCCCTGCCCTTTGGGTATGGCATCCATTATCTCGGCGGCTTTCCGGCCTTGCTTGCGGCTACCGTTGCCGTTTATTTTATCGGCCTGTGGGCCACAACGGAAGTAACGCGCGGAAAAGCGGACCACGACCCGTCAGAGATAGTGATTGACGAAGTTTGCGGCCAGTGGACGGCATTGCTTGCTGTCTCAGCCGGCTTGTGGTTTGCGGGCGTGCCGAGCCATATTTTCCCTTATCCGGGTTGGGTCAGCGCCTTTTTGTTGTTTCGTCTTTTTGATATCTGGAAGCCGTGGCTTGTGGGCTGGGCCGATAAAAAATCCACCCCGGCAGGCGTGATGCTTGATGATGTAATTGCCGGCGTTTTTGCGGCTATCCTCACCGCAGCCTTTGCGGGCATCAGTCACGGGATTTTAATGCCATGAGCCTCGCTACACAGGTGCTGGCCGCTGCGCGCGCTAAAGGTTGGCGCATCACCACTGCTGAAAGCTGCACAGGTGGCCTTGTTGCGGCGGCCCTTACCGATATTGCCGGTTCATCAGATGTTTTTGATCGGGGGTTCGTCACCTATTCTTATGCCTCGAAAGAGGAAATGCTCGGGGTTTCCCATGAAACGCTTGCGCAAAAAGGCGCTGTGAGCCGCGATGTCGCCCTGCAAATGGCCGAAGGTGCGCTCAGGGCCAGCCTTGCCGATATTAGCATTGCCATTACCGGCGTTGCTGGCCCCGGGGCATCTGATGACAAGCCAGAGGGTTTGGTCTGGTTCGGGCTAAGCACGGCTACGCAAACGCATACCGAAGCCGTGGAATTCGGCGC
>Ga0316205_10002582_pt1 | contig 18594 bp, 19 predicted proteins | sample 3monthpyrite_MG_FD_204941 | JGI IMG/M metagenome (GOLD analysis project Ga0316205, IMG submission 204941) | Microbial mat bacterial communities from mineral coupon in-situ incubated in ocean water Damariscotta River, Maine, United States -... | ecosystem: Environmental > Aquatic > Marine >... | reverse complement strand
CCCGGAATGCGTATAGGGAATATCCAGCCATTCCAGCAGGCCCTGAACGCAGCCATCCTCGCCATACGGGCCATGCAGCGCGTTGAAGGCGACATCCGGCTTCAGGTCGGCAAGCCGCTGCGCCAGGTCGCGCCCGGCATCCAGTTCGACGACCTTGAATCCAGCCTCCCGCAGTGCCGCGGCGCAACTGCGCCCGGATGACAGTGACACCTCGCGCTCAGCCGAGATGCCGCCCATCAAAACCGCCACTGTGGGGGCTGCCCTGCTCGACATGCCCACCAACTCTGCCTCAATTCCGGGGCTTTTCGCCCACCTTATACTTGTCGGCCCGGAGGTATTCTGCCCCTCAACGCCAAGCGGAACCGTGTCCGCTCACTCATCCGAGGGGGCTGGTTCGCCCACGCGCATGATCTCCCATTCTAGCGTAATCCCGCTGTTTTGGAATACACTTTTTCGAACTTCTTCGCCCAGTCTTTCCAGGTCGGTCGCGCTGGCCCCCCCGGTATTGACCAGGAAGTTGGCATGCAGCGGCGACATCTGGGCCCCGCCGACGCGCGCGCCACGCATCCCCGCCTTGTCGATCAGCGCCCAGGCCTTTTGCTCATGCGTATCGTCCGCGCGACCGGTCGAGGAAAACCCAGCCGGGTTGCGAAATGTCGAACCCGCCGTGCGCTCCTTCGTCGGCTGGGTGGCGTCGCGCTTGGCCAGTTGCCCGGCCATGCGGTCGGCCAGCGCCTGCGGATCGCCCGGTGGCGCGATGAACGTCGCCGACACGATGACCGCGCCGTCGGGAAGGTCGGACTGCCGGTAGCGCAGCGCCAGTTCGGTGGCGGCAAGGTCGGTGATCGTGCCGTCGCGCAGCACCACCCGCACGCTGTGCAGCCGGTCGGCGACGTAATGCCCGTAACACCCGGCATTCATGCGCACAGCGCCGCCAATGGACCCCGGAATGGTGCGCAGAAAGGTCAGGTCAAGCCCCGCCTCGGCGGCCTTGCGGGCGACATGCGCATCCAGCGCGGAGGCCCCCGCCGTGACCCGGTCGCCATCGATGGAAATGGCGTTGAACCCCCGCCCCAGGCGGATCACCACCGCCCGGATGCCGCCATCGCGCACGATCAGGTTGGAGCCCACACCCATCGCGAAGACCGCAACCGAAGGATCCAGCGCGGCCAGAAAATCGGCCAGATCGGGTTCATCGGCGGGCATGAACAGCCAGTCGGCGGGCCCGCCCACGCGCAGCCATGTCAAGGTGTCCAGCGGTCGGTCCGGGGTCAGCGTGCCACGCACGGAAAGGGCGGAAATGTCGGTCATGCGGTTTGGTAGCGCGCCCCCGGGTCCCTGTCCAGCGGCGCCGGCTCGACCCGGTGCCTCCGTTTCATCGCCGTCGCAAACCCCACCAGGCCAACAGGCCGACAAGACCGGCCGACACACCCATCGGCGCCACGACCAGCAGCGCCAGGATGCCGTAGCCAAGCGCATCCCACCCCTGCCCCAGCCGCCCTGGAACCAAAAGGACAGCGGCCAGGACGATCAGCGCCAGCGCGACGATCATCGCCACCCGGGGCGAGGCGAGACGGGCCAGACTGCCGCCCAGAACAACCCCGATGACCAGGGCGCCAAATGCGATCGCGAAGGCTTCCATCACTGACCTTTCAGGTTCCGCGAAGTATCTCCCGGCCGGCAGAAAAATCAACCACCCAAAATCAGCCGCCCAAAGTCAGCCGCCCAAAGTCAGCCACCGAAAAGTCAGCCCTTGTGCAAGAACCGCGCCACAGCGCCGCCGGCGGCAAGGCCCAGGGTCAGCGGGATCGTCGCCAGCATCAGCGAAATCGCCGGCCCGACGCCATCGGCGCCCTGAACCAGAAACACCAACGGCACCAGAATGGCCCCGCCCAGTGCGCAGATCAGCGCAAGGATGAATGGGCTGCGCGGCGTGGCCCAGCGGCCCAGCAAATAGCCGCCAACCAGGCCGACTACCGCCCAGATCAGCGCGTCCCAATATGGTAAACCACTCATGTCCGATCCCCTTTCAGTCGCGCGGGCAACCCATGCGCCCAGGCTGATATCGTCCCCGCGCCCAGGCATACGACAATATCGCCCGGCTCCGCCGTTCTGTTGACCAGCGCGGCAAGATCGTCCTCGACCTGCAGCGCATGGACGGCGCCGTGGCCCCGCGCGCGGATCGCGGCAACCAGCGTGTCGCGGTCGGCGCCCGCGATCGGGTCCTCGCCCGCGGGATAGACCTCGGCGATGGCAACCACATCGGCCCCGTCGAAACAGGCGGCAAAGTCTGGAAACAGCCCGTGCAGCCGGGTGAACCGGTGGGGTTGATGCACGGCGATCACGCGCGCGCCGTCCACCACGGATTGCCGCGCGGCCCTGATGACCGCCGCTATTTCCACAGGGTGATGGCCGTAATCGTCGATCACCGTCACGCCGCCGACCTCGCCCACGCGGGTAAACCGGCGGCTGACCCCCTGGAATCCCGCCAGGGCGGACCGGATCCGGGTGTCAGACATTCCCAGCTCAAGACCAACTGCAATGGCGGACAAGGCGTTGGAAACATTGTGATCCCCGGGCATGGGCAGGGTCAGGTCAACGATGGTCCGACCTTCATCTTTCCGGCGCAGGCGCACATCGAATCTGGCCTGGCCATTCTGATAGGTCAGACCTTCGGCCCGCAAGTCGGCCTCGGCATTGAACCCGAAAGTCACCACGCGGCGCGCGGTGCAGCGTTTGGCCAGCGCCGCCACTTCCGGGTGGTCGGTGCACAGAACCGCCAGCCCGTAGAACGGCACGGCGTTGACGAAGCGGTCAAAGCCGGCGCGCAGGGCGTCAAAGCTACCCCAATGCTCCAGATGCTCGGGGTCGATATTGGTGACAATGGCGATCTGCGTCGGCAACAGGTTGAATGAGCCGTCGCTCTCATCGGCCTCGACCACCATCCAGTCGCCGGACCCGGGTTTGGCATTCGATCCGTAGGCATGAATCACGCCGCCATTGACAACGCCCGGATCAAAGCCGCCCGCCTCCAGCATCGCCGCCGTCAGTGTCGTGGTCGTCGTCTTGCCATGCGTGCCAGCGACCGAAACGGTGCGACGCAGGCGCATCAATTCGGCCAGCATCTCGGCGCGGCGCACTACGGGCAGTCCGCGCCTGCGGGCCTCGGCCAGCTCCGGGTTCGACGCCGTGATCGCGGTCGAGGCAACGACGACCGCCGCCTGCCCCAGATGCGCCGCGTCATGGCCGATGTGAATCGCCGCGCCCAGCGTTTCAAGGCGCCGGGTGATCGCGCTGCCCTTCGCATCCGAGCCCTGAACGGCAAAGCCTTCGGTCAACAGGATCTCGGCGATCGCGGACATGCCGATCCCGCCGATGCCGATGAAATGAAGCGGGCCAAGACCGGCGGGCAGCAAGGTGCGGGAATTCATGGGGGATGGCTTTCACGCAGTGGGAGGACCGGCCAGACGCTCGGCCAGATCCGCGAGTTGATGGGCCGATTGCGGCAGCCCCAGCTCTGTCGCGGAGCGGGCCATCCGCGCGGCGCCATCGGGGTTGGACAGGATCAGCGTGACCTGCTCGGCCAGGGCTTCGGGGGTAAAGCGGCTTTCCGGGATCAACACGGCGGCCTGTGCTTCAACCAGGCCGCGCGCGTTGGCGGTCTGTTCGTCACGGATCGCGGCGGCCAGCGGAACCAGGATCGACGGGCGCCCGATCACCGTCAAATCCGCCAGGGTCGAAGCCCCCGCGCGCGAGATGACCAGCTGCGCCTCGGAAAAGCGGCGCGGCACATCGTCGAAGAAGGGGGCGACCTCGGCAGGGATCCCGGCGGCGGCATAGCGGGCGGCCACGCGCTCCAGATCCTCGGGGCGGGCCTGCTGCGCGATGCGCAAATGCCCGCGCAGGGTATCGGGCAAGGCGGCGAGCGCGGCGGGCACGACATCGGACAGGATGCGCGCGCCCTGACTTCCGCCAACGACAACCACGCTCATCGGATAGTCGCCCGGCGCGATATAAGGTGCTGCCGCGCGCTCTCGCACGCTGCCGCGCACCGGATTGCCGGTGTGAATGCCCTCGACACCAGACGGCAGGGTGGTCGGCCAGGTTCCGCAGGCCACGGCAGAGACCCGGCGGGCAAAAAGCTGGTTCACCCGGCCCAGAACCCCGTTCTGTTCGTGGATCAGGCGCGGTATGCGCAAGATCCAGGCCGCGCCCAGCGCGGGAATGGACGGATAGCCGCCAAACCCGGCGACCACCGCGGGCCGGTCGGACGCCATGGCGGCGCTGGCGGAAATGATGCCCCCCAGAATGCGGAAGGGAACCAGCAGCTTGGCCACAAACCCGCCCCGCGCGAAAGTGGCCGAAGATACGATCCGCCGTTCGACCCCGTCCGGGAACCCATCGGCATAGCGCGCGCCGCGCGCATCGGTGGACAAGACCACCCGCCAACCGCGGCCCAGCAATTCCTCGGCCAGGGCCTGCGCGGGGAACATGTGCCCCCCGGTCCCCCCGGCCGCGATCACTGCCAGAGGGGCTTTTGATGCCTGGCCTTGCGCCATCAGCGTCCCCGTTTGTTGAACAAGTGGTCCACGATTTCACCCTGCGGGCGGGTGCGCGTCAAGGCCAGCAACATGCCCAGCGTCAACCCCATCGCCAGAAGTGAAGAGCCGCCCTGGCTGATGAACGGCAAGGTCATGCCCTTGGCCGGCAACAGGCGGACCGCAACCCCCATGTTTATCATCGCCTGGGCAGACACCATCGCCACCAGCCCGGCCCCCGCCAGACGCACGAAGGGATCGCGTTCCCGCGTCAACCGAGACAGCGCGCGCAGGCAGATGATGGCGTAAAGACTGATGATGAACGCCACCAGCACGAAGCCGTATTCTTCGGCGGCCACGGCAATGACGAAATCGGTATGGGCATCGGGCAATTGCCATTTGACCTGCCCCTCGCCGACCCCGAGCCCGAAAAGCCCGCCCTCCTGAATCGCCGATGTCGCGTAGCCGATCTGCGAACGCGCATCGACCTCGGCGGACAGATAGCCGTCAATCCGGCGGGCGAAATGTTCATACATGTTGTAGGCCACCACGCCGCCCAGTAGCGCCGTCCCCGCCAGGCCCAACAACAGGAGGATCGGTGCACCGGCCAGGAAATACATCACACCCCAGCCGAACAGCACCAGCACGGACTGCCCGAAATCAGGCTGAAGGACCAACAGGAACACCGTCGCCAGAACCGCAGCGAATGACAGCAGCTTGCCCGGTGGGCCGTTCAGATCCTGCCCCGCGGCCAGCAACCACGCGGCAGTGACCGCCAACGCGGGCTTGACGAATTCCGACGGCTGGATGCTGGTGAAGCCCAGCGACAGCCAGCGCACCGCGCCCTTGCCGTAATCCGAACCGATGACCGGCAGCAAGGCCAGCGTGAACAGGCCCAACGCAAACCCGATCACGCCCCAACGCCGGATGGTCTCGGGCGATTGCATCGAGGTCAGGAACATGACGACCAGCGAAACCCCCACAAACATGAGGTGTTTTTGAAAATAGTAGAAAGGCGACGCATGGGTCCGTGCCGCCAGGGGCGGCGAGGACGCGAGCGCCAACACCAATCCCACCCCGACCAGCAACAGAACACAAGAGATCGTCCAGCGATCAACTGTGCGCCACCAGCGCGACAACACCGGCTCGCCCGCATGAACGGGGACGGCGCCATGGACCATTTCTGTCATGGTTGGCTGCTCACTTTGCCTCTGATCTGCCCGTTTTCCGGGTCTGGACGAAAGGATAAACCGAAAGGCTTTCCAAAGCCAGAGCCTAGATCATCGCCGCGCCCGGCGCGCCATCAAATCGCCGGTATACAGGATCAGCGCGGCCCAGATGATCGGAAAGGCGATGCGCCTGGCACCCTCGAAGGCTTCCTCAAACACGAACAGCGCAACCAGAAAAATGAAACTGGGCGTGATGTATTGCATCAGCGCGATGGTGGTCAGACGCAAGCCTTTCGCCCCATTCGCATACAGCATCAACGGCACCGCCGTGGCCACTCCGGTGCCCATCAACAGCACCACGTCAATCCAGCCGGTGAAGCCGAACTGCAGATTGCCCTGCCCCGCCAGCCAGCCAAGATAGCCCAGCGCCAGCGGCAGCAAGAGCAGCACCTCCAGCGTGAAACCCTGGTTGGGACCGATCGGCAAGGCGCGCTTGGCCAGCGCGTAAAACCCCCAGCTGACCGTCAGGGTCACGGAAATCCAGGGCAGACGCCCGCCGGCTTCCCAGGTCAGCAGCGCCACTGCCCCCGCAGCCAGTCCGACCGCAAGCCACTGCGCCCGGCTCAGCTTTTCGCGCAGGATCACCGCGGCCAGAAAGATGGAAAATAGCGGGTTGATGTAGTATCCCAGCGCCGCCGACAACACTTGCCCGGACTGGATGGCATAGAGATAGACCCCCCAGTTGATCGACACCAGAATCGCTGTCACGCCAGCCATGGCCAGCAGGCGCGGCGTCACCATGGCACGGCGCAGATCAGCGGTTCGCCCCAAAACCACCAGCACCAGCAGCGCCAAGGGCACCGACCACAGGACCCGGTGCGCCAGAACCTCGGGCAGGTTTACATGGTTGACGAGGCTCAGGTAAATCGGCAGTGCGCCCCAGATCAGATAGGCGGACAGCGCCTGGAAGAAACCGGTCCGCGTGTCCCCGGACTGAGATCGTTCACTGTTCACGCCAATGCTCCGGAAACCTGGTGGTGGGCGCGCGTGTGCGCCCCGTGGGATCAGCCCGGCCAGCGGACTGTTGCTGAAGGGTCCGGCTTAGTGCCCCGGCAGGTCCTGCACAAGCGCAGTAAAATGCGCGCCCCGCTTTTCGAAATCCGGATATTGATCGAAACTGGCCGCGGCGGGGGCCAGCAACACGACATCGCCGGGTTCGGCCTCGGCGGCGGCGCGCGCGACTGCGATCTCCATGGACTCGCAGATTTCATGCGGCGTGGCGCCCAGTTGCAGGGCGAAGTCGCGCGCCGAATGGCCGATCAGATAGGCCTTGGCCACCGATCCCAGATGCGGCACCAGCGCCGCCAACCCGCCCTCCTTGCCCAGGCCGCCGGCAATCCAGCGAATGCGCGCAAAGGCTTGCAGGGCCTTGGCCGCGCTGTCCACATTGGTGGCCTTCGAATCGTTCACGAAGATCACGCCGCCGCGTTCGCCGACCCGCTGGCTGCGATGCGGCAGGCCGCTGAACGAGCGAAGCGCCGCTTCAACCTGGCGCGGCGCCAGGCCCAGCGTGCGCGCTACCGCATAGGCCGCGCAGGCATTCTGGTGGTTGTGCGCGCCCGGCAAACCGGCGATGTCGCGCAGGTCGATCGACGCCGCCTGCCGCCCGTTGCGCCATTCGGACAAGAACCCCTTGCGGGCGAATACCGACCAGCCCTGGCCTTGCAGTTTCTGTCCGGACGAAACGCGGATCACCCGTGCATCCGCCGCGCCTTGCGACAGTTGCATGGCCAGATACCGCCCTTCCGGTTCGTCCACACCGATCACCGCCCGCTCCGGCGCGCCTTCGGCGAACAAGCGGCGCTTGGCCGCGAAATAGCCGCCCAATCCGCCATGCCGGTCCAGATGGTCGGGGGAAAAATTGGTGAAAACGGCGACATCCGGCGCCAGTATCCGGGCCAGATCGGTCTGATACGAGCTCAGTTCCAGCACCACCACACCCTCTTCGTCGGGCAGGTCGATCGACAGCACCCCGGTGCCGATATTTCCCGCCATGCAGGTGGTGCGGCCGGCGGCGGACAACAAATGGGCGATCAACGCCGTGGTGGTGGATTTGCCGTTCGACCCGGTGACGCAGACCACCTTCGGGGCGTAGTCACTCTGTGACAGGCTGCTGAAAAACAGGCCAATGTCATTGTCGACCGGCACGCCAGCCGCAAGAGCCGCGGCGATGACCGGATGGGGGGCAGGATACAGATGCGGAATTCCGGGCGAGGCAATCAGCGCGTCCAGACCCTCCAGCGCGCCGCTTCGCGCCAGATCCACGGGCACGAATCCGGCCGCTTCGGCCCGGGAACGCCCCTCGGCGCTGTCATCCCAGGGGTGAACCGTGGCGCCCCCGACACCCAGCGCCATGCAGGTGGCGATGCCCGAACGCCCGAGCCCCAGAACGCCGATGGATCGCCCCTCAACTCCTTGTATTCTTATCATTTTACTAGCCACCCACAAAGACCGCGCCTGTCAGCCTATCTGACCGGCGCTGATTGTGAAAGGGGGAGGAGTGGCGCGGTTGACGGGGCTCGAACCCGCGACCCCCGGCGTGACAGGCCGGTACTCTAACCAACTGAGCTACAACCGCGCGTGGGGGTCACATAGGCAATCCCCGCCGGGGCGTCAAGCGCGAACAGACGACCCGCGTCGGGCAAAGGGGCCAGGGCTCGGGCGCGGGTTCTGCCCAGAAAAAATGCCCCGCCAACAGGTTGGGGGGCATTGAAATGGCGCGGTTGACGGGGCTCGAACCCGCGACCCCCGGCGTGACAGGCCGGTACTCTAACCAACTGAGCTACAACCGCGCGTGAAGGGGGAAATAGCGGCACGGTTCCGGCCCGTCAAGCACGAAAACCCACGCGCGCACCACAAAGCGCCGGCGCGCCAGGCCCGGCGCAAGAGGTCAGGTCAAACGCCGCCGGTGCCGCCAACTGCCGTGCGCCAGCACCCCAAGGTAGACCAGGCAGGTCAGGACCAGAACCGTCCACGGGCGCGTCGCCAGCGCACCGGCAAAGACCGCGGCCCCCAGCATCACCCACAGGGCCAGGCTTCGCCGCACCCGCCAGCCCTTTGGCGATGGGGTCGGAAGCCGCGACACCATCAAGAGCCCGACGGCCCCCATGTAAAGGGCGACGGTTATCGGCCAGTTTCGTGGATCGACCCAATCTGCAAGAAACAGAAAGATCGGCAGAAGGCCCAGCATCGCCCCCGCCGGTGCCGGAACGCCGACGAAATGCGCCCGCCCCGGTGGTGGTGGCGCATCCCGGCTTACGTTGAACCGTGCCAGGCGCAGGCAGGCGCACAGCACGTAGACCAGAATCAACAGCCACCCCAGGCCGGGCAGCCCGGTCAGCGCGAAATAGTAGATGAATATGCCGGGGGCGACCCCGAAGCATACGAAATCGCTTAGGGAATCAAGTTCGGCACCGAAAGAGCTAGCGACATTCATCTTGCGCGCCAGCGCCCCGTCCAGGCCGTCGATCACGGCTGACAGCACCAGCAGTGCGGCCGCGATCTCATAGGATTCTTGCAGGACGTAACGGATGGATGTCAGGCCCGCGCTCAGCCCCAGCAGCGTCACCAGGTTGGGCAACAGCGCCAGAATTGGCAGCGAAACGCGCTGCGATTGAGCCCCGGTGTTGCCGTCATCATCAGCAGGCTCAAACGGATCAGGGGCGCCATTCATCAGTCATCGCACCTCGGCCACGCGCGCCGGGCCCGAAAACGACAGGTCGGCCAGCACGGTTTCCCCGGCAACCATGGTTTGCCCCAGGGAAACCAGGGGGTTGACGCCATCGGGCAGATACACATCCAGCCGCGACCCGAACCGGATCATGCCAAAGCGTTCACCGGTCTCAAGAACGTCGCCGGGCTTGACATCGCAGACAATGCGCCGGGCAACCAGACCGGCAATTTGCACGACCGCGAGTTTGCGGCCATCGGCCATCTCGACGGCGACGGAATTGCGTTCATTGTCGACGCTGGCCTTGTCCAAGGAGGCATTCAGGAATTTGCCCGGGCGATAGGACACGGCGCTGATCTTGCCAGCGACGGGCAGACGGTTCACGTGGCAATTGAACACATTCATGAACACGCTCACCCGGGTCATCGCGGCATCGCCCATGCCCAATTCCACGGGTGGAACGGCGGGTTCGATCAGCGAAATGACCCCATCCGCCGGGCTGATTATCAGATCAGGTTGCTGCGGCGTGTAACGATCCGGGTCACGGAAGAAATAGTAGCACCACACCGTCAGCACGACACCCACCCAACCAAGCGGCTGCCAGATCAGGAACAGCACCAGCGTCACGGCGACGAATATGCCGATGAACGGATACCCCTCGCGATGGACGGGCTTGATCACGGTGGAGAGCATCGAGTCGGACATGGGCATTCCTGGAAAACATGGGTTGCGCTGCTATAGCGGGTTTGACAGCAAACGCAAAGCGTCCGAGAGCTCTGGGGTCTGCTTCAGCCTCCTGTTCCAGTCATCCGAACGGCGGGGGTGTCAGGCGCCGGTTGCCATACCCTTTGGCCAGGCAGCCGCCGTCACCGACTGCCTGTGGCAGACATACAAGACAAGACTTAAGCCCGGGTAAACCGGGTCAGGGCCGCAATCCGGCTTCGACAAGGGAAATCGCGATGCGGGTGGCGTCGTCGATGGACATCGCCGTGGTGTCCAGCATCACCGCGTCAAAGGCCGGTTTCAGTGGCGCATCCGCGCGGTTCATGTCCCGGGCGTCGCGCTCCCTGACCTGAACCAAAACGTCCGCTTCTTCCCCGCCGACTTCCAGCCAGCGGCGATGCGCACGGATCTCGGGGCTGGCCGTGACGAAAATCTTCACCTCGGCGTTCGGGCAGATCACGGTTCCGATGTCGCGCCCGTCAAGGACCGCGCCGCCATCGCGCCGTGCGAAATCGCGCTGAAACCGCACCAGCGCCTGGCGCACCTCGGGGATTGTCGCGACCCTGGAGGCGGCGGCCCCGGCCTCCAGACTGCGCAGGTCCTCGCGCGCAAGATCCGCTTGTGTCAGACTGCGGGCCGCAGTCACCGGGTCGCCGCCCTTGGCACCGACGGCACGGTAAAGCAGCCCGGTATCGAGATGCGCAAAGCCGAAATGCCGGGCCAGCGCCTTGCTGATCGTGCCCTTGCCCGCCGCCGCCGGCCCGTCCAGTGCGACCGTGAATTGCATCCGTGCCCCTTGCGCCCTATCGAACCCTGTTCGCACGAAGACTTACCGCAGGACGGCGCGGCGCGAAACCCTTGAGGCGGCGCGCCGGGTGCCGAGATTGCGGGTAAGGAAACGCCAGACCGTCCTGCGGATTTGCACGGCGGGCGCGGAATCGCACCGATCCCAATCGGGACCATCAGGCTCTGGATCAGCCGGACACCGGCTGGCTCGCGGACCGCCGTCGGCGCAGGATCTGGCGCAGCGCCAGGACCATTGCCAGTGCCAAGGCCGCGAATTTCGCCGATGTGAACGTGCTGGCGCGAACGACTTCGACCAGCTGGACATAGTCCGGCCCCGCCGTCAGCATGGCCCGAATAGCCGCGTTTTCGCCCCAATCGAGCGCCACGTAAGTCATCACCGCCAAGACGCATACCATGCCGAACGCACCCGCGAAGGGGCGCATCCACCACAGCAGGGTGAGGCCCAGCAGGGCCGGAAACACCGTGTCCAGCCATGCAATGGGCCCCAGGGCCAGCGCGAATCCTTGGGGCGCGAGCACGCGCAGATAGGCGCGCGCCTCGCCCAGCGAATATCCGGCCCATCGCAGATCGAACGGCCATTGACCTTCGGCCAGGGCCATCAACCGCCCGCCAAAATAGAGCGCCAGAACGGCGTAGACCGCCGCGGTCAACACTGGCAGCCCCCAGTTGACCGCGCGGATCATCTGCCGCCCCCTGAATCGCGGCTCAAAGCCGCGCCCAGCCCCGTCATCAGCGGCTCGAATACCGGGAACGAGGTGGCGATTGGGCCCGCGTCGTCCACGCTGATCGGCGCCTGCGCAACCATGCCCAGCACCAGGAATGACATGGCGATGCGGTGGTCCAGACGGCTTTGCGTCACGGCCCCGCCGGGCACGGCGTCCATGCCATGCACGATCAGCGTATCGTCATCCTCTTCGACGCGCACACCGCAGGCCTCCAGCCCGCGCGCCATCGCGTCGATCCGGTCGCTTTCCTTGACGCGCAACTCGCTGACGCCGCGCATCACGGTCTTGCCCTTGCTGACCGCCGCGACCACCGACAGGATCGGAAATTCGTCGATCATCGAGGCCGCGCGCCCGGGCGGCGTTTCCACGCCCGACAGGTCGGGCGAATAGCGCACATGCAGATCCGCGACCGGCTCGCCGCCTTCTTCGCGGATGTTTTCAAAGCGGATATCCGCGCCCATTTCCAGCAGCGTGGCATACAGCCCGTCGCGGGTCGGGTTGCGGCTGACACCGGGCACCGTGATGTGCGACCCCGGCACGATCAGCGCCGCGCAGACCGGAAAGGCCGCCGAGGACGGATCGCGCGGCACCGCGACGGTCTGCCCCGTCAACTCCGGCCGGCCTGTCAGTGTGATCACCCGTCCCTCTTCGGTGTCTTCGACCCGGACATTCGCGCCGAAACCGCGCAGCATCCGCTCGGTATGGTCGCGGGTTGCCTCGGCTTCGATTACCAGGGTTTCACCCGGCGCGTTCAACCCGGCCAGCAAGACCGCGGATTTCACCTGCGCCGACGCAACCGGCAGCGCGTAGCGCACCGGCACCGGATCAACGGCGCCGACGATGGTCATCGGTAGCCGCCCGCCGTCGCGCCCCGCCGCCCGCGCACCGAACAGCGCCAGCGGGTCGGTGACCCGGCCCATCGGGCGCTTGTTCAGGCTGGCGTCGCCGGTAAAGGTGGCGCAGATCGGCGTGGTCGCCATGGCGCCCATGACAAGCCGAACACCGGTGCCGGAATTGCCGCAATCGATCACTTGCGCGGGTTCGGCAAAGCCCCCAACGCCGACACCCTGCACCGTCCATTCCCCGTCGCCGTGGCGCGTGACCCTGGCCCCGAAGGCGCGCATCGCTTCGGCGGTATCCAGAACGTCCTGCCCTTCCAGAAGCCCGGTGATCCGCGTTTCACCCACCGCAAGCGCCCCCAGGATCAGGGCGCGGTGGCTGATGGATTTGTCCCCTGGCACCTGCGCGACGCCGGACAAGGGGCCGGACCGGTGCGCGGTCATCGGGATCGGAGAGCCGTGGGCGGACATGAACAAACCTCGTGAAATCGGTGTCAGGGGCCTGATACCGCAAGGTTTCGCAGGCGTCCATCCGTTGGCCGCTCAGCCGCGCTCATCCTTGGGCGACCCCATGACGACATAGGAGGTGATCGCGAGGACCTGTGGCAGCGTGCCCAGCGTTTCGGTGTGGAAATGCTTGTAGGCGGCCAGATCGGCCACTTCGACCCGCAGCAGGTATTCGACATTGCCGGTGATGTTGTGGCATTCGCGGCATTGCGGCGCGGCGCGCATGGCGCGTTCAAACCCTTCCTGCGCGGATTTCGTGTGCAAATTCAGGCCGACGGTCACATAGGCGACAAAGCCGATGCCGGTTTTCGCGGGGTCTATCACCGCCCGGTATCCGGCAATCACGCCGCGGCGCTCCAGGTCCTGCACGCGGCGCAGACAGGCCGACGGCGACAGCCCGACACGCTGCGCCAGGTCAAGATTGGAAATCCGGGCTTCACGCGCCAGAACGCGCAATATCTTGTCTGCTATCTTGTCTGTTTTGCTCATAAATTGCATAAATAGCCGAAATCACGCAGCATTTGCAACCTTTTGGCGCGAACCAGGCGTTATGTTGCCAACTGACCAACCAGCCGGACACACCCGATGCCCCTGCCCTTCGATCTTCTGCTGGCGCTGACCATCTACGCGTTCGTGTCCTCGATCACGCCCGGCCCCAACAACCTGATGCTGCTGGCCTCGGGCGTGAATTTCGGCTTCCGGCGCACGGTGCCGCATATGTTGGGCATTGGCGGCGGGTTCACGGTGATGACGGCGCTGGTCGGCCTTGGGCTGGCGGGGATCTTCACCGCCTATCCGCCCGCCAGGCAGGCTCTGACGGTGGTGTCGGTGCTGTATCTGCTGTGGCTGGCGTGGAAAGTCGCCCATGCGGCACCACCCGGGGACGCCACGGCGGCCAGCGACGGGCGTCCGCTGACGGCCATGCAGGCCGCCGGGTTTCAATGGGTCAATCCCAAGGCCTGGAGCATGGCCCTGACCGCAAACACGCTTTACGCGCCCGCCGCCGACCTGCCATCGGTCCTGACGGTCGCACTGGTGTTCGGCGCCGTGAACCTGCCCAGCGTTTCAGGCTGGGCCTACCTGGGCACGGCGATGCGCGGCGTTCTGAGCGATCCGGCGCGGCTGCGCGCCTTCAACCGTGCCATGGCCGCGCTGCTTGTAGCGACCTTGTGGCCCGTCCTGAGGGGATAGGCACAAGAACCGCTGTTCCTCGCACCCCCAAAGGGACGCCGATGTCAGGCCGGAACCATGCCCTTTTCGGCGGCGAGTTCCCGCATGCGGGTTTGCAGCTTTTCGAAGGCCCGCACCTCGATCTGCCGGATCCGTTCGCGGCTGACACCGTATTTCGAGGACAGTTCTTCCAGCGTCACGGGCGGTTCGGCCAGCTTGCGTTCGGACAGGATATCGCGCTCACGCTCATTGAGCACGTCCATCGCTTCCATCAGCATCGCCTGACGCGCCTCGAATTCATCGCGTTCGGCGTAATCGCTGGCCTGATCGGCGTCATCATCCTGCAACCAGTCCTGCCAGCTCGACGAGCCTTCCTCGCCGCCGACGGTGATGTTCAGCGATGCGTCCGACCCGGCAAGGCGACGATTCATGTCGACCACTTCGTGTTCGGCGACCGACAGGTCCTGCGCCAGTTTCTTGACGGTATCAGGGTGCAGATCCCCGTCCTCGATGGCGCCGATCCGGGCCTTGGCCTTGCGCAGGTTGAAAAACAGCTTCTTTTGCGCGCTGGTGGTGCCCAGCTTCACCATCGACCACGACCGCAGGATATATTCCTGGATCGAGGCGCGGATCCACCACATCGCGTAGGTCGCCAGACGGAACCCTTTTTCCGGGTCGAACCGTTTGACAGCCTGCATCAGGCCGACATTGGCCTCGGAAATCACTTCGGCCTGAGGCAACCCATAGCCGCGATATCCCATGGCGATCTTGGCCGCGAGCCGCAGATGAGACGTGACAAGCTGATGCGCGGCGCCGGTGTCCTGATGATCCACCCAGCGCTTGGCCAGCATGTATTCCTGCTCGGGCTCCAGCATCGGAAAACGCCGGATTTCCTGCAAATAGCGGTTCAACCCCTGTTCGGGGCTGGGGGCCGGCAAGTTGGCGTAATTGGGCATCGATTCTCCTCACAATCGGGCGAAACCTGTATGTAAGGTCCCGAATGTGAATATTCAACACATTCGGTATCTCACCTGCGCGTTACCATAAGTTTAACGTCTGCCCCGGGAATTTCCGTCGCATTTTATTGAATCCGTCTGCCGGGCCGTCTGCCGGGCCGTCTGCCAGGTCCGCGGACTTACACCCGGCGAAGCACGCCTTCGCGCACCAGTCGGCGTGCCAGAACGGCCTGCCCGGGTCCATCAAGATCGCCCTTCAACGTGCCGACGACAAAGCTGGGCTGGCCCAACGCATCGCGCAACCCGGCCTCGACATGGGCGGGAAAGGCGATTTCATTGCCATAGACGGACAGCACGATTTCCTCCGCGCCCGTGTCGTCCACGCGGCGTTCCAACGTGTGGATCAGATCATCCCGCCGGGCCAGCGTGGCGCCTTCGGCGATCTGGTCGGCGGTGACCGATTGCAGGAACTGGCCGGGCACCACGGGCAACCGGCGGCCGCGGTATTCATGGGCGAAGTCGTCGAGTGTGCCGCGCGCGTCCATCGCCCCGGCAGCCCGCTGCATCAACGCGCCGAAGGTTTCGGCCGCCGCCGCCATGTCGAACCCCTCAAAGGCGAAACCCGGCGGGACCGAAGCCCGGAACGCCGGATCCTGCTGCGCCAGTTTCATCAGCCCTTCCACCAGCAGATCCACCCAGCGCGGACCAAGCAGACCGGTGGTGATGTGCAGCGACATCTCGTCCGTGGCGATGGCATCATGCACGACCCCGCGCGGCACGTAGCACATGTCCCCGGCGTGCAGGGTAAAGGTGTCGATCACCTTGCCCGGCACAAAACCGTCCGGCGTGAAAGCCTGCGAACGCAGCGGCAAGGACAGCGGGCTCTCATAGATATTCCAGGTCTTTGACCCATGCGTCTGCAACACCACCACGTCATGCGAATCATAATGCGTCCGGAAGCCCCGTGCATTGTCCGGCGTCAGGTAGATATTGGTCTGCACGTCACAGCTGAAAACCGTTTCCAACGCACGGCAAAAGGCAGCAAGTTTCGGTAGCCTGCGCTGCAACTGCGGCAGGATGATCGTGCCGCCCTCGGCAAACATCTGCGACACGAGAACCGGATCGATATTGCCCGAATCCTGCGAGATATCCTCGGGCGGGATGGCCGTGCCGTTGTTGACCATGCTCAGGTCCTCGACCGGGATGATGGTCTGCGTCAAAACCTGATCGATATCCGCGACATCAAGCAACGCGTTGAAATAGCCGGGGTCGTCGTGCCGCACCACCAGGTGTTTTTTCTCGAAATACTCGGTGAAAAAATTTTCGACCGAAACCGGGGCGATCGCCCGGGCCAAATCGGTGACCGGCACGGGATTTTCAACGTCTTTCATCATATGCTCTCCAGGCAACGAATAAGGGAACCGGGCTATGGATTGGACGATTCAATGGCCGTCCGGCCCGAAAGAACATGCATATTGGAAAACATCCGAACGTCCGGCGCAATGCCGGTGACGGATTTTCCCGCATCGCGCGCGCTGCGTCGCACGGCGCAATCCATGCTTGCAGAGCGCCGCTCAAACGCTGAATCTCGCGAAGCACCGCGAAGTCAACAAAGTCTTGACCGGCGGCCAGTCACACTTCAGTGTATTGGACACATTGAAAACAAAATGAGAATTGTGATGACCGACGAAACTGGAAAGAAGAGCAAAACGCTGACCGAGGATGCGATCAAGACCCGGCGTGGCGTCAGCCGTCGGGCTCTCCTGCTCGGAACCCTGGGGGCCGCGGGCGTGGCGGGCACGGCGGCACGGGCCAGCAACACCGACAGCGATTACGGTAACAATGCCGATTTGGCGGGGCGCGGTCGCTCGGGCCTTACCGACAATGACGATGGCAGCTGGGCGGACCAACCCGGCCGTGGCCGTGGCCGCTCGCGCAATGGCAGCGGGGTCACCGATGCCGACAACGGTTCGGTCTACGATCAACCCGGCAGCGGGCGCGGCGGCACCTACTGACCCGGCACCATCACGCTAATGGACCTGGCGTCGCCCGGCTCTTCGGAGCCGGGCTTTTCCGTCACCAGTTCAGAGCCGATGACCGGGCACTGACGGGCTCAGACCAGGAGAGGGGCCGTCGCCTCACTGCGCATTGACCGTCTGAGTGGCGACCCTGATTTTAGCCCGCGCCGCGCAACGCATCCAGAAGTCCGGCCATATCAGGCGGCAGCGGCGCCTCGAACACCAGCGCCTCGCCGCTGACCGGATGCACGAACCCCAGTGACGCGGCATGCAGCGCCTGGCGCGGGAATCCGCCAACCGCGCCGGCCGCGCCGGGCGGCAGGGAACCCGCCGCCACCTTGCGCCGACCGCCGTAAACCGGATCGCCCAGCAACCCATGCCCGGCATGCGCCATATGCACCCGGATCTGATGCGTGCGGCCGGTTTCCAGACGACATTCCACCAGCGCCACCTGCGCCGGCGCGCCGAAAACCTCGATCACCCGCGCCCGCGTCACCGCATGACGACCCCGATCAAAGAACACGGCCTGTTTCTGGCGATCATGGCGATGGCGCTCCAGCCGGGTCGTGATCTTCATCACACCGCCCCCCTCGAAGCTGACCCCGCGCACCCCGCGCAATCGCGGATCCCCGGCATCGGGCACCCCGTGAACCAGCGCCAGATAGCGTCGCTCGGCGCTGTGACGCTCGAACTGTGCGGCCAGGCCATGATGCGCCGCGTCGGTCTTGGCGATCACCAGCAACCCGGATGTGTCCTTGTCGATCCGGTGCACGATACCCGGCCGCTTCGCCCCGCCAATCCCCGACAAACTGTCAGCACAGTGATGCAGCAGCGCATTGACCAGCGTGCCGTCGGGCGTGCCCGGTGCCGGATGCACGACCATGCCGGCGGGCTTGTTGACAACGATCAAGGCCGCGTCCTCAAACACCACGTCCAGCGGGATGGCCTGCGCCCGCGCCTCCAGCACCTGCGGCCGTGGCACCGATACCGTCAGCACATCGCCTTCCGACACTCGCGCCTTGCTGTCCGTCACAACCTGCCCGCCTTGCGAAACCGCCCCTTCGGCGATCAAACGCATCAGGCGCGAACGCGACAGCGCCGCCGCCTCTGGCACATCGCGCGCCAAGGCCTTATCAAGGCGGGGGGGCGGGTTCGCACCGATCACCACATCGATTGCATCAATCAGGCCGTCATCCATGTCCGATGAAGAAGACACTACACCCCTCCCGCCCGATGTGCGGTTTCTGAAAATTCTGGTCGGCACCCTCGCCGGGGTGATGATCTTCGGGCTTCTAACCATCACCGGCCTGCTTGTCACGCGCTTGGGCACACCAGCCCCGCTGCCCAACCTGCCCGACAGCATCACCCTGCCCGACAACGCCCGGGCCGAAGCCGTCACCTTCGCGCGCGCC
>Ga0316205_10002581_pt1 | contig 18599 bp, 14 predicted proteins | sample 3monthpyrite_MG_FD_204941 | JGI IMG/M metagenome (GOLD analysis project Ga0316205, IMG submission 204941) | Microbial mat bacterial communities from mineral coupon in-situ incubated in ocean water Damariscotta River, Maine, United States -... | ecosystem: Environmental > Aquatic > Marine >... | reverse complement strand
CTTTCCTTGAGTTGCGCAATCTCGATCCGGGTCGCGACCCGCAACGCGGCGTCTAGATTGGAGAGCGGTTCGTCAAACAGATACACCTTCGGATTCCGCACAATCGAACGACCAATAGCCACCCTTTGGCGCTGCCCGCCCGAAAGCGCTTTTGGCAGGCGGTCAAGATATTCCTCAAGCTGCAATATCTGTGCGGCTTTAGCCACCGCCGCATCAATCTCTTCTTTTGTCTTTTTCGCGATTTTGAGCGCAAATGACATGTTATCCCGCACCGTCATATGCGGATAGAGCGCATAGGACTGGAAAACCATCGCAATGCCACGCTCGGAGGGCGGAATATCATTCACGACAACCCCGTCGATTTCCAGCGTGCCCGCGGTTATTTTTTCGAGCCCCGCAACCATGCGCAAAAGGGTTGATTTCCCGCAGCCCGAGGGGCCAACAAAAACGATCAATTCTCCGGTTTCAATTTCCAGATTAATGTCCTTTAGAACATTCACATTGCCATAAGATTTGGCGACATCAGTCATTTTTAGATCAGCCATAAAGGGCTCCTATCCGGTTTTCAGGGCGAGGCAAGCCTGCCAGGGTGCAAGGAAAATAGCGCCGTTGGGCGCAAACGCGGCGCTGCCCAGCTCCCGGCCAAGGGGGTGCCATTGGCCCTCTGGCAAGGTGAGGTGGCGCGGTTCATCGCCAAGATTAAAGGCACAAAAAATTGTCTCGGTCATAGAGCGGCGCGTAAAGTAAAATACGTCGTCCACCGCTGCGGCATCCAGCATCTCGCCTTCTTTCAGGGCTCTATGATTCTGGCGCAGCGCAATCGCCTTGCGATAATGGTGCAGCAGTGACTGCGCATCATTTTCGGCGTTGGCGGTGGCATGGCTCAGGTGCTCTTGCGGCACCGGCAGCCAGGTTTTTTCAGCGGTCGAAAAGCCGCCATTGCCGTTGCTCGCCTCCCAAACCATAGGTGTGCGGCAGCCATCGCGGCCCTTGAATTCGGGCCAGAATTCAATGCCGTAAGGGTCTTGCAAAGCTTCAAACGGCACCTCCGCTTCGGGCAGCCCCAGCTCCTCTCCCTGATAGATACAAGCCGAGCCGCGCAGGCACATCAACAAAGTGGAAAAGCACCGGTCCGCTGCATCAGACAGCGCCCAGCGGGTTTTGTGGCGCTGCACATCATGGTTGGAATAGGCCCAGCAGGCCCAGCCATCAGCGGCAACCGCTTCAACCTTGCTAAAAACCGCCTCAATATTGGCGGCGGTCGGGCGATGGCCGGAGAGCAGCTCAAACGCATAACACATTTGCATCAAATCATCGCCGGCCGTGTATTCGCCCAGAATCTCCAGCCCGCGCTGGCTGTCACCCACTTCACCCACCGCAGCCGCGTCATAGCCGTCCATCAGCGCGCGCAGGCGGCGCAGAAAGCCCAGTGTCTCGGGGCGGTTTTTATCATAAAGATGCTCTTGATAATTATAGGGGTTCACCGACGGCGCTATTTGGTCGTTGCGCTGCTCTTTTGGCAATGCCGGATTGTCGCGCAGCTTTTGGTCGGCAAAATAGAAGTTGATGGTATCGAGACGAAACCCGTTCACGCCGCGCTCCAGCCAGAATTCCGCAACATCCAGCAGCTCGTCTTGCACAACCGGATTGTGGAAATTCAGATCTGGCTGCGAAGTAAGAAAATTATGCAGGTAATACTGGCAACGCCGCGCCTCCCAGTGCCATGCCGAGCCGCCAAAGATCGACAGCCAGTTATTGGGTGGAGAGCCATCAGGCTTGGCATCTGCCCAAACGTAATAATCCGAATAAGCGTTTGGCGCCGCGTGCCGGCTTTCCTTAAACCACGGGTGCTGGCTGGAGGTGTGGCTGAACACAAGGTCAATCATCACCTTCAGGCCAAGCGCATGCGCGGTTTCCACCACCGCATCAAAGTCCGCCAGCGTGCCAAACACCGGGTCCACATCGCGGAAATCGGATACATCATAGCCAAAATCAGCCATCGGCGAGGTGAAAAACGGCGAAATCCAGATCGCATCCACCCCGAGCGACGCGATATGCGGCAAGCGCTGCACAATGCCGCGCAAATCACCGATCCCGTCGCCCGTGCTATCCTGAAAGCTACGCGGGTAAATTTGATAGATCACAGCACCGCGCCACCAAGTTGTGGCGCTTTCCGGTGCTATTTCTTGAGCTCTATTCATAAAAGTGTCCATTATTCCTATTTCACCGAGCCGGCCAGCAAGCCGCGCACCAGATATTTCTGCATTGCAAAGAACACCATCAGCGGCACAGCGATCGAAACAAAGGCCGAGGTGGCCAGAATTTCCCAATTGCCGCCACGGGTGCCAAGCAATTCGACAATCTGCTTGGTCATCACGGTGGTATCCCCCGAACTATCAATCAAGAACACCAGCGCCACCAGCAGGTCATTCCATGTCCAGAGGAACTGGAAGATCGCGAATGACGCCAGCGCCGGAAAGCTGAGCGGCAGGATGATTTTGACAAAAATCTGGAAATCCGACGCCCCGTCTACCCGCGCGTTTTCAATAATATCCCGTGGTAAGCCAACCATATAATTGCGCAAAAGATATATCGCCAGCGGCAGGCCAAAGCCGGTATGGGCCATCCATGCGCCTAGGTAACCCTTGCCAATGCCGATCTCGTTATGGAATTTTAACAGCGGAATAAGCGCAAGCTGGAGCGGCACAACCAGCAACCCGACAATCGCGGCAATCAAAAGCGCCCGGCCGGGGAATTCCATCCACGCCAATGCATAGGCGGCAAATGCCGCGATCAGAATCGGAATGATCGTCGCCGGAATGGTCACCGTCAGCGTATTGAAAAACGCCTTGGCCATGCCTTCGCGGTTGGCAGGGTCAAACAAGACATTCTGGTAGTTTCGAAGCGTAAATTCGGGTGGTGTTGTGGCGGTCACAAATATGCGTTGTCCGCGCGTGCCGGTAAACGGCTCGGTGTTTTCCATCCGGTAGCGGCCTTCGGCGCTAACAGTCACCTCGCCGCCTTTGGTAAGCGGCGCTGTTTCTCCGGCGGCAAAGACATCATAGGCCCGCGAGGATATCCCAAAGCGCGATATGCTCGCGCCGGACTCAGCCTCGAAAAGCGCGCCTTCAATGATATATAGATCGCCCTCCTGCACCTGCAGCTCGGGGGCATCGGCGCGCAATGTCAGGTTTTGGGTGGAGGGAAACATCGCTTTCCACCAGCCGCTTGTCGCGATCTGGTCACTGGTGCGAAATGACGACACCAAGAGCCCAACGGTAGGAAACAGCCACAATGCCACCAGCAATGCAACCGAGATATGAACAGCCCAGGTCAGGCTGGATTTTGACCCTGCAATATTATCCATCCTGCTCTCCTATTTCATTTCGCGGCGTGCATTGCGCACGTTCCACACCAAGATCGGTGTCACCAACAGCATGATTACCATGGCACTGGCCGAGCCAACGCCCCAGTCATTTGCACGGAACAATTTATCATACATGTAATTCGCCAAAACCTGCGTGCCCCATTGCCCGTTGGTCATCGCGAAAACAATGTCAAACACTTTGAGCACAACAATGGTGATCGTCGTCCAGACCACCATGATCGTGCCCTTGATCTGCGGCACCTTGATCTTGAAAAACACCTGAAACGGATTGGCACCGTCCACAATTGCGGCTTCAATAGTTTCCTCCGGAATACCCCGCAAGGCGGCCGAGAGAATAACCATCGCAAAACCTGTCTGGATCCAGACCAGCACCGCCATCAAAAACAGATTATTCCAAAGTGGAATGGTCAACCACGCCTTGGGCTCGGTGCCGCCAAAATAAAGATAAAGCGCGTTTAATATCCCGATCTGCTCCTGATCAACCGGGCGCATATCATAAACCAGCTTAAAGATAACCGCCGCGCCGACAAACGAGATAGCCATCGGCATAAAGATAAGAGATTTCGCAATATTACCCCATTTGATCCGGTCGGTAAGCTGCGCGGCCAACAAGCCAAATCCGGTGGCCATTGCCGGCACAATCAATAGCCAGAGCGCATTGTTGCTCAGCGCTTCCCAGAATTTCGGCTCATCCAGCATTTGGCGGTAGTTATCAAGCCCGGCCCACGCATATGCGGTGGTCCCGTCGGGCAGGGTGCTGCGGCTGGTGAGCGAAAGCCTCAAGGTCTCGAAGACCGGATAGGCCAGATACAGGCCGAGCGCCAGCAACGCCGGAAGTAAAAACAGCCACGGGCGGATCATATTGGCGCGGTTAATATTTCGCCCCGCGTTTTCGCCCCGTGCCGGAAAAAGAACTTTATCAAGGAATTGGTTTGAAAAATAAAAATAACTCACACAACCGCCGACGCCGACCGCAATTGTGAGTATCGCCTGAAATGCCGGATTCATGTGAGCCTCCCAAAAAAGAGTAAAGGCCCGGCGGCTATTGCAGCCGGGCCTTCGGGTTCTTTTACTTCAAAGCGTCCCATGCGTTCTGGATCGCATCAGCCACACCCTGCGCGGAGTCTCCACCGGCATAGTCAACCATACCGGTCCAGAAGGCGCCAGCACCAATGCCGCCGGGCATCAGGTCCGAACCGTCAAAGCGGAAGGTGGTCGCATTCAGCAAGATTTCGTTCATCTTGGCCAAAGTCGGATCACCAAACGCACTGGAATCAACGCCGCGATGCGGTGTCAGGAAGCCTTTGCGGGCCATCCAGATTTCGTGGGCAACCGGCTGCTGAAGGAATTCGATCAGCGCTTGAGCACCCGGGCTGTCATTGGTGATGCCCCATACGGTGCCTGCACCCAGAACCGGTGCGCCAAGATCTGCACCCGCGTAAGACGGGAAGTAGAAGAAATCAGCATCTTCACCCACAACAGTGCCTTCAGGGAAGAAGGCCGGAATGAAGCTGGCTTGACGGTGCATATAGCACTGTGGCGGCGAGCTGAACATACCTTTAGGGCTGTCACGGAAATCGGTTGACGCCACAGCACCTGACCCGCCTGCAACATAATCATCGTTGCGGGCAAATACACCAAATTCCTCGATCGCGGCAACGATGCGTGGATCATTAAACGGAATTTCGTTGGTGACCCAGCCATCATATACGTCGGTTGGTTGGGTGCGCAGCAGCAGGTCTTCTACCCAGTCTGTTGCCGGCCAGCCGGTTGCACCGCCCGAGCCCAGACCAATGCACCAAGGCGTGCCGCCATCAGCCACAATCTGGTCGCTCAGCGCAAGCAGATCTTCCATTGATGTCGGCACTTCATAGCCAGCATCTTCGAAGTTTTCCGGAATATACCAAACCAGTGATTTTACGTCGACTTTATAAAAGAAGCCGTAGAGGTCATCTGTGCCATCAGGGCCGGCATAGGTGCCAAGATCAACCCAGCTTTGCCCAGCCGCGTAGTTTTCAACAACCCAGTCACCGGTGCCGTCAGCCAACGGTGTCAGGAACCCGCGTGACGCCATATCAGCCGCAAGCCCGGGTTGTGGGAATACAGATACGTTGGCGGCTGAGCCGGCCTCGGCATCTACCAGAATCTGTTGCTCAAAGCTATCCGAGCCAACATAGCGCACATCGGCGCCGGTTTGCGCGGCAAATTCGGCAAGAACCGCTTCAGCGTTTTCTTGGTCCGGCCCGAGCCAAGGGCCAAACACCGTAACTTGTTCGCCAGCCAAGTGGCTGCCCGCACTTGCCATGCCCGACGTGATCGCCAATGCCGCCACCCCGGAAAGTAGTAGATATTTCATGTCTTCCTCCAAATCGGGCCCATTCAAGCCCCTGTTATGCCTTAAGCGCAAATTCAAAGCGCTTTGAGTGCCTAGAAAGTCGTCTATTTAGGGGATTCTGTCAACACATTCTTCATATTAAACTTTAGTTTTTTGGTGATACTTCAAAAAACTCGGATTGACGCTTTGACGAATGGCAATCCATGCGCTACATTAATTCTCACCTTTTAAAAGCGCTTTGAAATGAATTTAAAACAATTATCTGAAATTCTGGGCCTGTCCCAAACGACAGTCAGCCGCGCGCTGAACAACTTTCCCGAGGTCAATGAGGCCACGCGAAAGCGGGTAAAAGCTGCAGCAGTGGAGCACCATTACAGCCCGAATACCAAAGCCAAAAGCCTCGCCACCGGCCGCTCGATGGCCATCGGGCATGTGATTCCTATTTCCAGCCAGCACGAAATCGTCAACCCGGTTTTTGCCGATTTTATCGCCGGCGCGGGTGAAGTTTACTCCCGCAATGCCCATGATATGCTGCTTTCGGTTGTCGCTGATATTGACGAGGAGCGGGCTTATCGCGAGCTTGCCTCCAAAGCCTCGGTTGACGGGGTGATCGTGCACGGCCCGCGCCCGAATGACCCGCGGATTCCGCTGCTGCAAAGCCTTGGCATCCCGTTTGTGGTGCATGGCCGCGCCAGCGATGACGATACCGATTATTCCTGGGTCGATGTCAATAACCGCCGCTCCTTTGAGCGCGCCTCGAATCTCTTGTTTGATCTCGGGCACCGCAGGGTTGCGCTTATCAACGGGCTTGAATTTATGGATTTTGCCAAGCGCCGCAAGGGTGGCTTTCTGGATGCGCATACGCGGCGCGATATCCCGCCCAACCCGGGCCTGATGGTCTCTGGTGAAATGACCGAAGATTTCGGTTTTCGTTCGGCGCGAAATATGCTGGCGCAGGGCGAACCGCCCACCGCGATGATTGTGTCCTCGATGATTATGGCCATCGGCGTGCGCCGTGCCATCAGCACCGCAGGCCTTAAGCTTGGCCGCGATGTTTCGGTGGTTATTCATGACGATGTGCTCTCTTATCTGCCCAACGGGGCCGATATTCCACTATTCACCGCCACCAAATCCTCTGTGCATCGGGCGGGCCAGCTTTGTGCGCAAATGCTGCTCGATATCATCAGCGCAAACGACCAAACCCCCCGCCATACCTTGCTCGAAGCCGAGCTTACGCTGGGGGAAAGCACCCGAGGGGCTCCACAATGATCAAGCGCAGCGATTTTGCCGAGTCCTTTCTGTTTGGCGCCGCCACCTCGGCCTACCAGATCGAAGGCCATAGCTTTGGCGGTGCGGGCCCCACAATCTGGGATACCTTCGCCAAAACCCCCGGCAATGTTGTTAATCAAGAGACCGGCTCGGTTGCCTGTGACCATTACCACCGCTATGAACAGGATCTCGACCTGCTGAATGGCCTTGATGCCTACCGGTTTTCAACCAGCTGGGCGCGGGTGATGCCCGAAGGCCGCGGGCCGGTGAATGAGCGCGGGCTGGATTATTATGACCGTCTGGTCGACGCAACGCTCGCCCGTGGCCTAAAGCCGTATCTGACGCTTTATCACTGGGATATGCCGGCAGCCCTCGGCGCGCTTGGCGGCTGGACCAACCGCGACGTTGCCCGCTGGTTTGGCGATTTTTCCGATGTGGTGATGGCGCGAATAGGAGACAGGGTTGCCTCGGTTGCCACCATTAACGAGCCATGGTGCGTCAGCTATCTTTCGCACTTTCTTGGCCATCACGCCCCCGGCTTGCGCAGCATTGAGGCCACCGCAAGCGCGGTGCATAATGTGCTCTGCGCCCATGGCGAAGCCCAGCAGCGCATGCGGGCAAACAGCCACAAAAACCTCGGCATTGTGCTCAATTTCGAAGCCCTTCAGGCGGCCAGCACCGCCCCCGAAGACCAAGCCGCCGCCGCGCGGTATAATGCGATCATGAACCGCATATTTATCGAGCCGATCATTAAAGGCCGGTATCCGGAGCCGCTAATGGAAGGCCTCAGCGCTCATCTGCCCAAGGGCTGGCAGGATGATATGGCGCTGATCAGCCAACCCATCGATTGGCTCGGCGTGAATTATTACACCCGTCAAACCGTGGCCGACGCCGCGTCAGACCCTTGGCCGCATTTGCGGTTTATCGAGACCAAAAATGCAACTACCCAGATGGGCTGGGAGATTTATCCCGAAGGCCTAAACGAAACCCTGCAATGGCTGCACAAAGACCTGATTGGCGACCTGCCGGTTTTTGTCACCGAAAATGGCATGGCCTGGGCTGACACAGTAAAAGACGGGGCTGTCGATGACCCCGCCCGCACGGCCTATCTGTTTGACCATCTGGCGCAAGTGCGAAACGCTCAGCGCGACGGCTGCAATATTCAAGGCTATTTTTATTGGTCTTTGCTCGATAATTTCGAATGGGCTTTTGGCTATGAAAAGCGCTTCGGGATGGTGCATGTGGATTTTGAAACCCTCAAACGCACCCCGAAAGCGAGCTTTTACGCGCTGAAGGAATGGCTTGCCGCGTAACAATCCGTTGCCGCTTAGCGGGGCTTTCGCGCGGCTAAAAGCAGATTGTTTGATGGCATCTCAATACGCTCCAGCGGCAGCAATCCGGCCTGCCCCTGAACATCCTGAACCATCTGATACGACTTGTAGCCTATGTCCGGGTCTTTGCCGCGCAGGCTTTGATCAAAGCGCTGGTCAGCGGCGCTGGCGAAGGTAGCACCGCGCAAAAACGGCCCATAGATCAGAAACACGCCGTCGGGGGCCAGGGCCTGCGCCGATTCAGCAATCACAGCCGCGGCCTCCCCCATGCTTATCAGGTGTAACAGATTGGAAAGTATCACAACATTCTGTGGCGGCTGCTGCGCCGCCCAGCCGGTTTTGGTCGCATCCAGCATCTGGGGTGGCAGAATATTGGGCAGCCCGGTTTCTGCGCTCCACGCCGAAATACTGTTGAGCCGGTCGGCGTCAATATCGGAGGGTTGCCAGTCCAGCCCCGAAAAAGCCGCCGCATAGCGCACAACGTGCTCGCCGGTTCCGCTGGCGATCTCCAGCGCTTTGCCGCTTGCCGGCATAACCGCCGCAATCGCCTCCACAATGGCCCCCACATTCCGCGCCGCAGAGGGCGCGTGCAGCTTGCCGTTTTCAGCGGGGTGAGCAACACTTGCAGTGCTCGGCAATTTACGGCGCGATGGCGGCATGGGGAACCCTTAATATGTGTGACGCCCGATAGTGCTTCATTTTCGAAAGCGCCTCAAGGGCTGAGGCGCACTAGTCCACCACGTAATCATAAACACTTTCCGCCAGATCAAACACCTCCAGCCCTTTTTCCGCAACCTCTACCGCGCCCTGCCACGCCATAACAACCGGATGCAGCTCAGCCCCGTCTCTAAGAATCCCGATAGAATCATCAAGCATACCGCGAAAATCGAGGTCCTTGATATTTCCGCCGAGGCTGTAAAGATGGTTGCCAACGTCCCAAATCGCATCAATTTTGCCGCCGACTTTGTCCATAGCTTTATCCATCAATCGTTTGCCGGTCGTTTTGATGATTTGCAGGCCTTTGTCTTCAATAAAGTCCCAAATATCTTTCTCTTCCGCTTTTTCAGCGCGGCGTTTGGCAAGCGCCAGCTCCTCGGCGGCGAGCTGCTCCAAAATGGTGTCCACCTCATCCCGCAGCGCGCTTCCCAGCGTGTAGGCCTTGGCATAGTTGCCCCCGCTGGCCAGCGTTAACACCGCGCCGTAGGCGGTCGGAAGCGCCTTTATGCGCACTGCCAGCATAACGCTCAGCAGTTGCGCTTCGGCGGTGGAAGCCTTGTCGTAGCGCTTTTTGAAGCCCCGCATTAGCTCGTCATAGCTGGCTTTTTGGGCCACGCCTTCCTGTTCCAGCTCGTCTTCTTTTTTGTTATGCGCCGCCAATGCTTTATCAACCGCGCCGGCCAGTTCCAGCGCTGATATATAATCGCGGCGGCCGGCGGCCTCCTCCATCGCTTCCAGCGCGGTCTCCGCGGCGGTGGTTTCTGCCGTCAGGTCGTCTGCAAAGGGTGAGTCCTCCAGCTTTTCAACCGCCGCTTTCAGCGGCGCGTAGCGGCCCTCATATTCGGCATTGTGCTCGCCTTCGGTTTTTAGCCCGTCATCCACATCGTCCATCGCTGTTTCAAATTCAGCCAAGTCACTGGTGGCCGCGGCAAAATCTTCGTCTTCCGCGTTTTCAAGCATGCTTTTTCTGGCTTTGTCCGCTTTTTCATAAGCAGTTTTGGCTTTGGCCAGCGCTTCTTTTTTGTCAAACGCCTTAAATCGCGCAATCGCCCTGTCGGCTGCCGATTTATAGGCGTTTTTGGCGTCATTCAGCTTGCCCCAGGCCTTATTGAATTCCGCCACATCGCTGTCGAGGCTTTCCAGCTTGATAATTGCGGCATCATAATCGTCTTCGGCGTTGTCATTCATATCTTTCCAAGCCGATTCGAGCGCCTCATATTCTGTGTCCAAATGCTCAGGAAAGTCTTTCGCCCGGGTTTTTGCGGTGTCGATATTGCCACGTGTGCGCTTTTTCAGCGCCTCATAGCGTTTGCCAACTTCGTCGATCGCCTTCAGCGCGGCAAAGTAATCTGCGATCTTTTCCTTGACCGTCGCGCCTTGCGCGATTCCCTCCTCAAACTTGTGCTCGTCACCAAGCTTTTTCATTTTCTCGAAAGCCTTCGCAACCGCCTCGGCTTTTGCCTCTACGTCTTCATCCTCTATGGTATTATCAGCCGCAACCTTAACGTCGGATTCCACCCCTTCCACAGCGGTTTTATAGGCGCGCTCCAGCCCAACCAGCTGCTGGTTGCTGTCTTCAATGGATTTCAGGTCTTTTTCGAGCAGGGCCAGCTTTTCGAGCGCCGAAATCACTTCACCTTTCATCGCTTCTTCCTGAATTTTCGGGAAGCTGTCCTTGATCTTCTTTTTCTGTTTTTCAAGGGTTTTGTAAGTGATTTCGTCGAGCTTATCGACCCGCTCTTTCGCGAGATCGCGGCGGCGGATATAGTCGTCACACACAGCGTTCTGCGCGATAAAATCATCAACCAGATCAAGAGATTTCTCTATATTATCATAGGCTTCTGCAAATTTTGTCTGCTTGGCTTGCTCAACAAAACTGTCACGCAAGGCAAGGATCACTGTCTTTTTGCTTGCCAGTTCCGGATAGCTGCAATCGGCGATGATCTGAAGGTCAGCCGCAATGGCCGAAAAGGCAGTCTCATACTGGATCCGCAGCCGTTCTTGTGCGCCGATTAACACATCTGCCGCATCAAGCTGGATAACAAGATTGCCCATCAGATCAACCGCAAGCGGGAAATTAGACAGCGCGGCGGCCTTTTCCATTGCCTCGCGGTCTTTTCTAATGGCGGCAAATGGTGCCACCAGCGCGAGGTATTCGCACTTGAGCGTGGTATCAATGCGCTCCAGCAGCGCCGCAATGCCGTCGTTGTAAAGGTCGCGCGTGTAATTAAGCTCTTCAAGGGTGAGCTCGGCCTCGCGCATCGCGGTATCAAGCAAGGTAAGCGCATTTACCGCGTTGGGGTAATCGCCGGTCGACGCCGCCTCGGTCATGTCGCTAAACAGGGTGTCGATCTTTTCGTTTACAGCATCCATTTGTGGATAAGCACAGCGCGCGAGCGCGTTAAACCGCTCGGTTATGGCCGGAAGCTGGCCATCATAAAAAGCCTTGTCCTGCTCGATCCGTGGCAGCTCGGTAAAATACCGGTTCAGCTTTGGCTCCAGCGCGGTCAGGCTCGCAAGCGCGCCCTCATAATCCTCAGACGCCGCCTGCTTTTGCGCGGCTTCATGGCCGGCGGCTATTTCCAGCGAGAGCGCCTCAAGCGGGCCATAATTTGAAACCGCTGCTGCATATATCTGCGGTTCGAGCTGCGCCAGAAGCGCCTTATAGGCATTTCGGGCAATGGCCAAAGCCAGCGCCGCTTTGTAATCATCCAGCGCGATCACCAGATCGTCCATTTCAACCAGCGCCTGCTCAAAATTATCCAGCGTAACAGCCGCATTCATCCGCGCCCGGATTTGCGCGATTCTTTGCTGGATCGGCCCGAGCTCCAGCAGTGTGCCGGTGCTGGCATCCAGCAGTTCAGGGCGCAGCCCCTCCAGCCGCTGATCATAAAGCGCCTTATCCGCTTCGATTTTGGCAAAATCTTTTTCAAAGGCGGTCAGGTTGGCTTCCAGAGTTTGCAGCAGGCTCAAAGCGGTCGCATAGTCAAATATTTCAATGGATTTCGTGACCAGTGCCTCCTGCTTGGCGATGTCGTTTTGCATTGGCGTAAGGCTGCCATAGATGCAAATTCTCGTATCGGCCAGCCGCTGCTGCATGGCTTTGGTGAGCGCGTCTATTTGCACTTTCAGCGCCGTGAGCGTGGTAATTTCGTCTTCGACCAGCGTCAGCTCACTGCTGCAAATCTCCAAAAGCTCGCAAGCCCGCACAAATTTGTAGTTCTCCGCGCTCGCCGCCGCATCCGCCATCCGGCTCCCGATTTGCGCCGCACCGGTGATCACAACTTCGCTCTGAAATTCCGAACCGGCAACAATGCTGATCCGTGCCTCCAGTGCCTCGTTTTGCTGGAAATACGGGTCTTTTGCCGGGGCCTGCTTTTCATATTCCGTGTAAAGCGGCTCTACCGCATCGGTTGATGTATCTAGCTGATCAATCGCATCCAGCCAGCGCTGGTCTTGCGCCGCTGCCGCAATAATCCCGGCTTCTCTGGCGATGAGGTCGATATTCGGCTTGCCCCAGTCCTCCAGCCGCTCCAGCCGGTCTTTTAGCGCCTGATAATCGCCCCCACGGTTTTCCCATTGCTTTTTATTGCGCTCAAATTCGTCTTTCAAAGACTGGATCAGCGTCTGCACCGCCTTGAGCTGCTTGGCAACAAAGGCAATTTCCTTTTTTTCTTTGGCATCAATTACATTGTCAGCATTGGCCTCGGTATAAATCTGCTGCGCGAGCTTTTTAAACTCGGTCACTTTTTTCTCGGCACGGTCTATTTTAACCAAAATCTCGTTCATATCAAAAAACCTTCAAATAAAGAGTTTGAATCAGGGAAACCCCGCTTAGATCAAATCGTCAATCAAAGAGCCCAGCCCTTTTTTCATCTCGGCAATGCGTGATAATCGTTCGGTTCTTTTCGCCTGATCTTCGGGGGAGTCTGTGGCGCCCGATGCCGCCTGCTCCATGCGTTCTTTCAAAGTCGAAATCAAAGACTCCGCCGTGCCCAGATCATCAACACCGATGGCTTTGGCGAAGCCCTGCGCCATCTCCATAAGCGCGCTGCGCAGATCGGGCGTGGCCTGTTTCAAAACCGCAGACAGATCATTTTTTATTTTGGCAAACTGGCTCACCAGATCGCTTTTGCGTTGCTGGTCATCGCCCTCGCTTGCTGGCGCAGTCTGGGTCGTTTGTTCAGCGGTATTCGCATCGTCGCCTGCTGCGTCTTCCGTTTCTGTGCCGCCAGCGCCGTTTAGCGCCGCCCAGGTTTTGCCGTCCACATCAACACGGCCATCAGCAGCGCCCCCGCTCTTTTGCTGGAAGCTGGTGATGGCGCCAATGGTTTTGGGGCCAACCAAACCATCCACGGCCAAGCTTGCACCCTGCTTGTTTAACAGGTTCTGCACCGCTCTTGCATCGGGGGCCGCGTTTTTGCCTCCGCGCCCGACCGAGCCGGAAATACTGGTCGGAATCGGCTCCTCTTTGCCAGCCTCGCCTTCAGCGCCGGCGGTGCCCTCCGTTGTGCCGCCTGCGCCAGCGCCCTCGCTTTGCCCGCTTTCACCTGTTTCCGCTTCCGCCGCGTCACCAACGCCCGCAGCTTCAATCCACTCTTTCAGCCGGTCCAGTTTCAGGCCTGCGCTAATCCATTCGCTATTGCCCAAGTTGTAGTTAAACTCGCTCAAGGTGTCTTTCACTTCCCGCGCCAGGTCTTTGTCCAGCCCGCCCAACAGCGCCTGAACGCTGGCATTCATCGCCTCCAGCCGCTCCATAAACGGGGTCTTTTTCTCCAGAAACGCGCCATATTCTTCCAGATAGGATTCGACCTCGTCAAGCGCGCGGGTTGCGCCGTCTACCACGTTTTCTTCCAGCGCTTTTGCCAGCTTTTTGGTTTCGTCCACCATAAAGGAAAACAGGTCGTGCTCTTTATCGGCAAGCAGCACATCAATATCGGGCTGGAGCGCTTTGAGCCGGTCTTTCAGCGCCTTGCGCGGGTCTTCCTTTGGGCCGCTGGCTGCTTCCTCTTCGTGGTCTTCGCCACTAGGCGCGGCTGATTCTTCTGTGGCCGCAGCCGCATCGCTCGGCGGCGTGGCTTCTTCTTCGGTCTCCGGCTCTGGTGCAGCGGTCGCGGCCTCGGGCGCAACCTCCTCTTCCACCACAGCCGGGCCACCTTCCGCTTCCTCTTCTTCTAAAATCTCCAAGCGGCATTTCAGGCCGCGTTCCGTAAAATATTTCTTGGCGGCTTTTGTCAACTTCCCCGGAATTTTATCGTTAACCGGATCAACAATAATAATCTGGCCTTCCATCCGCATAACACCCCATACGCCTTTGGGCATCCCGCCCGCCTTCTTTGCGGCCTTCAGCAATATCTCGGGAGATTTCTTGAGATGGACCTCGATCACAATCCCGTCTTTGGACAATAGCACCGCGCAATTATGTTGCTTTTTCTTGACCTTAGCCAAGGTCGCACCCAGCTCGGCACCTTCTTTTTTTAGGTCGGCAGCGCTCTTCTTCGCCATAACAAATTCCCCACAAATGAAATACGCCAGATACCGACTCTGCAATAATTTACGAAAATATCTGGCTTGAAATAGGATTCATCATTGCGTTCTGCGACATTCTGTCAAGGGCAGCCGCCAAAATCAGGGCCATTTCGGCCCTATTTCGCGCCCCGCACAAAAAAAGACCCACTCCGAAGAGTGGGCTCAAGTTCAGGGAGAAAACTGTATAATTTTAGGCAGCCAGCCGATAGCCGCCGCTTTCGGTCAGCAATATCCGGGCGTTGCTCGGGTCCGGCTCGATCTTTTGGCGTAAGCGATAGATATGGGTTTCCAGCGTGTGGGTGGTTACACCGGCATTGTAGCCCCACACCTCATGCAGCAGCACATCACGCGCCACCACACCATCAGACGCCCGATAGAGAAACTTCAGGATATTGGTCTCTTTTTCCGTCAGCCGGATTTTCTTTTCGTCTTCGGTGATCAGCATTTTGGCGGCAGGCTTAAATGTATATGGCCCGACGGTGAATACAGCATCTTCTGATTGCTCATGCTGGCGCAGTTGCGAGCGGATGCGGGCAAGCAGCACCGGAAATTTGAACGGCTTTGTCACGTAGTCATTGGCGCCCGCATCGAGGCCCAGAATAGTGTCGCTGTCAGTATCGTGGCCGGTGAGCATCAAAATCGGCGCTTTCACACCCTGTTTGCGCATCAGGCGGCACAGCTCGCGGCCGTCCATATCGGGCAGGCCCACATCAAGGATTACAAGGTCATAAAGCGCTTCTTTGGCGCGCACCAGACCTTCCGCACCGGTCCCGGCCTCAAAAACATCAAAATCGTCGGTCAGGACAAGCTGGTCAGCCAGCGCCTCGCGCAGGTCTTCATCATCGTCGACCATCAGAATTTTTTTCAGGGTGCCCATGGCTCAATCCTCCGTTTATCTTGTTTATATTTTGGCACGAAGTGGCCTGTGCACAAGGGTTGGCGGTTGAGTTCACCTGCTTGTGTGCGAAATGAAGCAAATGTTTCAATTCCGCCGGTGCAGGGCTATATGTTGGATAGAAACTGAAACAAGGAATCGCCAATGCTGGCCCTGACAGCCACTGAAAGGCGCGCCCGCGCCGCGCATGATCTGCGCCTTGGCTTGCCTGTGGGCATCCAAACCAGCCACGGCACATGGCTTGTCGCGGCGGTTGAATCGCTCGGGGCCAGCCGGTGGGCGGCGCTCAAAGCTGCGGGCACACCGGAGCTGGCGCTCACCGCATGGCGAAGCGAGACCCTGCATATCCCGGTTTATGACGGTGATCTGGCCCGGATTGAAGCACCACAAACGCGGGATCTGGCGTGGCTAAAAGCCATGGCGGACCCGTCAATTGATCTGGCCACCCCGATGAAAGGCCCGTTTAAGCCGGTGCGCGGCGGTGATGCCACCGCGCATCGCACCGCGATCCGGCTGTGCAAAAAGGCGCATCTTTTGCCGGCTGCCCTTGTGCTCGCCGTCAAATCCATCCCCGAGGGGCTATCGGTGCTTGATGCCGCTGATCTGGCCGAAGATACACCGGTGCAGCTCCACGAGGTGTCATCAGCCCGCGTGCCGCTCGAGGTTTCCAAGCTCGGGCGCGTGCATGTGTTTCGCCCTGATGATGGCTCAGAGGAGCATTACGCGATCGAGATCGGCGCGCCCGACCGGCACCAACCGGTCTTGGCCCGCTTGCACTCTGCCTGCTTCACCGGTGATCTGATCGGCTCGCTCAAATGCGATTGCGGCCCGCAGCTTCGCGCCGCACTTGCCCAGATCGGTGCGCAAGGCAACGGCGTGTTGCTCTATATGAATCAAGAAGGCCGCGGCATTGGCCTGGCCAACAAAATGCGCGCCTATAGCTTGCAGGATCAGGGCTTTGATACGGTCGAAGCCAACCACCGGCTTGGCTTCGAAGATGATGAGCGTGATTTTGCGCTCGGGGCACAAATGCTCAAAGCGCTTGGCTTTAGTGCGGTGCGGCTGATGACCAACAACCCCGGCAAACTCGAAAAAATGCAGAGCTCGGGTGTTTTGGTGGCTGAGCGGGTGCCGCTTAAGGTTGGAGAAAACCCGCATAACATTGCGTATCTTGCCGTCAAGGCCAGCAAAAGCGGCCATATGCTATAAAATTTCGGCTTTCGACGTGATTCTGTCAGATTTCTTTGCCGGTCGGGTTTTTCCGGCGGAAACACTGCCTATATATCGCTGACTGATCCCGAACAAGGCGTGTTACGTGCAACTTTCCGCAATGAACTATCTTCGCTGGCCAATGCGGCTCACCATGGTGGGGCTGGCGCTGTGCTTTGTGATCGGCTGGCTGCTTTTTGGCGGGCTGGCGGGCGGGCTTCAGTTCTTTCTGATTGGCTCGGTGCTGGCCATTCTGGAAATTTCGCTCTCGTTTGACAACGCCATTGTCAATGCCGCCAAGCTCAAAACCATGACACCGGTGTGGCAAAAACGGTTTTTGACATGGGGGATCTTGATTGCCGTGTTTGGCATGCGGGTGATTTTCCCGCTGCTCATTGTATCGGTTGCCGCCAATGTCAGCCCGTTTAGCGCGCTGCAAATCGCGGTGGCAGAGCCTGCGCTCTATGCCACGTTGATCCACGATGCGCATCTGCCAATTGTCGCCTTTGGCGGGACATTCCTGATGATGGTTGCGCTCAGCTATTTTATGGATTCAGACAAGGATATCCACTGGATCCCCAGCATTGAAAAACACATGTGCACCTGCGCCTCGATCCGCGGCTTGCAGGTCGGCGCGGTGCTGTTGACCATCACGGTTTTTGCGCTTGCCCTCCCCGGGCACGAATTTATGCGCTTCATCACAGCGGCAGGCTTTGGGCTGGCCACCTATATTGCGGTAGACCAGATCGGGAATCTGCTGGACAGCAAGTCTACAACCGGCGCTGCCGCCCGTGGCGGTGTTGGCGCGTTTCTCTATCTTGAAGTGCTCGATGCCAGCTTTTCCTTTGATGGCGTGATCGGCGCTTTTGCCCTCACGCAAAATCTGTTCTTGATCGCCATTGGCCTTGGTATCGGCGCGCTTTACGTGCGCTCTATGACCATCATGCTGGTCGAACGCAAAACGCTTGCCGAATTTCGCTATCTCGAACACGGCGCGTTTTATTCGATATTGATCCTGTCGGTTATCATGTTTGTGCAGGCGCTGGTGCCGGTGCCGGAATACATTACCGGCACGCTTGGGGCCGGGTTTATCCTGCTATCGCTTTTTGCCTCGGTTCGTTACCGCAAGCGCCAACTGGGCTAGCGCATAAAAACCTCGACAATCGCCGACACCGAAATCGCCGCCACAAACATGGCGACAATCACCGGTATTTTCCAGCGCAACTCGCTCCGCAGTGCTGTGCCGCAATGGCTACATTGCGGCTCATCCAGCGGGGTCATTTTCTTGCAGGCTGCGCACACCTTGCGGCTGGCTGTGGGGGCGCGTCCGCACAGCCCGCACGGGTTCCCGCCCTCCGCATTGCTGCAAAAAGGACAGGCCCTCATGGCGCTGAAATCGCGGCACCCATAGCCTCGGCATGCATGCGGTTATCCTTTGAAAGCATCCGGTGAAATTTGCATTTAAACGGCTTTTCCGCGCTGTTTATTTTGATATGGGTAAACAGTTTTCCGGGCCTATAGCTGGCAGGGCTGGCCGCAAAATCATCCCGTGCATATTCGGTCAGCGCCTTGAGCTCAACATTCACAACGCTCTTAACCTGAAGAACAACAAACCGCTTATTGGTCAGGCCGGCAAGGTAGTTTTTGGTGAGCATCTGGGTGGCGATCACCCCCGGCAAAATGGCGAGGGCAAATAACGGCAGCATCAATAACATGTTGGGTTGTTGGATCCCGAAGGCCCAGTGCTCAAGGGTCTCGCCTTCCTGCAAATGCGTGCTCAGGGTTTCCTGCATCAAGTCGTCAGTAAGCTTAGCCATTGTTTTTCCCTAATTATTTCTTCCAATGGCAATAGCTTATCGGCAAATCCCTATAAGTTCAAATTCAGATTTTTGAGGTCGTCCAGTGTATCAACATCCGATAACGTGT
>Ga0316205_10002579_pt1 | contig 18605 bp, 21 predicted proteins | sample 3monthpyrite_MG_FD_204941 | JGI IMG/M metagenome (GOLD analysis project Ga0316205, IMG submission 204941) | Microbial mat bacterial communities from mineral coupon in-situ incubated in ocean water Damariscotta River, Maine, United States -... | ecosystem: Environmental > Aquatic > Marine >... | reverse complement strand
CGGCACGTAAACGACCCAGGACCAAATTGGCATCGGTGACAGTTGGCTGAGTGCCTCCCTTGCCATAACAGGCCGGGCCAGGTGACGCACCGGCAGACTCGGGACCAACTTTTAACAGACCCCCTTCATCTACACTGGCAATCGACCCTCCACCAGCACCAATGGTATGCATGTCGACCATCGGGATCGCTACCGGGTAGCTGCCAATACTGCCTTCACTAGTGAGTTGAAGCTCACCATCGATCATCGCAACATCGGTGGAGGTGCCGCCCATATCAAAGGTCAGCAATCGAGTTTGATCAGTTAATTTACCTAAGTATTTTGCCGCGGCCAAGCCACCGGCTGGACCGGATAACACCATATGCACGGCCTGCTGCCCCGCCTGCTGCGCCGCAATCGTGCCCCCCGAGCTTTGCATGACGTATACGGCTGCCTGATCGGCGCCTTTGCATAAACGGCTTAAGTAACGCTCAACAAGTGGGCCGACGTAGGCGTTTAACCAGGTTGTCATACCGCGCTCATATTCTTTATATTCAGGCAGGATAGCCGACGAGCGCGAAATAAAGATGTCATCGTTCCAGTCACGAATCGCCTTTTCGATCTGTTTTTCCACGTCATCATCGACATAGGAAAATATAAAGTTGATTGCCACCGATTCGGGTAACAAAGTTTCTAGTTGCGTGATGATTGTTTTGATATCTGCCGCGGTTAAAGGATCCAGGCAAATACCACGGGCATCAATTCGCCCGCCTGTTTCGAGACAGTGATCGGCGGGTACCGGCGGAGCAACAGGTTGAGGTTGTAAATTATAGAGCTCACTGCGCACCTGTCGGCCAATGGTGAGCATGTCGGCGAAACCACGATTGGTGATAAAGGCGGTGCGCACCCCCTTACCTTCCAGGATCGCATTGGTCGCAACGGTTGAACCGTGCACAATAAAAAATTCATCGTCAGCAGAGAGTTGATCGAGCTTGAGATCCTGTATGCCCTGCATGATCGATTGCTCGGGCGCACTCGGCGTTGACAGGCATTTATGGATTTTGATGGTATGGTTGTGCCACAGTACAAAATCAGTAAATGTACCGCCGGTATCCACACCCAGGATATATCGCTCGCTCATTTGTAATTGTTGCTCATTACTTGAATAATGTACTTGCCTAAGCTGATCGAAAGCATATAATTTTCGACCAGTATGCTAACACATGCGTTGTGCAGGTAAGCGAGACAATAATAAAGTAAAAATATATGAACCAAGAAATATTGATTAAAGCCCAACACCTAAGCCGTCACTTCGGGCCAACCGTCGCGGTAAACAATATTGAGTTTGAATTACATCGCGGCGAGATCGTTGGGTTTCTTGGCCCAAACGGTGCGGGTAAATCCACCAGCATGCAAATGATTACTGGCAACCTGGCACCCACTACAGGTTCGGTCGAGGTATGTGGTATCGACTTGCTGGAAAAACCAAAACAGGCCAAGGCGCATATCGGTTACCTGCCGGAACAACCTCCTGTCTATAAAGAATTAACCGTTGATGAGTATTTGAAATTTTGTGCCCGGATTAATCGCATGGACAAAATCAATGTTAGCGCAGCGGTCGACAATGCCAAGCAACGCTGTGGCCTGACGAAAGTAGGTCAACGCTTGATCGGTAATTTATCGAAAGGCTATCAACAACGCGTCGGCATTGCCCAGGCGATTATTCACTCGCCAGCGATCATCGTGCTTGATGAGCCTACCGTCGGCCTGGACCCAATACAGATTCGTGAGATACGCAGCCTGATCAGAGAACTGGGCGAAGAGCACGGTGTCATTTTATCAACCCACATTCTACCCGAAGTGCAAATGACCTGTGACCGTGTGCAAATCATCCGCAGTGGCCAACTGGTTTATCAGGACAGCATGGAAAACCTGACACAACAGTTCCACGGTAGCTGTGCCGTGATCGGTCTGGGTGAAGAGATCGCCGAGGATAAAATCAGCGCACTACCTGCCGTTGCATCAGTAGAAAGGCTGGCACCAAAACGCTGGCGTTTATTATTTGATGATAATACAGACACCATCCAGCAAGTTGCCAAGCAAATCGTTGACAATGGCTGGGGGCTTACCGAGTTGGTACCTGAACAAAAATCGCTGGAAGATATCTTTCTCGACATCACCACCTCAGAAGAGGAACACAGCCCGGCGGAGGATGACGCAGCATGATTTTTACGATTGCCGCCAGAGAACTACGCTCCACATTTTTATCGCCTATCGCCTGGACGCTGATCGGGGTCACGCAGATCATCCTGACCTTTATAACCGGCAGCGGTATTGAAAATTATGTGCGCAGCATCCAGCCAAACCTGCACATGTACCTCACACCGCCCAACATCACGGAACAAATTGTGGTACCACAATACATGTGGCTGGCGATCATCATGATTGTCATTAGCCCACTACTCACCATGCGTGTGTTTAGTGACGAGCGTAAAAATAAAACCCTGGCTTTGTTAGTGTCTGCACCGATTTCTATGACGGAAATTGTTATCGGTAAGTATCTTGGCTTACTCGCCATTGCCGGCATTATGCTCGTCACTTACACGATTCTACCACTCAGCCTGTTATTCTTTGGTGAGCTCGATTTTGGTCTGCTATTCAGTTCCATACTCGGTGTGTTTTTGTTGATGGCGGCATGCATGGCGATTGGTTTATTCTTTTCGAGTCTTACTGCCAACCCACTTATCTCCGCAATGCTCAGTTTTTTCCTGATTCTACTGATGTCTATTTTAATATTCGTGACCAGTGAATCACCTGATGTATTCAGCCTGGCCGATATCTCGCTGTTTCAACACCTAATGGCATTTGTTAGTGGCTTATTCAGTACCCATGACCTGATGTATTATTTAATTATAATTAGCGCATTTTTGATTCTCGCTATTCGTAGACTCGATAGCGACAGGTTGCAGCACTAATGGAAATCAATAAAAAAACACGTAATCAGTTACGCCTGCAGGGTATAAGCTTCATCGTACTCGTGGTAGTTATCGCCGGACTCATTTTTCAGATTTCACGCACCTACAATGCAGAGTTCGACTGGACCTCAAGTGGCCGCCACACCATTAGCGAAGCCAGTTCAAAAATTTTAGAAAAACTGGAAAGCGAAGTTAAGATTACCTCTTATGCAACCAGTGGTGAACTATCGAATGTTCGCCATGAGATCGACGGCATCATTAAACGTTATCAGAAGGTAAGCGACAAAATCATTCTTGAATTTGTTGACCCTCGTCTGCACCCACAAAAAACCACAGAACTCGGCATCACCGTCGATGGTGAAATGATCGTGGAATATCAGGGCCGCAGAGAACACCTTAAAGACCTGTCTGAAAAGAGCATCACCAATTTAATATATCGACTACTACGTAATACGGATCGGCAAATACTCTTTGTTACCGGCCATGGTGAGCGTAATCCTTTAGGACAGGCCAATCATGATGTGGGTGTATTTGTAGATAACCTGAGTAATAAAGGATTCAAAGTTGCGCCACTGGATTTGGCTAAAACACTTTCCGTGCCCACCAACACTTCCGTATTAGTGATTGCCAGTCCCCAGGTAGATTATCTACCGGGTGAAGAAAAAATTATCAGGGACTATGTTGATGGCGGAGGCAACTTACTCTGGTTAGTTGAACCGAATAAGATCCATTTCCTTAAAGGGCTCGCTGAATATCTACAGGTAAAACCTAGTCCGGGACTTGTTATCGATCTCGACATTGGTCTATTAGGCAATGATCCTACATTAGTGCTTGGCCAGTACTTTCCACACGCGATAACGGAAAAGTTCACCAGTACCCAAACTATATTCCCGCAAGTTGCCGGTATCGAAGCTAATCAAAAAGAAGGATGGTCGGTAGCGCCTTTTGTACAGAGTATGCCAAGAAGCTGGATTGAAACAGGCAAGATTGAAGGTTCAATCAAGCGCGACGATAATGAAAAAGAAGGACCCATAACGTTTGCCTATGCGATGACAAGAGTTCTGGCTGCCGAACCCGATATGAAAGGTAAGAATGGCAAGAAAGATAACAGCGACGAGACAGCTAAAGAACATGAACAACGTGTAATCGTACTAGGCGATGGCGACTTTTTATCAAACAGCTTCCTGGGGATGCAAGGTAACCTGGCAATGGGCGAAAGCATTGTAAACTGGTTATCACACGACGACGAATTCATTGATATCCCACCTACAGGCACAGACGGAAGCAATATTGTCGTAACGCCAGCGAACTTCATTACACTGGGGGTAATCTTTTTAATCTTACTACCGTTACTGTTTATTGCTAGCGGCTTTTTCATCTGGTTCCGGCGCCGGAAGAAATAAGATGTCTCTGAAAAACAAGTTCAATCTGTCTTCCAGGAATCTGCTCAATCTCATATTAGTCGTTATTGTTGTGACACTGGTGCTCATCGTTATTTATGAGCCCGGCAAAGAAGAAGAAGCCAGCCGGCTGATCTCTACTCTCGATAAAGCAAAGGTCACTGAGATCAGTATTGAACGTATCGGCAACCCAACGATCAATCTCAGTCTGGCCGACAAACAGTGGCAGATGCAAACACCCTATGCAATGAAGGCCAACAAAATTAAGGCCGAGAGCCTGCTCGATCTGCTCGCCTATAATTACCATGCCCGCTATGACATGGCCGAGTTAGATGCCAAGCAATATGGTCTGGATATTCCACGCACAACGATAACGTTTAACAAAGAACACAAGTTTGAGTTTGGCACTACGGAGCCACTGAAGAAACATCGTTATATTCGATATCAGAATACGCTGTACCTAACAGATGATTTTTACTATTACCGCATCCTTGGCGCAGCCACAACATTTCTGGATCATGCGCTGTTAGATGAAAAACAAAAGATTACAAAAATTGAATTACCAAGCCTGACCTTAACTTTAAATGATGCCAAGTGGGAAGCCAAACCTAAACCAGAGAATTATAGTAATGATCAGGCCAATGAGCTCATCGAACATTGGAAACTTAGTCATGCAATCGAAATGCTTGCCTATCCACCGGCCAAAGGCACCGGTCAGGTACGGATTTACCTGGATAATAATAAAGAACCTGTTCGCTTTGATATTTTCACGTTAAACGATGAATTTTATCTGGGACGCAAAGACCTGAATATTGCTTACAAGCTAGCAAATGAACAACGCCGTGATTTATTACAGCTACCACCCGCAATAGATACCCCCGCTGTCGATACACCCGCCAAGTAAACCCACATAACATGCCTGAATTACCTGAAGTCGAAACTACCCGTCGTGGTATTGCTCCACGCATTAAAGGCCAACGCATAAAAAAAGTCGTTGTGCGTCAACCCAAACTACGCTGGCCTGTTCCTAAAAATATTAATCTAAGAGTTAAAGGCCAGGTGATTCGAGACGTTACTCGACGTGGAAAATATTTATTACTCAACACCGATGCCGGCACCATGATCATTCACCTTGGCATGTCGGGTAGCCTACGCGTTATAAACTGTAAGCTTGCTGCTGAGAAACATGATCATGTTGATCTGATACTTGAAAATGGACAGTGCTTACGATTAAGAGACCCACGCCGTTTTGGTGCGGTGTTGTTTACCACAGATGACCCCATACAACATAAACTGCTTAAAGATTTAGGTCCAGAGCCATTAGAGTCCGACTTTAATGCAGACTATCTGTTTAAAAAATCACGTAAGCGAAGTATTACTGTGAAATCTTTTATCATGGACAGTAAGATCGTGGTAGGAGTCGGCAACATCTACGCCAGTGAATCATTGTTCAGAGCAGGCATCCATCCAAAGAAAGCCGCCGGCAAAGTTTCAAAAGAGAAATATCGCTTGCTGGTAAAAGCCATCAAAGCCGTATTAAAAGCTGCAATAAAATCTGGTGGCACGACACTACAAGATTTCACTAAAAGTGATGGCAAACCCGGCTACTTCAAACAAAAACTCAATGTCTATGGCCGTAAAGGTCTGCCCTGCCCCCACTGTGGCAAAGCAATCACCCATAGTGTTATCGGGCAACGCGCGACCTATTATTGCACACACTGTCAAAAATAGAGTTTAGCTTCGACTGAAGACTAAACAGCAATAAAAAATACTCGCCTAGTGCTTCTAACAACAAATAAATACTGTAATATATTGATTTAGTTATATGGCATTTACGCCGTATAACAAACCCTTGATATTACAAGGGCGATCATATTAAAGTGTTGAAATAAGGGAAGATAATCAAAAACGGCACGTTATATGGCAAAAATATAACGCGTTTATGACACATATATATAGTTAGCTGTAATAATCCATGACGAACAATGAACCAAGATAAGGCAAGAAAGTTGGCGGGAATTGGATTTAAACTTCTTAATGAAGATAAGCTGGTTGAATCTGAGTCTAAATACCAGGAAGCTATAGACTTAATTGACCCCGATCACTGGGCTACAACAGATATCCATGCTGAGTTTGGCATGCTACTTAATAAACTAGGCAAAAAAAATGAAGCTCTAGAACAATACAATTTATCGTTAGAAGCTGCATTAAGGAACGATGAACCAAACTCAGTTACTGTTACTCTTGCAAGATATTTTTTAGCTGACTACAACAAGCATTTGGGAAATTTAGAAGAAGCACTGAATATTATAACACCTTCACTCGAATCAGAGTGTGAGAGCAAATGGTTGGCTTGTTTTGTTGCCGCACAAATTCACTTCAAACTAGGTAATGAAACAGTCTCAGACGAACTTGCTTCCCAAATTATGTTTCTTGCACCAAAGGGAAAATATACAAGTCTGAAGGACTTAAAAGGTTTAATTCGTAGCAATTATGATGAAAACAGCTAACAAGGCGCGCCACTGTGGACGCCAAACCGCGCACTTCGTTCGCGCTTATTGGCGCCAGTGCGCTTAAACGTTATGTTCTTTTACTTTTTTGCTCTTGTTGCAGCTTCAAGCGCTTTTTTGGCCCAACACGTTAGCATTTCAGCGTTTTCCAATATCTCAACTGGAGTCTCATAAAAATTCAACTTCCGACTGTTGTCCTTACCATAGGTATATTGGGGCATTCCCTGAACGATAAAGTCATTAATATTCGCATCATCGACTTTTAGCCAGAGTGCCCCATGTTTTATTTTTGCGAAAGCTGTCCCGTTTCTTAAAACAGCTGTTCCACCAAACATATTTTTTGTTTCAAATTCTCCAATACCATTGAGTTGATCCAGGACATAATCTTTAAATTCTGTATCAATTGTCATTTTTTACACCTCATTAAAGGGGTATCTAAAAAAAGAAAAGTTACAGGGTATGAGTAACCATAATGTTCATTTCTTTGAATCCTTTGTCTCTCACTGGTACCAATTTCGCATACTCATCTGACTCGAATAGTCCAGTTACTGCATCGTCTGAATCGAAATCCATTACGAGTACCATACCGTTGGAATTGCCATGAATCTGATTTTCAACTTTTAAGCGTTTTACCAACTGCCCCCCGGCACCTGTCAGTAATGGCATGACACCCTGTAGGTAGCTCTGTACAGATTCCATCTCGTTGGGATTTGGTGTAGCGGTGACCACTAAGGTTGATTTCTCGGACATGATTGTTCTCCTTTTCAAATAAAAGTCTTTTTCTGAATGTACGTTTAGTTATATACTGGGAACTGCAATCAGTCAAGTAGGAAACTTAAGTGGGACGAAAAAAGAACTACGATCGAGCCAAGTTGATAGAAGGAGCGATGGAAATCTTTCGTGACCATGGTTTCGCTGGGACCACATCACAAATGCTGGTAGATGGGTTAGGAGTGAATCGCTTTAGCCTTTATGCCGAATTTGGTAATAAACAAGGCTTATTTGATGCGGCTTTGGAGCATTACAATAATGTCGTTGTTGAGCGTAACTTCGGGCCACTTGAGTCACATGAGGCAGGTATAGAAGAAATTCGGAGATTACTTGAATTTTTTGCTTCTGCTAGTAAGGGCCCTGCCTCTGGTCGCGGGTGTTTACTCTGCAACACTGCAGTCGAGTTTGGCCCAACAGACCCCAGCGGTTCACAATTTGTACAACACTATTTTAAGCGATTGTCCAAAGCTTTTAATAAAGCTCTGGCCAATGCGAAAAGCGACGGTAAATTACGAGATTCGGTCGCACTAAAAGAGGAAGCTGATTTTTTCACTTCGGCAACTCTTGGATTATTCGTTATGATTAGAGCCAAAGCGCCAGCAAAAATTATAGAAAATGCAGCAAAAATGGCAATTCAACACCTTGAAGGGCTTTGTATATAAAAATATGCGAGATCGAATAGCACATAACAAGTCAAGCCAGCCGACGCCGCAAAGCGGCGCGGCTGCTTTCAAACGTTAAGCTTAATACATAGGTATCAAGAGTTAATAATATTATGTTCACACTAATGACCTTTTTTTGCCTCGTGATATTATTTGTTTCAGCCGTTGCATTTATATTTAAACCGCAACGAGCATATTCTTTTGTGAAAGAAAGGGATCTAATTAAATATATGGACAATATATCGATCGGTATATTGGCTATTACATTCATAGCGCCCATATTAAGGATGGTATTAGATATAAATATTCCATTTCTTAGTCTATCGGATCCTGTAATTCTTTTAGCATTGCCAATATGGGTAATTATTAGGTCGCGACATATACGTAAATATGGGCAGGTAGATGAGGACTACCAGCAAAAAGTAATACGTAATTTAATAATCGTAAGTTATGTTGAAATATTTACTATTGTGGCCTTGTATATAACGTTTGGGCTATTAATACTACTTGGCATGGGTAGGCTTTAGGATTGACTAAAAAGCCTAACAAGGCATTCAAACCGACGCCGTTTAATTTAACTGCTTATGAAGAGTTATGAGAGCTACTAAAGAAGGCGTTTTTTTCTATACTTGTACAATCAGATATTAAAAAAGCAACTAATTGTACTCTCCAGGAAGATCGTTTTTTTTAACCGTAACATTGCCAACTTTCTTACCTGACATTCTCAATAATTCATCACCTGAAAACTCAAAACCAAGCTTTAGTGCTATTCGTGCAACATCATCTGCAGTTGATGCTGCGAGCACCTCATTTTTAAGTGCAGGTTCTGACTGCATTTTCTTTAAAAATGCCTCGAGTTGATCTAATGCCATATTTGAAATTCCTGTTCTCGCTAGCTGCTCATATGTTAAGCAGGAAAACCCTTACAGGTTTAAAGAAAATTCTACTATTCTTTCAGGATATAGGCAATCAGTGGAATTCCCAGAAGACTAGACATATTGTGCAAGAAAAGGCATAACATTGGCAATGTAAAGGGGCTTGCATTATTTATATAGGAGAATAAAAAAATGTTTATCGTGCTACTGACATTTTCTGACAACAAAGAGCACGCAAGTGAGTTTATGGAAGGCCATAACGAATGGCTAAAACGCGGTTTTGATGACGGTGTGTTTTTATTAGCTGGTAGTCTACAGCCCAGTTTGGGTGGCGGGATTGTCGCTCATAATACGTCGCTGAATGATCTTCAAAATAGAGTAAATGACGATCCGTTTGTGGCACAAAAAGTTGTAAGTGCAGAAATTCATGAGATTACGCCCGCAAAAGCAGATGAACGGCTACAGTTTCTAGTCGGTTAAATAGTTTCTTCTCTTTTTCTATTAGGATCATACATGAGCAAAACAATAAATGGACCCGACAGCAAACCACGTTGCGAGTGGTGCGGTGCCGCACCGGAGTTTCTCGACTATCACGATACTGAGTGGGGATTCCCAGTGAGTGACGATTATCGATTATTCGAAAAATTGTGTCTCGAGAGTTTTCAGTCCGGACTAAGCTGGCGTACCATCCTCGCTAAGCGAGAGAATTTCCGCAAAGCCTTCCATAATTTCGATTTCGACAAAATTGCACGCTTTACCAAACGCGATATTAATCGACTACTTAAGGATGAAGGCATTGTCCGCCATCGTGGCAAGATCGAAGCGGCCATCAACAATGCAAAACGGGCACAGAAACTCGTTAAACTTGAAGGTTCATTGGCGGCCTATATCTGGCGTTACGAACCTGGTAAGCAAAAGTTGGCTAAACCTCAGACCGTGTCGACCTCCGCAGAGTCGCTTGCCCTGTCGAAGGACCTGAAAAAACTTGGCTGGAAATTCCTTGGACCAACAACGGTGTATGCCTTTATGCAGGCAATGGGTTTGATCAACGATCACGTGGAGGGCTGTGTGATCAGGACTAAAGTTACACGGGCACGCAAGAACTTCAAGCGACCTGGTTAATTATAAAACAATCACAATTTGTGGCGATTGCGACATGAGCAATAGGCTTCAATTCAACGAATGATACTATTCACTATTGAACTACTGCCTCACCTTCACCACGCGGATCACTCGCAGCACTCACTTCATTATCTGCTTTGTCGACTATCACTATCTGCATGTTACCGTAGCCGCTGTTGAGTTCTCGCAAAGTATGTCCACGTGCTGTGAGGTTATCGATCTCGCTACCTGAAAAGGCGTCGCTTTCATGCTGGATTTCATCGGGTAGATACTGGTGGTGAAAGCGTGGTGCAGCAACGATGTCTTTAGCGGAATCACCTTGAGTTACCCCTAAGATACTGTGCAGGACCATGGTGATAATACGACTACCACCCGGCGTACCAAGAATCGCGAGTCTGTCATTGCTTTCAACAAAAGTAGGGGACATGCTGGATAACATGCGTTTACCCGGTGCAATCGCGTTGGCCTCTGCACCGACAAGACCATAGGCGTTTGGCTCACCTGGCTTGGAAGAAAAGTCATCCATTTCATCGTTAAGTAAAATTCCAGTGCCCGGGGGTACAAAGCAGGAACCAAATGGGTAGTTGATACTTAAGGTCGCGGCAACACGATTACCCTGTTTATCCAAGATCGAAAAGTGGGTAGTGTGGTTTCCCTTTGGTTGATCATCAAGCCCAGGCAAGCTCGCACTCGCTGTTGCGGAATTCAATTTAATGTCGTTGCCTAACTCTTTTGCGTATTCTTTACTCGTCAATTTATCTAACGGTACCCTGACATAATCGGTATCGCCCAGATATACCGCACGGTCGCGGTAAGCGCGACGCATCACTTCAACTAACAAATGTTTTTGATCCACTTCATTCAGACTCGACCATTTATGCTGTTCCAACATATTCAGCATTGCGATAATGGCGACACCCCCCGAAGAGGAAGGTGGAACGGAAGTCACTTTATACTCACCGAACTGGCCAACTAATGGTTCACGTTCAACCACACGATAGCGTTGCAGGTCCGTAATGTTCCAAATACCACCTGCTTCGCGTACACCTTCTACCAGGGCCCAGGCGAGATCACCTTTATAAAAACCGTTTGCACCCTGGCGCGTCATCTTTTGCAATGTTTCCGCCAGATCGGGTTGCTTGATCAGATAACCGACTTCGGGGACTTCGTTGTTTTGTAAAAATATCTTTGCCGCATCAGGTGAAGCACGTAATGCCTCAAGTCTGAATTTTGCCATGCGACGATAGTGCTCGGTGACAGGAAAACCTTCATTGGCCGCTTTGATCGCGGGTGCTAAAACTTTTCTCAGCGACAATGTGCCATAGCGTTGATTGATATGAATCAGTGCTGCTGGTTGACCGGGTATGCCCGCGGATAGAGCCCCATCTATCGATAGCTTCGGAATGACATCACCGTTCTCGTCCAGATACATATCACGAGTAGCTGCATTAGGGGCAACTTCACGACCATCGATCATGGTTGTCTTATTATCCACTACGCGGTGCAATAACCAAAAGCCACCTCCACCCATTCCAGAGCTATAAGGCTCGACAACCGCCAGGGTTGCGCTCACCGCGACAGCGGCATCAAAGGCATTGCCGCCCTGGTTTAAAATATCAATACCGGCTTGGGTTGCGATGGGATGGGCAGTGGCTACCGCGTGTTGAGGGCCTGAATTTTGCTGACAGGCAACTAACGACAATGTGAACAGTATTACGATAAATTTTTTCATCAGCATCTCTATTTTAAGAGCAGGAGGGATAAAGCTTATCGCTTTATGTCCTGTTTATACACCCGTTAGGGTTTATACAACAGTTAGGATGCTTTGCGACCGGTGAGTTTCTCATATTTTAGTTTCAGCACATCTTCTGATTCCTCATTGTCCGGATCCTTGACGATACAATCCACGGGGCAGACTTCTATGCACTGCGGTTCTGCGAAGTGACCGACACATTCAGTACAAAGATTAGGATCGATATCATAGATCTCATCACCCTGAGAAATAGCGTTATTAGGGCATTCGGGTTCACAAACATCACAGTTGATGCATTCATCGTGAATTAGTAAGGACATACGGAACTACCTATGGAAACATCTAGTGGAAATAGTTGACAACAATACTCAATTAAATCTGGAAAAGGGATTTTAGCCTATTCTCTGCTCAATTGCAGCCACTACATTGGCCGGCACAAAGGAGCTAATATCCCCGCCCAACTTGGCTATTTCACGCACCAGGCTTGAGGATATATAGGAATACTGCTCTGCCGGGGTCAGGAACACAGTCTCGATATCGTCCCGCAAATGTCGGTTCATACTGGCTAACTGGAATTCATATTCGAAGTCCGAGACCGCACGCAGACCACGCACAATCACCGTGGCATTCTTCTCTCGCATGAAGTCTACTAACAAGCTGTTGAAGCCACAGACCTCAACATTGGTATGCGCTGCCAGGGCCTCCTGGGCGAGGCGAATTCGGTCATCGAGGCTGAAAAAGGGTTCCTTGTCTGCGCTCTGTGCAACCGCCACTACGACTTTACTGAATAACAGGCTTGCACGTTGCACCAGGTCAGTATGTCCATTGGTAACAGGGTCGAAAGTTCCGGGGTAAATGGCGATTAAATCAGGCATGAGTTAAAGATACGCAACAGTTATATAGCTTACAAGTCAGCTGGTGTGCTGATAAAGGGCGTAATGCACCTGCCCCGCTACTTTTTCACGGTGCAATTGCCACGTATTTGGCAGGCGGTTCAGGTCGAGCCGACCGTCGTGCTCCAGATAAATCCAGCATCCGGGTTTAAGCCCACCCGTTGCTTGGAGTTGCTCTGCGGTATCTGGGATCAGGTTGAGATCGTACGGGGGATCGAGAAAAATGATGTCATAGGGACTCAGCGTTTTTTTCAAAAAGTCTTTAGCACTGCCGTGAAAAAAATGGGCCTGTTCACACCCAAGCTTTGCCGTGGTCTCCTTTAAAAACCGTATGACCTGGTTACTGGTGTCGACAAAACTGACTTCACTGGCCCCGCGCGACAAGGCCTCCAGACCTAAGGCACCGCTGCCACAAAAAAGATCCAGGCAACGCGCACCCTCAATATAGGGCATCAACCAGTTAAATAGTGTCTCGCGAACCCTATCGGGTGTCGGCCTAAGATTTTCGACAGGCGGAAACTGGAACTTACGTCCCCGCCACTGCCCACCAATAATGCGCAGTGTTTGTTGACCGCGACCCATGTGAAAACTTACTTCTTAACCTTCTCTTTTTCAGGCTCGCCACCGACCATGACGATCACCATTTCATCCGGATGCACGCGGCGTTTGAAAGCGTCTTTAATATCAGCAACCGTTACGCTCTCGACCTTGTCATTAAAGGTGGATAAATAGTCCAGCGGTAATTCATAAAAACCGATCATGGCTACATATTCGGTAATGTCCTTATTTGAATCAAGACGTAAAGCAAAACCCCCGGTGATGTTTTTCTTGGAACTGATCAGTTCTTCTTCACTAGGACCTTCGTCGATATACTTCTTAACCGTTGCCATAAGAACTTCTAGTGCTTGTTCAGCTTGCTCATTTTTGGTTTGCAGACCCATAATGAACGGACCCTTATCTCGCATCGGTGAAAAATAACTGTAACTGCTATAAGCCAGACCGCGCGACTCACGAATCTCTTCGACGATGCGTGAACCAAAACCTCCACCACCAAGAATGTGATTGCCGACATAGAGGGCAAAGTAATCTTCATCGCCGCGGATGTTACCCTCTTGTCCGACCAGGATATGAGTTTGTTTTGATGGATGTGTTTTTTTGATCTTGTTGGTTGCTGTTACTGATTCCACTTTCGGTAAGTCTGCGGCCTTTTCGCCTTCTGGAAGCTCACCTATCAGTTGTTCAACAATGTCCTTCGCCTGTTTTTTATCGACCGCACCGACAATCACCACAGTGGCATTTTTAGCGACATAATATTTCTGATAAAAGGCAACCAGGTCATCGCGTTTAATCGCACTGATCGATTCCTCGGTACCACTACTCGGTGTCGCATAAGGATGATCGTCATATATCGCTTTATAAAATGCGATATTGGCCTGGGTGCTGGGTGACTCTTTCTGGTTCTGCAAACCAACCATCACGCGTTTACGTTCACGTTCGAACTCCGTGTAGGCAAAACTCGGTTTTTGCAGGATCGCCGTCGTCGTCTCTAAGGCAGTCGCCAACCATTCCTCTTCGGTGAGACTGCGAAGATTGATCACTGCCATATCACGGTGAGCGCTGCCACCAAACTGAGCACCGACATTATCAAAACGCTCGACGATTTGATTGGTGTCCCAATCACCGGCACCGTTGTCTAGTAACATGTTTGTCATCTTTGCCAGACCTGGTTTGCCGTTATCACGTGCACTACCCGCATCAAACACAATGCGTACATCAACCATAGGTAGCTGTGGTGCATGTACATACAGGACCTTTGCACCATTGTCACTTTCCCAGGTATGTATGTTGAGTCCTTCACCTTGCTGAATAGGCGGCAGAGAGTCGTCATCCTGACCACCGATCAAAGCATAACCTACCGCGATAATAACGATAGCAATAAATAATATAAAAAAGTTTTTTTGATTAAACATAATGAATTAATGCCGTGTTGAAACTGGGTTAGGTGAACGTCGCTGCTTGCCATCCATACTTTGCGGCTCCAGAACGGCAACCGTTAGGTGGTCATCTACAAAATATTTTTTTGCGACTTGCTGAATTTGTTCAGGTGTTATGGATTTAATCATAGCCAAATAATCGTCGGCCATTTGCCATTTAAGACCAACTGTCTCCAGCGTGCCGAGCACCATTGCCTGATAAAATACTGAATCTTTTTCATATACATCACCGGCAATGACTTGCGCCTTCACCCGATTGAGTTCAGCGTCACTGACTTTCTCTTTCTTGATTATTTCGATTTGTTCCATGATCGCTTGTTTGACCGATTCCATTGTTTGGCCTTGCGCAGGAACGGCATCAAACAGAAACATCTCATCGTATTTTGCATGCATGTTGTAACCAACATCAGCACTAACCGCGACTTGTTTATCACGAACTAAAATCTTCGGAAAACGCGAACTACCACTTCCACTTAACACACCGGCCAACACTTCAAGTGCATAGGGCTCCCACTCGTTTTCAACAGTTCGCAGCACAGGCACTTTGTAACCCATCAACATATAGGGAACCTGTGCCGGGGCACGTACCGTGACACGACGTGGGCCAAGTTGCTTACGTTCTTTACGTGGTTTAAGTGTAGCGACGTCTTCTTTTTTGAGTGGACCAAAATGTTTGGTGGCCAAGGCATAAACTTCATCAGGGTCAACGTCACCCACCACGACTATCGTTGCGTTGTTGGGTGCATACCATTTCTGATACCAGTAACGCAGGTCATCCACATTCATGTTATCCAGATCGTCCATCCAGCCGATGATCGGGTTTTTATAGGGATTGTTGTCATACGCTATGGAGTTAAACTGCTCATAGGTCAAAGATCGCGGTTTATCATCAGTACGCATCCGACGTTCTTCTTTGACGACTTCGATCTCTTTTTCAAATTCTTCTGCCGGCAACGTCAGGTTACGCATGCGATCCGCTTCCATTTCAAAACTGACCTCCAGCCGACTCTTTTCCAGTAACTGGAAGTAAGCTGTGTAGTCGCGCCCAGTGAAGGCATTATCACGACCGCCATTTTCTTTAATGATTTTGGAAAAATCACCCGGTTTAATCTTATCCGTACCTTTAAACATCATATGTTCAAGCACATGAGAGATACCGGTAATACCATTATATTCAGAACTAGCACCGACCTTGTACCAAACCTGCGATACGACAACGGGTGCACGGTGATCTTGTTTGACAAGCAGTTTCAAACCGTTATCAAGATTATATTCGTGAACTTTGCTGTTTTTTGCGGAAACCGTGTTAACAGTTAGCAGGACAGAGAGTCCCATGAAGAGCACTAAAAAATTCTTTCGCATATTAATTCCATGTTCCAATCGGTAGAGGTTAGTTGCTTTGTCTGTATCTGTTTCGAGACGTGCAGGTACCGAAAACGTCAGGCAAATGCTAGGATAGCGCACTTGCGAGCAATGTGGCACGCACTCAATTCCAAACATCTAGACTATCATGGCCTTATTTAGTTTCAAAAAACCCAAAGACAATAGCTCAGAAGAAAAAAACTGGTTAGGTCGACTGAAAAGTGGCCTGGCGCGGACACATCAACAACTTGCCAGCGGCCTGGGCGACCTGTTCCTGGGCGATCGCGCTATCGATGATGATCTGCTCGAAGAGATTGAGACCAGCCTGCTTACTGCTGATGTGGGTATCGAGGCCACTCAGGCGATTATCCAGTCCCTGACTGAGCAACTTGCGCGCAAGCAACTAGCCGATAGCGAGGCGCTTTATCAAGCACTGCGTCGCCAGCTCATCAACTTGCTTCAATCCTCCGCTGAGGCCTGGACGATTCCGGAACAGGATGATCCCTATAGTATTCTGGTCGTCGGTGTAAACGGTGCCGGTAAAACTACCACGATTGGCAAATTGGCCAAGCATTTACAGAGCGCCGGTGAAAAAGTTCTCTTAGCTGCCGGTGATACCTTTCGCGCCGCCGCGGTTGAGCAGCTGCAAACCTGGGGTGAGCGCAATGACGTTACCGTCATTGCCCAACAACAGGGCAGTGACTGTGCCGCCGTAGTCTTCGACGCTATGCAGGCCGCTAGCGCCCGTAATGTCGATGTCATCATTGCCGATACCGCGGGTCGCCTGCAGACCCAGTCCCATCTGATGGAAGAATTGAAAAAGGTCAAACGGGTCATGGGAAAACACAACCCGAAAGCCCCCCAGGAAGTCATGTTGGTGCTGGATGCCAGTACTGGGCAAAACGCACTGGTGCAGGCCAAACAATTCCACGAGGCCGTCGGTGTGACTGGAATCACCCTCACCAAGCTTGATGGCACCGCAAAAGGTGGTATTGTGTTTGCTATCGCCAAGCAATTACAAATACCGATTCGTTTTATCGGCGTCGGTGAAGGTCTGGATGACCTGCAAGTGTTTGATGCAGAAACATTTGTTGATGCGTTATTAGAAAGAGATAATTAAACACGCCCTGCTGGATTGTTTTGTGTGAGTATTGACCACACCAGAACAGGACGGAAAAATAGAATACTTTGAATAAAGGGGAGCCTCGCACCTGATCGAATTACTTCGGCAATCTGCGACTTAGCTAATGATAAAGTTTCTACAGGCATCGAAACGCTACCCGAGTGGTCATGATGCCTTGCTGAATGTAAATTTTGAAATGCAGCAAGGTGAAATGGCCTTTCTCACCGGTCACTCAGGCGCAGGTAAGAGCACCTTGCTCAAACTTATTGCCTTGATCGAGCGCACTTCCCGTGGTCAGGTTATTATCAATGGTGAAAATACCAGTAAAGTCAAAGCCCGCCGAATCCCCTACTTCAGACGTAACATTGGCATTATCTTTCAGGACCACCAGTTGCTGTTTGATCGTACCGTTTATGACAACGTGGCCCTGCCACTGATTATTTCAGGCCAGCCACCGCGTGAAATTGCACGCCGCACACGTGCAGCCCTGGATAAGGTAGGCTTGTTGAAACGGGAAAAGAGCTACCCGATTACCTTGTCGGGTGGTGAACAACAACGGGTTGGTATCGCCCGTGCGGTCGTCAACAAGCCCTCTTTACTATTGGCCGACGAGCCCACCGGTAACCTCGACCCTGAGCTGTCCTGGGAAATCATGCAGGTCTTTGAGCAATTTCGGCAGGTCGGTGTCACCGTCATGGTTGCCAGTCACGACCTGGACATGATCAAAAGACTCGGACATCGAATCTTGGTCTTGAAAGACGGCCAACTCATCGGTGACACCGCACAGACAGATCAGGGCTAACAGACACAATGAAACCATCCGCTGATCAACTATTCGAAGATGTCGCTAGCCGGGATAAACCGGGTCTCGCAACCAGCATCCGTACCTACTTCCTGCGCCATGCCCAGGTCTTTTTCTATAGCCTGGGCCAGCTTTGGCGGACCCCTTTTGCTATGTTGATGACGGCAGCCGTGATCGGCATCGCCTTAGCACTGCCCACCGGTATGCACGTACTACTCAGCAACGCTCAACAACTCAGTGGCGGCTGGGAGGGGGCGGCCAAGGTCTCGCTCTATCTAAAACAGAAGACAAGCGCGGCGCAGGCTAAAAAACTGGCTAATACGATCCGCAAGCTGGATGAGGTCGCTGAAGTCGAGTACATCTCCAGTGAAAAAGGACTCGAGG
>Ga0316205_10002578_pt1 | contig 18610 bp, 19 predicted proteins | sample 3monthpyrite_MG_FD_204941 | JGI IMG/M metagenome (GOLD analysis project Ga0316205, IMG submission 204941) | Microbial mat bacterial communities from mineral coupon in-situ incubated in ocean water Damariscotta River, Maine, United States -... | ecosystem: Environmental > Aquatic > Marine >... | reverse complement strand
AAGACGGGGCATCTGTTGGTTGAAAAATGCTTTAACAGTTGAAGCTTTTCGAGATCGCGTTCTTCGGTGGAAATAACCGTTGAATATCTAACCTGATTGAAACCGGGGCGTTCTTCACTTAAATTGAAAAAACCTTCTAGATCCAAGTCTCCTGATGCTTCAACTCGAATCGAATTTAGCTTTATCCCGAGTTGACCGGCGTATGCTTTAATCACAATTTCCTGGCAAGATGCTAATGCACCTAAAACGTATTCGACAGGATTGGGAGCTTCATTTTCTCCTCCCAAACTATGGGGTTCATCAACAATGAAATTGAATTCACGTACTTTTATTTCTGACCTGAAACCTTTTTCAAGTTTAGAATCCACTGAAAAAGTAACATCCTTTGCTTCACGATTTTCCTTTACATGGCTGATTACGTTTGCGATAGTTTCGTTCAGTTTTTCTTCAAGCGGATCTGTTGTAATTGTTAAAGTGCTCATTTTGTTATTAAGTTATAGTGTTGAATCATTTGCAATTACTTGCGGGTGGTTTTGATAAAGGATGCCTGGTGTACAAGACCGGCATCCTTTTTTTTGATTATGCCGTTACAGCAATACTTTGAAAAGCAAGCTCGAAATCCTCGATGATATCATCAATATGTTCGATACCAACTGAAACGCGAACCAAATCAGGTATCACGCCACTTGCTGCTTGCTCTGTTTCTGATAATTGTTGATGGGTTGTAGAAGCAGGATGGATAACCAATGTTTTTGCATCGCCAACATTTGCCAAATGGCTGGCAAGTTTTACATTATTGATGAAATTTTTTGCCGCATCATATCCACCTTTAACACCAAAGGTTAGCACAGATCCAAAATGATCTTTTGTGAAATATTTCTTCGCTCGATCATGATGCGAGTGATCTTCCAAACCTGTGAAATTAACCCACTCAACCTCCTCATGATTCTGAAGAAAAGTTGCCAATTTTAATGCGTTTTCATTGTGGCGTTCTACACGAAGCGACAGAGTTTCAAGCCCCTGTAGCAACAAAAAGCTATTGAATGGTGATTGCGAAGACCCAAAATCTCGAAGACCTTCTACTCTAGCACGAATAGCAAACGCAATATTACCAAAAGGACCATCAGACCCGAAAACTTCCCAGAAATTTAGGCCATGATAGCCTGGAGATGGTTCGCTGAATAATGGATATCGACCATTGCCCCAATTGAAATTTCCTCCGTCAACAATAACACCACCAATAGAGGTGCCATGACCGCCAATCCATTTAGTTGCAGACGCAGTTACTACATTTGCGCCATGCTCGATTGGTTTAACAATTGCACCACCTGCACCAAATGTATTATCAACCACTAAAGCAATTCCATATTTTTTACTAAGTTCGGCTAGTCCTTCAAAATCAGCAACATTGCCCCTTGGATTACCAATAGACTCCACATAAATAGCTTTGGTGCCATCGTCAATAAGTTTTTCAAATGCGTTAACAGTGTCTTCTTCAGCAAACTTAACATCGATACCAAGTCGCGGAAGGGTAACTTTAAATTGATTGTAAGTTCCACCGTAAAGATTCTGCGTTGAAATGATGTTGTCACCTGCTTGTGCCAAAGTAGCTATGGCAATAAACTGTGCAGCTTGGCCAGACGATGTTGCCAACGCTGCTACGCCACCTTCAAGAGCAGCGATCCGTTGTTCAAATACATCTGACGTCGGATTCATGATTCGGGTATAAATATTTCCGAATTCTCTTAATCCAAAAAGGTTGGCGGCGTGTTCCGAATCTTTGAAATTGAAAGAAGTGGTTTGATAAATTGGAACGGCTCTTGATCCTGTTGTAGGGTCAGGCTCTTGGCCGGCATGAAGTTGAAGGGTGTCAAACCTTAGTGTTCGTGATGTTAATTCGTTACTCATGATGTTGTTATTGTGAATGATTAGTAAAATTTTGTCCAAAAAAAAGCCTCGCTCAGTGAGTCCGAACGAGGCTTTTGCCAAATCTTTCGAACTCATCTTTCCCGATGTTGAACTATTCAAGCATCGAGCAGGATGTAGCACCTTTTCTCAAAAATCTTTCGATAATTGAGACGGTTGCCAAGGCTTCGCAGGACCTGATCCCTCCACCTTTCTTAATGAGAATGCAATAACTTTTTAAAGAACGGTTGTAATTTTATTCCAACAAAAAAGCCCTATTGAATTGCATTCAAAAGGGCTTTAAAAATCTAATTTATACCAAGCCCTTAAGTGCGCATCATACACATACAAGTGGGCTTACAGATATTATGTCGGTTTGAAAATTTCATTGATATAGCTTACGGCAAGATGTTTTTAGAAACAACCATCCGCGATTATTTTTCTACTATCTTTTGAAATTACTTTATTACGATAGCTAAGTAATTAAATATTAAAAAGAATTATGTGCTAATGATATTTAGAAAATCAATCATAATAAAAATATTATTCTGTTATAAATGTATATATAGAATAATATTCTGTGCGCGCCATTAATTAATCCACGTGAATTATTCAATGTAAATGGCAGTTCCACCTCAGTATTCTTACCACATCCGAAAATTGGAGAAATAAACTGAAGCAAAAATTTTAGGCTACATTTGCTCGAAATTTGCTTTCTGAAGCGGTTCGCTGTTTTCGTCTTTTTATGGCAATTTCTTCTACAGTGTGGTAGTTCGGTCTATAATATTACAGCCAACACTTGACAAAAGTATCGCTGCCAGAAAATGGAACGAACGTATTATTGTATTTTATTTTTGTCATGATGTTCTACACTTTATGGATATTTAACGATCATGGAACCCTTTTCCTGAAGAATCTTTGGAATGAATTTCATCAGATTGATAAATAATTTAGGCTCGATATCCCAAATTCCGCACCATATTCTCTTTTTCTCTCCATTTTTCTCTAACCTTTACATGCAGATCTAGGTAGACTTTTCTACCAACAAATTCTTCAATTGATTTGCGTGATTCCATCCCAAGCTTTTTTATTGCAGCACCGTGTTTCCCAATAATCATTCCTTTTTGAGAATTACGATTTACAATGACTTCCGCATTAATGTAATCAAGGTCATCTCGTTCTTCATATTGTATCACTTCAACCGTTGCTGAGTATGGAAGCTCCTCGTGATATTGCAGAAATAATTGCTCTCGAATTAGTTCTGAAGCAAAAAATCGAACAGGGTGTTCACTTAATTCATCCTTTGGATAGAATGGAGGACCGGGTAACAATTGTTTTTTAATGGCGGATAGTAAATTTTCAATACCCTCGTTTTCGAGGGCAGAGACTTCAATGGTATCGGAATACGAAAATGAGTTCTGCAGCCCATCTCGAATCTGTGAAATTGAATCTGTATCACTTTTATCCACTTTATTAATAACAAGTAATACAGGCTTATGGAATCTTTTAAGCTCTTTGAATGCGTAGTCAGGAATTTCCGAAGCATTTACATCCACAATAAATAGAATTAAGTCAGCGTCTTTTTCTGCTTTCTCAACAAATCGCATCATCGCTTTTTGCAGCTCATATTTTGGATTGATAATCCCGGGTGTGTCTAAAAAAATAATTTGAGAATCATCGTCTGAATGAATCCCGACGATCTGATGGCGAGTTGTCTGTGCTTTATGTGTAGTGATAGATAATTTTGTACCCAGAATTTGGTTCATCAACGTTGATTTACCTGCATTAGGTTTACCAACAATGGCAACATAGCCAGATTTATGAGTTGGCGCATCGCTCACTGAACATCCTCGTGAATACTCATCACATCCAAAAAAGACTTTACAGTATTTGATAATCCATCGAAAACAGCCTGACTAACTAGTGCATGACCAATGCTAATTTCATTCAAAAATGGTACTACTTCTAGTAGAGTTGGTAAATTTTGAAGATTTAAACCATGCCCTGCATTTACTTTCATACCAAGCTTATGAGCCTGTATTGCTGCTTCTCTTAAACGAATGACTTCTTTGTATTGTAGTTCTTTTGTAGCAGCATTTGCATAATTACCGGTATGTAATTCAATGGCATCTGCTCCAAGAATGTGTGCTTTTTCAATATCATCCGGATTTGGATCAAGGAATAAACTGATTTCAATTCCCGATGGTTTGATAGCCGGGAAAACATGGTTTTTAAAATCATCAAATACAGTGGCCATTTTTAATCCGCCTTCTGTTGTGAGTTCTTCACGCCCTTCAGGAACTAGAGTGCAAAGTTGCGGCTTTGTATCCAATAGAATTCCAATCATCTCATCGGTTGCTGCCATCTCAAAATCCAGCGTACCTTTTACAGTATTCTTTAATTCGATAACATCTCGATCCATTATATGGCGCCTATCGCTTCGCAAATGAAATACAATTCCATGCGCTCCGGCATCTTCACAGACTTGGGCTGCTTCAACAGGCCGTGGATATCCTTCGCCACGGGCATTCCGTAGCGTAGCTATATGATCAATATTTACTAAAAGTGGCATAGAAGAATGTCGTTTTGATCAAAAGAAAATTGATTTAACTTTGAAAATAGTTAATAGTAGCTATATTTATTTCATCAAATTTCGGGATGGTGAGGTTGAGACAAATTACATTGGTTATTTTATTGGGTATTTTTTTTGCTTCATGTGGTGTTGTAAAAAGAGGTACAATTCCATGGGCAGATACATCTGTTGTTGATGGTTCCACTGCTTCCGTTCCAATTAACATGTCGAGGTCGGATCGTGCATTGCGTAGTAAATTGGATGATGCCCACGACGATTGGAAAGGAACTCGCTATCTATTAGGAGGGACCAATTCTCGAGGGATTGATTGTTCAGCATTTATGCAGAAAGTGTTTAAAGATTATTTAGGTATCACTTTACCCAGAACCACACGTGAGCAAATTCTACTTGGCAGTTCTGTTCGCAAAAGAAATATCAAAATTGGTGATATGGTGTTTTTTAAAACGGGAAGAGACACATTTCATGTTGGAGTAATGATTAATGGGGAACAGTTTTTACATGCGTCTACAAGTAATGGAGTTACAATATCTAACTTACAGAATCAGTACTGGGTAAATACTTATCTAACCACCCGACGAATACTCTGAATTAAATATGAACCTCATCATTCTGAGGTATTCCTGTGTTAGATCAACCCCTCGGCGTTTCATCATTGCTTCCATAGCATTAATAGCTTTGTCGAAATCGTAAATCGTAGAATCCTCTCCTAACCATGTAAATGACGGGATAATTTTTTTGGGGAAACCGCTGCAAAATATATTTGAGCTAACTCCACAAATTGTACCTGTATTTAATCGGGTATTAATTGCCGTTTTTGAAAAATCGCTGAAAACAGTTCCAAAAAATTGAACCCCGCCTTCATATAGGTTTCCACTGTCCCAATGAGGTAATTTGATAAGGCTGAAATTGTTTTTCAAATTTGAAGTATTGGTATTTGCACCAAAATTACTCCACTGACCAATTATCGAGTTACCGGTGAATCCATCATGTGCTTTATTTGAATAGGAATGAAATATGCAGTTGTTTACTTCCCCACCAACTTTACAAACAGGGCCAACCGTTGTTCCATTGAAGATTCTTGCTGCCATTTTTATTTCAGCTTTTTCGCATACTGCAACAGGTCCTCTTAGAATTGCTCCGGCTTCAATAACTGCCTGAGGACCAATGTAAATTGGGCCGTCTGTTGCGATTAGTATACAATTTGGTTCAATATGCGCACTTTCGTGAATGAAAACCTGCTCCTTATTCTCAATAATAACCGATTTATTATTGACTACTTTTTTGGGAAATGAAGGGGAGAGCAATGTAATATCATAAGCAATTTGATCTGCATTATGAGCAAGAATATCCCAGAAAAATTTTATCGATTTTGGGTCATCAGAAGATTGAATAATATTAAGGTTTGATGGAATTTGTTCTGATGCTAAACACTCTTTGGTACTTTCGGCGGTTATTTTGCATGCAATAAGTTGATCATTCCAAACTAACGCATCATTTAATGAGAATGATTGGATTGATTTTATTAATGCTGCATTTGGTAAAAACCTTGAATTAATCCATATACAATCTAGGTTATTTAAAATTTCACCTTTAGGAAATATCTCAGATAAATGATTTTCAACTTGGCGAACCCAACAATTTGGTTTGAGCAGTTTTATCCATTTTTCACGCAGTGTGAGTATCCCAAGTCTAAAGTCATCTAATGGGCGTGTTAATGAAAGGGGTTTAAAATTGGAAGAATATTCGTCTGTAAAGAAACAAAGGTTCATCTTAACTGTTCAAGAATTTGGATTAAAATCTAATCTCAACTGACAAGATAATACGTTAATTTGTTCTGTTTTCATCAAGAATTAATTGGCTTAATCCCAGTAAATAATGTGCGGAATAATTGGTTACGTTGGTAATAAAGAGGCAAAAGATGTTGTCCTCAACGGATTGCAGAGAATGGAGTATAGAGGATATGACTCAGCCGGAATAGCGATATTAAATGGGGGGCTCCACGTATCAAAATGCAAAGGAAAAGTAAGTGATTTAAAAAGTAAACTAGGCAACGATCTGGAAGGTACTATTGGAATTGGCCACACTAGATGGGCAACACACGGTGAACCAAATGATATTAACTCACACCCTCATACGAGTTTATCTGGAAAACTAGCGATAGTTCATAATGGTATCATCGAGAATTATTCATCCTTAAAAAAGATATTGGAAGAAGATGGATATACATTTTACTCAGACACAGATACCGAAGTTGCTGCGAAATTAATTGAGAGTATTTTAGAAACCCGACCTGATCTTGCATTAGAAAAAGCGGTGCAAATAGCGTTAAGACAAATTACGGGTGCTTATGGTTTTGCAATGGTTCATGCAGATTATCCAGATCGTATTATTGTTGCCAGAAAGGGTTCGCCGCTATTAATTGGCATAGGTGAAGGCGAAATGCTTATAGCATCTGATGCTTCAGCAGTAGCCGAATATACCGACAAAGTGATCTATATGGATGAAGGTGAACTAGCAGTAATTACAAAAGACACTTATCAAGTTTTGGATTCTAATGACACGACATTAGATAAGGAGATTCACGAATTAGTTTTGAGTTTGGAAGAGATTGAAAAAAGTGGATTTCCATACTTCATGTTAAAAGAGATATTTGAACAGCCTAAGACTATTTCTGATTGTTTGCGTGGAAGAATAAATGTTGACGAGGGTGAAGTTACATTGGGTGGTTTATCAAATGTGATGGACAAATTAGTACATGCCAAACGATTTGTTATTGCAGCCTGTGGCACAAGTTGGCATTCAGCTCTTGTTGGCGAATATTTGATTGAGCACTTGGCTAGAATTCCAGTTGAAGTTGAATACGCATCTGAATTCAGATATAAAGACCCCTTAATTGGAGAAGGTGATGTTTTATTTGTGATATCACAATCTGGTGAAACCGCCGACACATTAGCGGCAATGAGAACCGCTAAAGAAAACGGAGCATCGGTTTTTGGTATTGTTAATGTAGTTGGATCTACAATTGCACGTGAGTCGGATGCCGGCGTTTATTTACATACGGGACCAGAAATTGGAGTCGCCTCAACAAAAGCTTTTACAGGTCAGGTTACGGTCTTAATTCTGATTGCTCTTCTACTAGGTAGAAAAAATGGTTCAATTACCAAAGAAAGGTCAATCGAAATTATTCGAGAACTCTCAAACATTCCGTCAAAAATTCAAAGTATTCTTGATCGTAGTGAGCAAATTGAGAAGATCGCTAACTTATTTACCTACGCACCAAATTTCCTTTATTTAGGAAGAACATTTAGTTTCCCTGTAGCACTAGAGGGTGCCTTAAAGTTAAAAGAAATTTCTTACAGCCACGCAGAAGGGTATCCTGCCGCTGAAATGAAACATGGACCGATTGCATTAATTGATAAAATGATGCCAGTGGTTGTACTCGCGGTAACCGATCATACAAATACAAAAATGGTAAGTAATATTGAAGAAGTAAAAGCCCGAAAAGGTAGAATAATATCTATTACTTCTGAAGCAAATGATGAGGTTAGAAATCTTGCAGAATTTAATTTTTCAATACCTTCAACAGAAGACGTTTTATCACCCTTACTCAGTGTAATTCCTTTACAGTTACTTTCATATTTCATTGCTGTTAATCGTGGATGTAATGTCGATCAGCCAAGAAATTTAGCAAAAAGTGTTACTGTTGAATAATAAATAAAGGCACTTAATACTAATTAACACTGAATAATTTATTATTCAATAATTAGTTAATGAAAATATCTAAAAATAGATTTACAAAAAGCTTGTTTTTAGTATTAAAAATTAGTTTCATCCAATCCTGTTTCTAATCTCTATGCTTAATTTATAAAATGAATAACTGGAAAGGACTAATTTTCAAAATTGCCGTATTTGTATTGGTTTGTGTTGTAGTTTTTACGGGTTAACACTTCTTACATATACCAAAATTGACTGATTTATACTAAATTAACAGTGTCAATTGATTTTATCATGGTGGTAATAATCTATTCATCGAACATAGAAGAAATACTTTGATTGTTAATCTTACTTACTTAGAACAGATCACAGATGGTGATCGCGAAATGTTACTAGAGATGCTTGATTTATTCATAAGAGACATCCCAATTCATATGAAAAAAATTCAAGATTCATATAGTGCTTCAAATTTTGAAGAAATTAGAAGGGAAGCACACAAAATGAAACCAACGCTCCAATATGTTGGATTGACAGGTATGTCGGAAAAAATAAAAGAGCTGGAACAACTAGCTAAAAGCAAGGAAAACCTGAATAAATTAAGCAACTTAATCGATGAGTTGCAGGATGCTTCAAATATATGTGTACCTGCTTTGGTTGCAAAAAAAGCAGAATTGTCTTAGGTAACCAAGACCATAAGTTGATGAGGGATATCGTCAACTATATAAATCTCACCTAAAGGCGTAAACCCAAACTTTTGATAATAAGAATCTAGCGCCGCCTGCGCCTCGATTTTAATTGGTATACCTGGATAATGTTGTTTTGCTTGGGCAATTCCTTTTTTTATTAATTCTTTCCCCACATCTGAACCTCTAAAAGCTTTATCTACAACAATTCTACCCATAGAGGAAGCTTCTTTGAATTTCAATCCCGGTTCAAAGATTCTTAAATATGCCGCTAGAGTATTTTCTTTATAAAGCAGTAAGTGAAATGCTTCTGAATCCGACCCATCGATATCCTGATAAAAACATTGTTGCTCAATTATAAAAATCCGCTGTCGAAGACTATAAATTTTTTCGAGTTGAACAGATGAGAGATCATTGAAAGAAGAATACACAAATTGAATTTCACTCATAGTAAACAAAATAGATTTTCAACCGTAAGCCGAAGCTAATTTTGAACAAACAGGAAGAAAATGATTTGGGCTTGGCTTATTAATAGTATATCAGTTTTTATTACTGCAAAAGTACTAAGTGGTGTTGAGATAAAAAATTTCTGGTCGGCAGTGTGGGTTGCAGCCGGTATTTCAATAGCAAATTTCTTGCTCGGACCTATCCTTCAATTACTTGCCTTACCGTTTACCATAATAACATTTGGTCTATTCGCTTTTGTTGTTAATACCGTTTTGGTGATGTTAGTTGATAAATTTATTGATGATTTTAAGATCAAAAATTTTGGTTGGGCACTTGCTTTCACCTTTATTTTATCAATCATCAGTTCAGTACTTATGAGTATTTTCTCCTGATAATGAGAATTGAGCTATCGTAGAAGGCTCTATTAATTTCTAGATATTATCGCAAACAGCTTGTGTAAAGGTGGAAGTGGTACCTTCACCACCAATATCAGGTGTACAATATACTTTCCTTTCTACTAGTGTTTTATAAATCGCTTTTCTGATATCTTCTGCGATTTTTTTCTGGTCAATATGTTCCAGCATCATCAATGCGGAAAAGAGTAGAGCAAGTGGATTTGCTTTATTTTGGCCAGCAATATCCGGTGCAGAACCATGTACAGCTTCAAACATTGCTGCATCATCCCCAATATTCGCCGCACCCGTAACGCCTAAACCACCAACTAATCCAGAAGCTAAATCACTTAAAATGTCGCCGAATAAATTCGTGGTAACAACTACGTCAAATCTTTGTGGACGCATAACCATTTGCATCGCCATATTGTCAACTATTAGATCTTCAAATTCAACATCTGTATAATCTGCTGCCACACTTCGGCCAACTTCAAGAAATAAACCCGTAGTAAATTTTAATATATTTGCCTTATGAACTAAGGTAACTTTCTTGCGGTCATTCGCACGAGCATAGTTAAAAGCAGCAGTTATGATTTTTCTACTTGCTGCTTCGGTTACTACAGCAATACTCTCGGCGTGATTTTTTTTATCTTCATCAATCCAATGTTCCTTACCAATATATAGACCCTGAGTATTCTCTCGAAAAATTACCATATCAACATTTCTGAAAGGACTATCAATATTGGGTAAAGTTCTTGCCGGCCGAATATTACTAAACAAATTAAACTGCTGACGGAGCGCTACATTTACAGATCTAAATCCAGTTCCTACAGGTGTTGTAAGTGGACCTTTAAGAGCAATTCGATGTTCCTTTATTGTTTCAACTGTTTCTTCGGGCAGTGGATTTCCTGTTTCCTGATAAGCGCCTAATCCTGCTGATTTTTCCACCCAATCTACTTGGGCATTTGCAGTTTCAAGTATAGTTTTTATTGCGCTGGTAATTTCGACTCCAATACCATCACCGGGTATTAAAACAACTTTCTTCATTCGTTAAGTAATATTATTATTTAACCAAATATATGGATTTATACAGAAGCAGTTCTAGCAATATGTTGCAAGAGTTTAGCCTGAATAAGTAAGCCGATAAATTGTGCCTGTATGATCATCTGAAATTAAAATAGAACCATCTGTCAACTGTAAAAAAGCAACGGGACGGCCTCGGATGTCATCTTCATTTTGAAGCCAACCTGTAACAAATGGCTGATATGAAGTTGCATCACCATAATCATCGAAAGTAACTAAACTAATTCGATAACCAATTTTCTCGCTACGATTCCAGCTACCGTGTTCTGCAATAAATGCTTGGTTTTTATATTGTTTTGGAAACATGTTACCGGTATAAAACAGAATATCGAGAGGAGCAACATGAGGATCTAATTCCTGTTTAGGTAAAACAAAATCTCGTTCTTTAATTTCATCATTTGAACCAAATTCGGGATCCCAAATATCATTGCCATGTAAATATGGGAACCCATAATGTGAACCCTCGACCGTAATCTCATTTAACTCACAGTGTGGAATATCGTCCCCTAACCAATCACGACCATTATCTGTAAACCACAGGTTTCCTGTCTCCGGATGCCAGTCAAAACCAACTGTATTTCTAATTCCGTGAGCTATTATTTCAAGATCAGAACCATCAGGTTGCATTCTAGTTAATGTTGCATAAATCGGATTGTCATCTTCATGGTTACACACATTGCATGGGGCACCAACAGGCACATATAATTTCTCATCTGGACCGAAAGCGATGTATTTCCAGCCATGACTTGATTCAGATGGGAAAGAGTTATAGATCAATTGAGGCTGGATTTGAGAATCCAAATTGTTATCAATATCCTCGAATTTCCAGATATTACTTACTTCAGAAACGTATAAATCATTATTCTGAAATGCTACCCCATTGGGCATTCTCAATCCTGATGCTATAACTTTTACTGTATCAATTTTAAAATCATTATCCTCATCAATTAATGCATATACGTTTCCATTTTTTCCTGTCCTGCGAGTTCCAACATATATGATTCCGTTAGGACTCATAGCCATTTGACGTGCACCGGCTACGCCTTCAGCAAAAACCTCGATTTCAAATCCTTTTGGTACTTGTAGGTAGCCATAGGTAGTTTCAAAGGTGCCAATGATTGTATCATCATTTACATCTTTATTGCAGTTTATTAGAATGAAAAGAAGAAAAAAACTGAAGAGTTTTGTCATAAAAAAGTGGTGATTAAGATTAGAATCTATGTTTGGTGCTCATTTCATTTTGAAACTATAAAACTGTTATGAAAAATTTTACACCTATGATTTAAAAACTAATTTCAAGCGAATACTATGTAGTTACAAGCTTTAATGAAACCATAAATTATTTTTCCCGTAATTGCTATGTATTGTTTTAGAAAAGTGCTCTTTAACTTTAATCAGAAAACGTGTTAAAATAGAGGTCAAATTGTCTTTTCGTATTTGAATATGCAAGGCAAGAATACTTGAATATGTTCGTTTAATAAAAGGATTGTTTTGAGTATAAGAGCTAGTCAGTTATCCATTACCAAAGATCGATTTGGAGAATAGTTATGAAAAATAAGAAGCAAGAGAATAGAACGAATATATTACCATTTAAAAAAAGCCACAGTTTTGAAAGTGATAAAGATGCCTCTGAAGTTGCACGAGATCTTTTCTCTGAGACATGGAGGGCTTATTTGGATCAAGTTTCAATGGCTGCAATTAAGCTTGATTCTGAGCCGATTGTAAATGATGAAGAAGAAATTGACGCTCAAACTGTTAAACTAAAGATTGTCTGAAATTTAGAATTATTGGACTCAAAACTTTAGGCGATCCCAAGTAAATTGTGGCGTGAACATTGCAACAAATGCTATTAATGCCCAGCGTTTTGTCACATAAGCTCTCTTTTTTTTCTTCTCTATTGCCTTAACTATCTGATGCACAGCTTTTTTGGTAGTGGATACCCAAAACATACTTTTATTATTTTCTGTCATTTCAGAAACTACGTATCCAGGCCGGATATCTGAGATGACAATATCCAACTCTAGTTTATTTATTTTTTGCCTTAAACCGGTCATATAGTTTGAAATAAAATGCTTCGATGCGGTATAGGCAGCAGCTCTTCCTGAGGCTAAATGAGAGGCAATGGAAGACATTCCAACAATATGGCCCTTCCTCTTTAATCGAAAATGATTGAAAGCGAAATGTGCACCATGAACAAATGCAGTAACATTAACTTCAATGGTTTTGTAATCCGAGTCCCATTTTGGAAGTAATGTGTCAATTCCAACTCCTGCATTAAGAATCATAATATCCATTCCGCCCATTTCGTCAATCAATCCTTGATACATTATAGCAGCGGTTTCATGATCGGTTACATCACATGTGCGGTAATAGGCATTCTCACCAATTTCCTCAGCAAGCTGTTCCAGGCGTTCTGTACGCCGACCAATTAAACCAACTTTATACCCATTTTTGGCTAGTTGAACAGCTAACTCGTGACCAATTCCTGAGGTTGCTCCTGTAATAATAGCTTTCTTCATTCAATCTGTTTTAAATCATTTGCAAAATAATTTCGAAGGGGAAGATCGGTAAGTGCATCAAAGGCGAATAAAAAATCTAGATAATGCTCCATCAATCTTTGATGTGAACGTAATACGAGCTCGTCTAATTTTAGTTTTCCTTCTTCCAATTCCAGCAAAGTTATGGGGTCAAAATCTTCAGATTGTGCAAGATCTACAGATAATTTTTCGAGATCTAGTTTCGCTATTTCATCAACAAGTAACCTGTGATGAATGATATAATCGGATAGGAAACTGAACTCAAGAGCTTTATTCAAAGAGTCTTTAAACTGTTCAACTTCAAGTTCATTTTCATTTTCAATTTCATCTAATATTCGTTCTGCTAATTGATCTTTATTATTTTTGAAAATTGGTATTGTAAAGCCAAAAGAGAATCCCAACTCATTTTTTCCATTATCTAAGTTAGGTGCATATTCTGCCTGAACAAAACCTAAGTCGAAGTCTGCTTTTTCTGTATATGTTTCAAGACGGGCAACTTCTACTTGTTGAGTCAAATAATCCAATTCTACTGAACTAAAAGACGACTGCACAACTTCACCGAAAATTTGCTCTACAATATCAACACTAGCAAGGGTAAAATCTCTCCATTCTACTTTGTTGGATTGTAAAATAAACTGAATTTCTTTCATTGCTTGATTGGCGGTTACAAGTTGGTCATCGTAATCATCAAGAACCTCGATTGATTCTAGTTTAGCTTCGACATAATCCTGAGCATCAAATAAATCACTCTGAGTAAATTGCTCAAAAAATTGAATTTTTCGTTTAGTGAGTTCAAGCTTTTTTGAAATGATTTCAGTTTTTTGGACTGCGAAGATATAATCCAACATTAATGAGTACCTGTTGGAAAGGTTCTCTTTGAATTCAATAGATTGAGCCAACGAAATTTCCTCTTTCAAAGCATTAAAAAGCGCATTGTTTCTTCTAATCTTCCATGGATTTGTGGGTCGAAAACGAACCTGATATCTTGCGTCATCCAACGTTCGTTCGTCATTGGAATAACGCAATTCTAGTTCTTCACCGAAGGGTAACTGATAGTTTTTCTTACTCAGGAAGTCAAGTTTTCGGCTGTATTCTTGTGTATTCCGGTCTTCAAAGGCTGTTAACAGGAAATCATTTATTGTTGATTGTGCGTAGGCATTCAATCCAAAAAGAAGACTGAAGCTAACAACGAATATCCATTGGAAAGTAACTTTCATTTTATCATTACTTTTTCACCAACAGGAAGGTCATTGTCCTCTTGAATTGCGATGAATATTTCTAACCCAAATGCTTTAACGGCTGTTGATTTTTGTAAGATTTCAGGTAATTCAGTAACTGAACCAAATCCTATGATCCGACCTTCAACTTCAATAAAAGATTGCTCGGTCGATCTGACGGTGACAATGTCGCCAAGGGCACGGTTACGGTCCTTACTGCCAACTAAGTAACCAACAACGGTGGTGGGATGCAATGGATTAATTGATAGTACTGATGTGTATTCTTCAACCTGTTCACCGGGTTTAATGTTTACATTTTCAATAACACCATCAAAAAGAGCATATTTATTTAGCTTTTCTTTTTCGAGTAAACGCCATTCTAATTCTTGCTGGGTCAGGTCGATATTTGCTTGAATTTGCGATTGATCAAACTCATGATCTTGCTGAATATCGGTTATTTGAATGTTGATTGACTCAATTTGCAATGCACCGTTTTCAAGGGTGGATTGTTTTTGAAGCTGTAAATCTGATAAAGAATCGGTTAAGGTAGTTTCAGTTTTTAAAAATTCATTGGTGAGGTTTCGGTTTAATGCTAATTTCGAATCGATTTGTCGTACTTCATTCTCAACTTCATTTTGTACGATTCTTTTTTCAGATTCTAGAAGTTGAACTTCAGATTCTAATAATTTTTGTTTTTCAATCTTCTCAGACTCATAATTCTGAATTTCTTTTTCCAGCTTTTTGATATCTAATTCCAACTCCGGACTCTCAAGCTCTACCAGTAAATCACCAATAGAAACTGTTTGACCGGGAACCACATAACTATTTATTACTGTAGCTGATTTCTCAGTATTTACGGCATATTTTTTGGCGTAAGTTACACCTAGAAATGCACTGCTTCCTTTGAAATAACGAGTGTTTACTGTTAATAGAGTGATAAATAATATTCCTATAAGAATATAAAATGAGTTGAATCTGGAGGTCATATCAATTTTCCTCCAAAATATCTTTAACAGTAATTCGTGTTCTAGTAACGCCTTCTACTTTTGATAAAGAACTTGTTAATTCTTGTTTATGGGAATTCAAATTAAACTCAATCATATATTCAACTTCAACGCCACCTTCTTTGCGATTTATCAGCTGAACCTGATTGAATTCTGAGCAATAAATTGGCAGCACTTCTTCAATTAATGAAATTGATTCAAGACTGGCAAGACGAAGTAATAGTCGCCCTCGTTCTCCGGCTTTGGTGCTAAATGGCGAATAATGAAGAATTAGAGCTCCTGCACAGAAAACAAGAGTGCCAACAAAAGAAATAGTGTATCCAAAAACACCAATCGATAATCCCACACTTAATGCTGCAAAAATAAAGATGATGTTTCTCGCATCTTGAATTCTGGTTCTAAATCTGATAATAGCAAGCGCACCAAATGCACCCAGACCGCGAGCTAAACTATCCCCAATAGCCATCATAACCATTGCTGCAACTATTGATCCTAGGGCAATGGCTTGGAAAAAATTACGTGGATATTGAGAACCGGTGTACGTGAATTTGTGCGTAATGGCGATAATCGAAGATAGCACGAATGTCCATATCAATGAATAAAATACATTGAGTATAGTTGGATATTCATAAACAGGTTGGTCAGGAAAAAGCTCAAACATAAGGTAAAAAGTATATTCTCTGGATATAAGAGATCGGATCACTTAATTAGTGAGAAGTATACTACTCTTTTGATGTAAGGAAAAGATGAAGAATCAGGCTTTTTCCAGCTGAGGAACTTTAGCAAGAGCAAATTCAAATCCGCCAAACAACACAATTGAATAAACAAAATCACCCATAATTGTATTTTTGAAGAATGGTAAAGCCATGTCGTAACAAAGCAACAATCCGGCAAAATTTAATGGATAATCAGGATCGGATAACCAAACGCCAAAGTTTGAGATAACGAAGAAAGCGATGGATGCTATTAAGCTAGAACCAATTACTCTTGGAAGGGTTACTTTTTTCAAAAATACAAGACCAATGATCACTATAACTGCAATGCTTCCATAAATCCAACCAAAGCCAGGTGTAAAAAGTGTAAAGCCATTGTAATAACTTGCATACATGATGTTGTTGATAAACAAGTCGCTGATGAACATAGCTACCATTGGTAGTATGAATGCAAACTTTTTATCTGATAAATAAGCTGCCCCAAATAATGACATAGCACCGAGCGGAGCAAAATTTAAGGGGTGAGGGAATAGCCGTGTTAAAGCAGCTGCCAATATAACTCCAGAAACTATAAGTATGCGTTTATTCATTTTTGAATTTTTTAGATTTCAACTAAAATAAAAAAAGCATCGCCTCAATGAAACGATGCTTTTAAAAACTTGATGAATAATCAAAAAAAAAATTAGCTGCCGTTGTTTGTTGAGTTTAGCTCTACATTCAAAGATATGTTAATTTCATTGCCTACAACTGAATCAGATATCCAATCGCCGGTACCAACACCAAAATCGCTTCGGAGAAGCTGGAATTCTGAAGTGAAGCCTGCAACTTGAGTATTTTCTTGCCATGGGTGGTCCATCACACCTAATAATGTAAACGGAAGCTCAAAATCAACAGTCACATCTTTTATAGTAAGCTGGCCTTTTGCAGCAAAAATATTGTCTCCTGTTGAAACAATTTCATTACTTGTGAACGAAATAGTTGGGAAAGATTCAGCATCAAAGAAGTCAGGAGTTCGTAAATGACCATCTCTTTTTTCATTTTCGGTGTCAATACTCGCAACTTGTATAGTTACATCAATTGAACTTTCATCCAAATTCTCCGGGTTGAAGTTGATATCAGCTTCATACTCCTGAAATGCACCAGGTACATTCGAGAAAAAGTGGCGAACTTCAAATTTAATTGAAGTATGTGCTTTGTCGATAGTCCAAGGGGTTGCAACCATGTTAACTGCTGCGGTAGTAGCAATACTAAATAAGGCCACTGCTAGAATTGATGATAGTCTGTTTGTACGTTTCATTTCTGTAATAAATAATAATTATAAATTTGTGATAGTGTCAGAACTAAAGCTCTAACCAAGTAATTCGTTCAATGTTAAACTAATTATAAATTTATTTAAAATTGGTTTTAATTATGGGACTGATAGATTAATAACTAACTATTTTGCAGGGCTGGTATATGAGTTGCCTTTAATCCGAAATCGCCAGGGCAGCAGGGCATCTTCTTCGGCGTAATCAACCCCCACACGAGAAGAGGCAACTATTTGATCTTGTGATATTATTTTTTGGTGATCTTCAACCCAAATTACATCCCCTAATAAATCAATACCATTATGATGGGTTGTTATTCCCAGAGCTTGTGATAGTATCCCCGGTCCACCACCAACAGATCGCTCTAATTTTGTTTTTTTTCTTCTTCCGAGAATTTCGTCAACACCTTCTTGAGGATCAATTGCTCTAATCAAGACGGCATCTGCTAAACCTTCTATGTTGGTTACAATATTAAATAGATGATGGATTCCGTAACACAAGTAAACATAGGAAAGTCCACCTCGGCTATACATTATTTTAGTACGATTTGTTCTTCCTGCAAAGTACGCATGGCAAGCCTTATCGGTTCTTCCATTGTAAGCTTCCGTCTCAACGATGATGCCTTTAGTGACACTACCATCAACATTGGTGCAAAGTACTTTTCCCAGCAATTCTTTTGCAATGCGAACCACATCATCTCGTTCATAAAAAGAAAGTGGAAGTGTGCGCAATTTTAATCCAATGAAGCGTATGGATTTACATCGTCTGTAATGGTTGGAGCCTCATAAATTTCCTTATATGCTCTGGTAAGTATTACCGAAACAACAAATAATATTGATGTGTAAAATGCCCAAACACCGATGATAATAAATACAGCATATCCTTGATAAAAATATTGGTAGGATGAAAAAGCATATCCTAAATAAATAGAAACTATGAGTTTAGCCAGTTCGAACAAAAAGGTGTAAATAGCTGCTCCAATTGCTGAAGTTCTTAAAGTGATTTTGCGTTCACT
>Ga0316205_10002576_pt1 | contig 18620 bp, 15 predicted proteins | sample 3monthpyrite_MG_FD_204941 | JGI IMG/M metagenome (GOLD analysis project Ga0316205, IMG submission 204941) | Microbial mat bacterial communities from mineral coupon in-situ incubated in ocean water Damariscotta River, Maine, United States -... | ecosystem: Environmental > Aquatic > Marine >... | reverse complement strand
ACATCTGAGATATAATATGATTCCGGGGGTATGCTGATATTCTGATGAGAACTCAGCATTCTTCTTAATATTGTAGTACCTGAACGACCACAACCTACAATAAAAAATGGATTCTTCATCATCATAATTTCATACAGTAAAGTAGTTAATTGCGCATCTACTTTCTAAAGCCTAGATTACTACGCAATCTATTCGCTACTAACATCATAGTTGATTTTGATGGCACGAATAGACTCTTCATTGACACCACATTCTCTTTCGCAAATCTTTTTAACATCCACATCGTAGCCAGTAAGTACGATATCGCAGTTGCTGATGCGGCACCTGCCATCCCATACATCTGAATAAGCACAGTGCTCAGTACAATATTCAAGATAAATATAGCAATAGAATAATTACTCACCATTCTAACTTCACCAATAGCCACATAGTAAGTAGCCAGAACCTTATGTAATGAGTAAATAAATGAGCCGCCTACCAAGATCATAAGCGGTTGCACGCCATCTTTAAATTCCGCACCATAAAGCAGGATGAAAATATATGGCAGGAGAAAAATGCTTACTAGATACCCTATAATTAGCAAATTGAATAAAACATTAAATATCTCACATACCATTTTTAATTGATACGTTTTATCATCTATTGATGCGATTTTCGGCAGCAACACGATTTGCACACTTTCGATAATTGGCCATATCAGCAAGCTAAACTTAACTGCCAAACTGTAAATACCTAATGATTCAATATTAAGAAAATACGCTACCAACATTTGGTCTACTTTTCCATTTAATGCCAGCACCATCATGTAGACAAATGTCCATCCACCATAGACATACACTTTCTTTGCTAATTCCAAGTTAAATGTAGCGCCTAAATTAATTTTAGGCAGGATAATGAACACGAGAAGCAACATTAAGAGAATTGACAAAAAGTCAATAATAACCAGGCCATTCAATGAAAGTTTACCGGCAAAACCAATTAAAATTATAACCATTAGCAGCCTTACACCTGCACCCGCAAACTTGACTACCCCCAATTTACCAAACCAGCCAAGACCTCTGACAAAGCCAAACATATATTCACGCATCAACTGGAAAACAATGCCGCATGCAGCCAGAACAATTGTGATTATGGCAATGTTTTCTGAAACCTTGGAGTTAATCAAAAATATCCACATTACAATTGGTGCTGCTATTAACCCAATGCCAAGTGCACTATAAAAAGTTAATGGAAAAAGTTCTGATATATTGCCCTCACCAGATGAAACGAAATATGCATTTGTAGGGCCAAGTCGGAGGTTGCTTAATATTGTTGCCAAGCCGATTACCAGGGTAACATATGAATAAATACCATAACTTTCGACACCAAGGGCTCGCACAACTATTACTGAGCTGAACACACTGATCGCCAGTAGCAGTACACGGGAAAATAGTGTGTGAATAAATCCCTTGGTGATATTGATAGCCATATAACATGAGACCTTTAATGATCTACACCCTCACCCCTGTAATGAACGTATAACACGAAAGCGGAGACGCTGGAAAATATAATTTATTTTTCTGGAAAAGTCAGACTTCTTATCATTCAATACATACTTTAACCAGCCTACACCTTTATATCTATGCGCTACGTATCGGCAACTCTGTTTATATGGATCAGAATCTCTATAATTCAGACTGCATTCATCACTTGTACGAACACCCCAATAACCAGTCTCTCGTGCCAATCTACTAAATAATTCACTTTCTATTACTTTACCATCAGGTAATGCGAAAAACCTCGTTTCCTGGCCTATATTTCGATCAAGATCCAGCTTGCTTTGTTGAAGCTGATAACGTATTTGCTGCTCAGCAGGTAACTTCGCATCAGCAATCAGCCGATGATCAACTGAATGACTCTCAATCTCGAAGAGTTTCCGACCATCAGCAGTAGTCATGGCGGCCAATTCACTCAATCCTTCCCATCCAATCGCCTCAACATATGGATAAGCATGCTGCTCAACCCAACCTGTTATCGTATAAAATACTGCGGGCATCTCTCTTGAAACAAGCTCCGGGGCTACATCTGTCAACCACTCCCTGTTAGCACCGTCAAAGCTTATAACAACAGGCTTTTGTGGTAGATTGAAATCAGGGTCATTCTGCCATTTGTGTACTTCCCTCAAGGATACAGGGGTAAAACCCATTTCTTTAAGCACATCCAGCTCTTTTGCGAACCTTTTACGACTTATCGCGTATCTAGTGCCAGCCAATCCTGTCGGATAGAGAGTTCGATATCTGGCATTAACAAAATGATACATGAGGTAATCAACATATTGGTGTTCCATGCTATTATCTAGACCTCTTTCGTTACCATGCCACCAAGTTCAGAAATGATATTTTCAAAATTTTCGTAACCTCTATACAGCTGTTCTGCATTTCGTATCCGGGTATGCCCTTTAGCCCTACATCCAGCCAACAATAATGCCATACCAGCGCGCAGATCTGTTGCTTCCACATCACAGCCGGCCAATTGATCCATATCCATGCGAATCACCCTGGCTATCTGGGCAGATTCACCATTTGGACACACAATATTTTCAGAGGATTTTAGTTCATACCTGTAGCCCATTGATTCCAAATGTTCGATAAAACGAAATCGTTTGTCAAAAACCCTCTCTGTAATCGTACTCCCCCAGGCGGCGCGAGCCGATGCAAGTACTGTAATAAAAGGTTGAATATCTGTTCCAAATGAAGGATAAGGTCCGGTCTCCACTGAGATGGGTTTACTTTCCTCTGCAAATGAATAGCGCGTCCAATTCTTGTCATGTTGATCTACTATCAACCCCAGTGAACGAAAGTATTGCATTTCAGTACCCAGGTTATCAGTAGCATCTACAGGCAGTTCAATAATTCCATTCGTTATTCCTGCAGCAGCAATCCAGGTTGCTGCAACAATACGATCACTCATGACATTAAAATCAACACCGTTCATATCCTTGTTTCCAATGATATGCACAACGCCATCACTCCGGCTTGTAATATCAGCACCCAGGCTACGCAATAATGATAGCTTATTCTCAATTTCAGGGTTTTTGGAAATATTTTCCAGTATTGTTTCACCTTCGGCCAGGACAGCTATATCCAGCAGAATTGCACTAACGGATTGAGAAGGATAAGGTAATTTGTATTTGACTGCCCTGAGCTGTTTTGCCTCTACATACACATACTCATCTTTAAAACTAACATCAGCTCCAAATGCAACCAGCGCATCAAAAAGGAAATCACTTTTTCGAGCACCAATAGGACATCCACCGGGCATCGGTAATATCGCCGTTCCGGAAATCCGTAGCAATACCGGTATAAAATAGTATGCTGCGCGTATACGCCGAAGATGATCAATATCAGGGTCACGCTTGCGTTCAAACATCACATCAGGATTAACTTCAAGAAGATTATTCTTATAGATCACCTTTGCGCCCAAAGACTCTACGAACGACAACATATAATGAATGTCCAGCAAGTCCGGTACTCGTCCAAGGGTAGAAATCCCGTTTGCTAGAAGCAAAGATGGAATGAGTGATAACGCCGAATTCTTTGAACCTTGAACATTGACGCGGCCTGAGAGAACAGAAGACCCTTGAACTACTATTGTCTTTGGGATATGAATAGTTTGCATACGCTTAACATTTTTATTGATAATTTATATTGATTATAAGTAGAACACTGGCATAGCTGGATTCCATTCTCCACAAACCTTCATGCCGCCACTGTAGTTGGCCGAAATAATACTGTTCCCGATATTTATCATATGTTAAAGCTATAGTAATTTAACTAAAGTCCAAGTGAGTACATACACAACGACGCACTTTTCTGCCTGCACAAAAACATTAAGGAGTTTAGGAAAATGATGAAACTATTATATGTAATTTTCCCAAATTAAAACTCTTGCATGTATGAACTGGATATAATAAATACACTTGCATGGGCATGTTTACATTTGAATTAATAGCGCCCTTTCATTTGCATTCAATAACAATACGTCGATATGAGCATTCCTAAGCAATAATCAAAAATCTGTTATTCAACACACATACCGCCCAAACGCATAAGAACCGTGTCTAGTTAAAATTTTACCCCACGAAATATTACATCTTCACTAATATTATTTTTATACTTTTCAACCTCTCTAAAAAGTTCAGTTGCAGCTTCATCGGTTAAATAATGTGGTTCAACACCGAGCTCAATTAAGCCTTGATAAGAAGGATTGTAATAATGCTCCTCTAACTCTTTCCTCGGATTATCTACGTTCTTTATTTTAACATTGTACCCCAAACCATTTCCCACACGCTGCACCATTTCCGCAAGCTGATTCACGGTGAAGGTCTCCATAATTTGATTGAAAATACGCATTTCCCCCGTATCAGCCGGGTTTCTTTCGGAGATATAAACACATTGCAAGGTATCCTTAATGTTTAGATATCCCCTTGTCTGACCACCTTTCCCATATACCGTTAATGGATAGCCAGTAATCGCCTGTGTAATAAAACGATTTACGATAGTCCCAAAAACCTCATCATAATTAAAAATTGTTTTTAGCCTATCATCTACTTTTGATTCTTCAGTTTCTATACCGTAAACAGGCCCCTGCATAAGATCAGTCACTCGTAAATCCCACATCCTTACACCGAACCAGAAAAGATCAGTATCCATGATTTTACTTGTATGATAGAGCGACCCTGCCTGCCTGGGATAGAGAAACTTATCTTTCCTCCCTTTATGCTCGATTTCCAGCCATCCTTCTTCAATATCAATATTGGGTGTACCATACTCGCCCATAGTACCCAGCTTAATGACATGTACATCACGCGCGAAATCTCGGATTGCAAACATTAAGTTGTTTGTCACTAATAGATTATTCTGCAAAGTGAAATTTGCTGTTTTGTAGTCCATCAAGGAATAAGGAGCAGATGGCTGCTCAGCATAATGGACTACTGTATCTGGAATTCCAGTAAATGATTTGTTGATACACCATTGATATGAAACGTCACCGGTAAAAAGTGATCTCATGACATTCGCGTCAGCCAGATCGCCAATCACTACTTTTATTTCATGTCCTGTTTTTTCGTGCCATATCTTTGCCCTTTCCACCAAAGTCGGAATAGGATAGAGCATACCTACATTAATATCATCACATACATGACGGCGAAAATAGTTGTCAACAACAGTAACCTGATAACCTTTTGCAGAAAAATACATTGCTGTCGGCCAGCCCAGATATCCATCTCCACCCAATATCAGAACATGACTCATGTTTTTTCCTCTTTATCTCCAGGCCAATATCGCTGGTCAGTTTTCTTTTCCGGGTCTCCTAACAGATTATTATCCTGCAAAAATTTCTTGATTTGCACAACTGTCAAAGGTTTTTCATCTTCAGAGACATATGGGTTTGTAACGTCTCTCGATACAACATTAGTGTAATCGTATTCTATATCATGATAAATACCACGAAATGCTGGCATGACTGCAAAATATTGATCCAGTTCTACAGCACGACGCGTTTCTTCATGACTCATAAGCTCTTCATATAATTTCTCGCCTGGCTTGGTTCCGATTTCAGTAATTTCTACCTGATCTATTGCCCTTCCATAACATGGGGCTAATTCTTCAATCATTGCCTTAGCAAGATCCTCTATTCGCACCACAGGCATCTTCGTTATGAATACTTCACCACCACATGCCCTCTCAGCTGAGTCCAGCACAAGTCGTACAGACTCTTCAATACTCATAACGAATCGCGTCATATTCCGGTCAGTTAACGTAACTGAACTACCTTCTGCTATCTGGTTATGAAAAATCGGAATAACAGAACCATTTGAGCCCAAAACATTACCAAATCTTGTTGACGCAAAAATGGGGCCATTGCCACGCTTGTTGCTATTTGCTGCCGTCATCAGACGCTCACCCATTAACTTTGAAGTTCCCATTACGTTAGTTGGATTGACCGCTTTATCCGAGCTTGTAAATATAACTTTCTCAACGCTATTTGCATTTGCTGCTGCTATAACATTCTGCACTCCATGAATATTCGATTGCACGGCCTGTTCCGGCGAGCGCTCACAAAGAATTACATGTTTCAGGGCCGCAGCATGAAAAACAATATTGATGCCACACATTTTCCGCGTTAATTCATTTTTATCCCGGATATCTGCCACAAAAAATCGTGCACGTGCATCTTGTAGATACCGTTGATCCAGAAAGAAAAGCTCACTCTCATTGTTATCCAGCCCTATTACCTCATTGGGTGAATACCTATCGTCAGTTAGGAGCTGCTTTACCAATTCAGAACCAACAGTCCCACATGCTCCTGTTACAAGAATATTCTTATTTTCAAACAATTTACCCATATAAATACCATGCTTACTGATTTAAAAAATAGTCAACTGTAGCTTCCAAACCATTATCCAGATCTGTTTTTGGAGCCCATCCAAGACGCTTCAATGCCTTTGTCGTATCTGAATAATTTCGTTTAACATCACCAAGTCGGGTCTCTGTATTTTTTATTTTAATATCAGTTATCTCTTTTGTTCTTAGAATCCCAACAATTCGTTCCGTAATTTCGCCTACAGTCGTCTCCATATTTGAAGCAATCTGAAAGACCTCACCACCAATATCTTTTGTCGTAGCTGCAAGTAACACAGCATTAATCAAGTCATCAATATAGATAAAATCTCTTGTTTGTTTGCCATCACCATAGATCTCAAGAGTCTCACCTCGAATAGCGCGGAGAATAAACTTGGCTACAACGCTACTTTTATGTAATGACCCAGGCCCATACACATTTCCAAACCGTAGCGCAATCGTATCGATTCCATACGTTTGCTTATATGCTGAACAATATCCCTCTCCTGCTAATTTACTTGCGCCATATGGAGACACTGGATGCGGCGGAAGTTCTTCATGAATTGGTGGCTCTACCTCACCTGCTGGTGCACCACTTGATGCAAAAATAAATCTGGGTATTTGGTTCTGCCTTGCAGCTTCAAGATAGTTGAATGTACCTATTACATTGGAATAGCAATCAGAGCGAGGATCATCTACAGACGGACCTACGCCTGTATTTGCGGCCAGATGAACTATTACATCAACGAATTGAGTAACTTTTCCCGCTAATTCTTCGTCCAGAATATCTCCTACTATTAATTCTACACCCTGCGGCGCTCTATTAATTTTTTCAGCTTCAGCTTCCTTAAAGTTGCAGACATTACCAAGGTCATCCCGACTACCCACAGACAGGTCATCAATCACTCGAATGGCATGCCCGCCGATTTCAAGAAGATGTTTAATTAAACTAGTCCCAATAAAGCCGCATCCGCCTGTAATTAACCAATTCATTCTTCTTTATCACCTATCACTGTAATTGTTTGAAACTAGCAAACAAGTTGAATATGTGCGTGAACACATTGTCATATAATTATTTTGCAACACACAGTATTTATTAAAGCGCCCGAAATATTATCCACCAATGAAAACTTTTGCCGCTATGCTTCTCACAATACCATCAGACTCAATAGAATAGTTGTAATACTGTATTGAATTTTACACTTAAGAACTCTTTCCAAAACCGCTATTCACTTGACTGTCTTAGGAAATGCCGGAAAAATCCCACAAATATTCCTAATATAACACCTATTAACATCCCAAACAAAACAATCAATTTTCTATTTGGTCTTACCCGCTCTTCTGGCACTACAGCACTATCAATCACCCGAAAGGCAAATTCCTGCCTGGTATTTGCCAACATTTTATTTTTAGCCTGCGCCTCTATCAAGTTATATATAGATTGCTTAATATCTATAACGCTTGTTTCTTTTAATTCATTTTCAAGATATTGAATACTTTTCTCTGACTCAGCAATCGCTTCACTTCTTAATTTATCATTGATTCTTTCAACAAGTTTAATAGTCCAATCTGCAGCCTTTTCCGGATCCTTCCATTCAATTGCAAGTGTTACCAGCGTTGTTTTCGGGTCGACACTTACTTTTTGGACAGACTTACTAAATTTTTCATAGGCCTTTAATATAGATGGTACTTTTACATTGTCCTTCCATATTTTTTTCTCAGCATCCCACAAACTTTCATACAAGACAGGCATGAGCTTTTCACTCTCAATGAATTTAATAATAAAATCACGGGATTTTAATATCTCAATAGCTTCTACTGCACTACTACCGCCACCAAGGTCGATACCTGCCAAAGAAGCAAGTCCTCCAAACTGGCCAGCCAGGGCGCTTAGTTTATTCCCACCATCTTTCGTTACAGGTGACAACAAACTTTCTGCGCGATATACAGGTGTTGAAAGTATGGCAATGATCAGAGCGATAGTAGTTGTAATTAAAGAAAGATAAAAAATAATTTTTCTATTTCCTTCGATAACCTTCCAAAGATCTAATAAACTAATTTCATCCTTAGGATGATGACCATGTACATATTGTGAAGGCATATGTGATAACGATTCTCTTTCATTGTGCTTCTTTGTCATATACTTAATTTTTTATACCTAATAATCCTTGCTTAGTTAAATGCAGCTATTGCCTCGCCTATCAAATAGATGCGATAATTGTACCGCCAAGTCCTATTTCTACCGGTGAACCATTAAAACGCTGGAAAAAACGTTGTTTGCGCTAACTTCAATATTTGCACGTGCTATCTAGATACGATTTTCATCAGCTTTGAATGTTATACCCTCCCACTTCGACTGATATACTCATTGCATGACAAAGATGAGTCATATATCTGCGAGGCGGGTACTATACTTAATTGGGTGCGGGCACTGATTATGCTTTATAGGATATAGCAATTGTCAAACTTCGAATCATTCAGAAATACCCATCCTTGCCTATGAGTTAATCGCGGTATGGCAACCGTACATTCTTTCTGAATTTTGCCCTATGGCCGCTCCCCTTTATTCCATAATCAATAAACATTCATTTTAGCATGTTATCTTTATCTAAGATATCATTGAAACACATTACTTATCAATTATTTAGCTGTCATAATTGGCTTCGGGCCAGTTCCGATAGCTGCCGTCCATGATGGCGCGCCACCACTCTCAGAGATAGCTTATTGAATATCCATCAAAGAACCTGCCCCCCAAGAGCAATGACAGGCTTGCCAACCGATGATGATACACTTTTGATCAAATAGATATCGTAAACCTTCATTTGCCCATCATTATCAGTTGAATTTACCAGTAACTCTCCCACACCTAACTTCTCCATTTTTATGCGAATTTTACTACTGTATATTTATATTTCTTGTTTCCATTATGAGAATATAATTTATATCAACCGAATATATTTCTTTTTACATCCATGATTACAGCAGCGCTTTGACCACGAAAAACACTTGCGGCATTCTATATCAACTAGTGATTATTTAATGCTGCTAAGCTAAGAGATACCTTTTCTACACCCATTGAGTAAATCTGATGCATTTACTCAATTGAATTCACCCCAGCACCATAACAAAGCAGCATAAAGCACTCACTAGCTATTTGATCAATCCCCTGTAAATTTTGCCCTCTATTCTTTGCGGTAGTATCTATATGAAGGAAAATTATTCCATCAGAAAAAAATACAACCCTCAAAAAACAAAATTTCTGGCAGCCTATCCACCTAGTGCATGTGATATAAACTGAATCTCTTCATCCTTTATAAAAGGATTCATTGGTAAACTAATAACTTCTTTTGCGGCCTTTTCCGAAAAAGGATAACTAGTTTGACCCTGACACAAGTACTCAAAACATTCTTGCTGATGCAGCGGCATAGGATAGTGAACAGCGGTTGGTATCCCTTGTTCCGTCAGACTTTTCTGGACAACATTTCTATCTTTGACGCGCACTGTGTATTGCGCCCAAACCGAGGTACGATCAGCTTTAATAGTTGGTGTAATCACCTTCGATTTCAGCATCATATTATATTGTTGAGCTACTTTTTGTCGCATGACTATTTCGTTTGCATAATGAGGAAGCTTGGCAAGAAGTATTGCTGCCTGAATAGTATCCATTCGCCCCCCCATACCTATATATTTATGATGATAACGTTCATTTTGCCCATGAACACGCATCATCTTTATTTTTTCAGCGAATTCCTCATTATTAGTAAATACTGCACCACCATCACCATAACATCCCAACGGTTTAGCCGGGAAAAAACTGGTAGTGTAAATATCGCTGTGATGCACTTCCATTTTTTCTTTATATGTTGCACCAAATGATTGTGCGCCATCAATTATTACTTTGATATTATTGCTTTGTGCAATTGCATTTATTGGATCCATGTCGGCTGGCTGACCATAAAGGCTGACCGGCATAATCACCCTGGTTTTACTGGTAATTGCAGATTCTATTTTGCTGGCATCAATATTGAAGGTTTCTTCTTCGATATCAACGAACACAGGTACTGCTTTCATTAAAGCAATAGTTTCTGCACTCGCAATAAAGGTAAAAGGTGTGGTAATGATTTCATCACCAGGCTGAATATCCATCGCCATCATGGCCAGCAACAATGCATCAGTACCACTTGAACAGGCGATAGAATATTTTGCGTCTGTAAAATCACTCAGCATCTTTTCTAATTGAGAAATCTCCTCACCCATTATATAGTTAGACTTATTCAAAACATTTTGAATGTTTAAATCTATATCATTCTTATATAATTGATATTGATGTTGCAAATTGGCAAAATCTATTTTCATATTATTTACTCGACGACCAGCCTTATTGTGTTATTTTCAAGGATGTATTTATGCCCTGTGTACTCACAAACCGCCTCCGAATTACCTGTCAGGGGTAAATCCAGCTTCATACCATATTGACTCATCCAGCCAATCTGCTTTGCAGGTACTCCAACCATCAAAGCGTAGGGTTGTACGTCCTTATTTATTACAGCCCCCGCTCCAATAAATGCATACTCACCTATGGTGACACCACAAACAATCGTAGAGTTTGCCCCCAAGGTCACCCCTTTTTTCACAAGGGTATTACGGTATTCATTTTTACGCTCAATGAAAGAACGTGGATTATATACATTAGTGAATACCATACTGGGACCACAAAATACGCCTTCCTCAAGAGTAACATTGTCATAGACTGAGACATTATTCTGGATTTTACATTTATCACCTATAATGACTTTATTACCAACAAAAACATTTTGCCCGAGCGATACATCTTTGCCGATATGAGCTCCACTACATACATGCACCCAGTGCCAGATGCGTGTACCATCACCTATTATCGCGCCTTCGTCTACAATGGCAGTATCATGGACTGTGTAAGACATACAATCAGTATTCCAATGGCAGTGATACAGTTTTCCCATCTCTTGCTGAAAGATAGGCAGCAATGAGAAGTTCCAACGATTTAAGACCTTCACGGCCATCTGTTTCCGGCTCACATTTGCCGCGTAATACATCGATTACATTATTATAATAAAGCGGATGACCAAATCCATAAACCGAAGTTGTTTCGTAATTCGCGTCCTTGATCTGCTGATCGTAATCCTTCTCTTCGGCAAATTCCCAATGCTGTATGTCATTCACAGCAACACCCCCTACACGGACTGTACCATTTTCACCAAGAATGCTTATGGAGCCTTCGAGATTTTTTGGATAGGTCAGCATGGTTACATTCATAGAGCCTAATGTGCCATTACGCCAACGAATATTGAGTACGCCTGTATCTTCCACCTCAATATCACGCGTAGTACTCATCATTGCATGCACTTTATCGACTGGCCCAATTAACCAATCAAGCAAATCAACATAGTGGCTGGCTTGATTCATAAATGCACCACCATCAAATTCCCAGGTGCCACGCCACTTAGCCTGATCGTAATACTCTTGCGGCCTTGTCCAGAAGACATTAAGGCTAACCATGTGAATTTTGCCAAACCTCTTTTCCTCAATGGCACGCTTCAAGAGCTGTAGCGTTGAGTTTCGACGATTTTGCTTGACCACAAAAAGGCGCACAGCAGCATTGTCACATGCCTTAACCATACGTACACCATCTTGCCAACGTGTAGCCATAGGTTTTTCAGTCATCACATTGACACCATAACTAGCAGCAATTGCCGCCTGGTCTGCATGAATACCACTTGGAGTACAAAGGGCAACGACATCTACCTGCTCTGCTTCAAGCATTGCTTCCATTTGAGAGTAACCTGGTACTTTGTATTGTTGCTGGTGTTTTTCTAGAACTGCCTTGTCATTTTCACATACTGCAACTAATTCAAGGTTGCCCATGTGTTTATCAATTGAACCAAAATGGTTCTTTGAAATACGACCACATCCAACTATAGCAATGCGGATTTTCCTGTTTTCAATTATTACATAGTTAGCCATGTTACAATCTCCAGGTGGGCTCAGCGACAACACCTTTAACATCAATAATTACCATCTCATCCTTCGATAATAATCTATAGTCGCTCATGGTAAGCTGTTTAAATTGCCTATGTCCAACTGCCACGACGATGGCATCATACTTTTTTTCAGCTTCAAGGGGATTTTTAATAATTCCATGGTGATAATGCTTTTTTTTCTCTTCAGGATCTACCCATGGATCATATACATCTACATTTGCCCCATAATCTTTTAATTCTTCTATAATATCGACAACCTTGGTATTTCGCATATCTGGACAATCTTCCTTAAAGGTTACACCCATGATTAATATATCGGCATATTTTATTTTCTTTCCTGCCTGAATCATTTTTTTGATGGTTTTCTCAGCAATGAATTTCCCCATTCCGTTATTGATCTGTCGTGAAGCCAGAATCAGATTAGGCTTGTAGCCTAACTCCTCTGCCCTGAATGTTAGGTAATATGGATCCACGCCAATACAGTGCCCCCCTACGAGACCTGGTTTGAGGTTGATAAAATTCCATTTTGTTGCAGCTGCTGCTAATACCTCGCTGGTATCAATGTTCATTTGATCAAAAATTAATGCCAGTTCGTTGATCAACGCAATGCTGACATCTCTTTGTGTGTTTTCGATGACCTTACAAGCTTCTGCTACTTTAATACTGGATACTAGATGTGTCCCGGCAGTGATTACTGACCTGTACAAGTCATCAACCCTTTTAGCTATCTCAGGAGTAGAGCCAGACGTAACTTTTTGGATCTTTTTTACTGTACGCTCTTTATCACCTGGATTTATTCTTTCGGGTGAGTATCCTGCAAAAAAATCCACATTAAACTTAAGCCCTGATACTTTTTCTACTTCAGGGATACAAACCTCCTCCGTCACTCCAGGATAGACAGTTGACTCATAGATAATAATATCACCCTGACTTATCACTTCAGCAACAGCCTGAGAGGATTTGATTAATGGTGTCAAATCTGGTCGATTTACGCTATCAATGGGCGTTGGAACTGTGATGATAAAAATATTACAGTCCTTGGCTTGTTGTAAATCCGATGTATATGTAATATTCGATCTAACCGCAACAAGCAATTCGTCTTCGACTTCAAGTGTTATATCACTTCCTGCTTCTAACTCATCAATTCTCGATTGATTAATATCAAAACCTATAACCGGGTATTGTTCAGCAAAAGCCACCGCCAAGGGTAAACCAACATACCCAAGACCAACCATACAAATTTTATCTGTCATATTAATTTTTACCTAAAACCCAGAGAAAGCAATCTTTATATGCACCATCCGCTACACTGCAGTCCAGCCAGTTAAGCTACAATATTATCATTAATTTTCTGCTGAAATAGCTTGTTTTATATAGACCAAAACACACCAAACATTCCACCAATAAGTACGCTATCAAATGAATGGCCTTTTAGTTCGCGATCATAAAATAATCTTTGTATTCATATCTCACTCCACTCTTGTGAAATAAATCACATATGAAAAGCGAGGTACTACACTTCGCCCAGCACTTTTACTGACTACATGATAGGTAGCATAACTATCGCCTAATATCTATTCATTCAGAGGCGCCTATGCTGACATTGAGTAAATTATGGCGAGGCGGCCGATTATATATTTATTCTTGGATTTTACCCTATGGCGAGCCCAATATTTTTCACTAGCATAAATTATTATTGATTGATCCATTTTAGCATGTCCTTTCAATAAGCGATATCATTGAAACGCAATGCTTATCAATGTCTTAGCTATCGTAATTTGTTTTCAGCCAGTTCTGATAGCTACCATCCATAATTGCGCGCCACCATGGTTCATTATGTAGATACCACTCCAGTGTTTTGCGAATCCCTGTCTCAAAGGATTCCAGTGGATTGTATCCCAGTTCAGTAGAGATTTTCGTTGCATCTATCGCATAACGGCGGTCGTGTCCGGCTCGGTCCTTAACGTAGGTGATCAGGCTATCAGCTTGTTTGCCGGATATCTGTGGAGCATTCGGAAAACGTTCGGGCATATTCAGGTCAGTTTCAAACTGCTTGTCCAGCAATTCACAAATCAGCTTGACGATATTAATATTAGTCCATTCATTATTGCCACCAATGTTGTAGGTCTCATTTATACGCCCATTTCTGATAACCAAATCTATACCCCTGTTATGATCATCAACATAGAGCCAATCACGGATCTGTAGACCATCACCGTAGATAGGCAATGGCTTACCGTCGAGGATATTTGCAATGACTAACGGGATGAGTTTTTCCGGGAATTGGTAGGGCCCATAGTTGTTAGAACAATTGCTGGTAGTAACATTCAGCCCATAGGTTTCATGGTATGCACGTACCAGAAAATCGGATGACGCCTTACTGGCCGCATAGGGGGAATTTGGTGCATAGGGTGTGGTTTCACAAAATGCGGGATCGCCCGGTTTCAAAGTGCCATAGACTTCATCGGTGGATACATGGTGAAAACGGTGGTGATCTTTTGACTGCTCATCAACCCACACTTTTTTTGCTGCCTTCAACAGGCTATGTGTACCGATGATATTGGTTTGCAAAAATGCATCAGGTCCATGAATAGAGCGGTCAACGTGGGATTCGGCAGCAAAATGCACAATAGTATCGATTGCTTCATCTCTGAGTAGATTCTCTACCAATGACTCATCCAGGATATCACCATGCACAAATTTGCAAGCCTGAGAGTTTTCAGCATCTGTGAGGTTACTACGATTGCCTGCATATGTCAGCGCATCAAGTACGATTACAAAAGTATCAGGATAGTTCTTCAACCAGTAATGGACAAAATTGGCGCCGATGAAGCCAGCACCTCCTGTGACTAATAACCTGTTTGGCTTATGTCCTTTATTCATTTCTATTCATTACTCGGCGTTAGCTCGCGCAGCATACTTCTCAATGCTGAACGCCAATGAACCGGTTCTATGTCCAATATATTCCACGTTTGAGTTTTATCTAACACACTATAAGGTGGTCGAACCGCAGGTAGCGGATAATCCTGCGTTCGTATAGGCTTGATTTTACAAACTTGATTCACATGCAAAAGCTCTAATCCCTTTGCCTCTTCATATATAGCAACAGCAAAATCATACCAACTGGCGACTCCGGCATCGGTCATATGAAACATACCCGTCAATTTTTTATCGATGGTTCTCCAGATCATATGCGCCAAGCCATGCGCCCAGGTCGGCGTACTTATTTGGTCAGCTACGATAGCCAATTCACCACGCTCTGCCATTAGCCTCAGCATGGTTTTTACAAAATTCTGACCATGGCCTGAATAAACCCATGCCGTCCTGATAATCGTTACATCATCAGATAGAATGGATAAAACCGCTTCATCGCCAGCCTGCTTGCTCGCACCATAGACACTTTGTGGACTAGGTGTATCATCAACCAGATATGGACTGCCTTTACTTCCATCAAAAACGAAATCCGTAGAAACATGGATCAAACCTGCACCTGACTGTTTAGCAGCCAGTGCAAGATTGGCGGCCCCATCTCTATTCACCAGGTAGGCAAGATCACTTTGCTCTTCAGCCTTATCCACAGCGGTATAGGCAGCTGCATTAATTATCCAATCAGGCCGGGAGTTGCTAACATGCTCCAGCACTGCTGATTGATCGGTTATATCCAACTGCGATTTATCCAGCGCTATTATTTGCATTGCTTCAGGTGCAGCCCTGGATAGCTCATAACCCAGCTGCCCCCCCGCACCGACAACGAGAGCGCTGGACTTCATCATTTAAATACCTCTGCATCCTTTAACCGGATAGCTTTAGCATCTTTTGCCGATAATTGCGGCGGCTGCCCCTTAACTAATGGCCAGTCTATCGACAGCTCCGGATCATCCCAGGCAATAGCACGTTCATGTTCGGGAGCATAATAACCAGTACATTTATAGACAAACTCAGCCGATTCCGATGTAACATAAAATCCATGTGCAAATCCCGGCGGCACCCAGAGCATTTTTTTATTTTCAGCGCTTAACTTGTCGCCTACCCATTGACCAAAAGTCGGTGACTGCGCTCGTATATCAACGGCGACATCGAAAACCTCGCCAGCAATAACTCTGACAAGCTTCCCCTGTGTATGTTGAAGCTGATAATGCAACCCTCTCAAGATACCCTGTGTGGATTTGCTGTGATTGTCCTGGACAAATTCAGCATTGATACCCAAATCAGCAAATCGTTGCTTATGCCATGTTTCCATGAAAAAACCACGTTCGTCACCGAACACATTCGGTTCGATTATTTTTACATCCTCGATTGTAGTTGCGATTACTTTCATGATCTCAGGACTCATTTAATATCTGGTAAAGATACTGGCCATAACCATTCTTTTTTAGCGGCTCAGCCAGTTTTTCCAACTGCTTGGCATTAATGTATTTCATACGGAAAGCAATTTCCTCCGGACAACAGACCTTCAGGCCCTGACGAGCATCGATGACCTCAATAAAATTGGCCGCCTGTAGTAATGATTCATGCGTACCGGTATCAAGCCATGCTGTCCCGCGACCCAGTAACTCAACTGACAGGCTCTGTCGATCAAGATATATTTTATTGACATCAGTGATTTCCAGCTCACCTCTCACAGAAGGTTTAAGATTACGCGCGATATTCACGACTTCGTTGTCATAGAAATAAAGGCCGGTTACTGCATAATGGGAACGAGGATTATCGGGTTTTTCCTCGATATGGATAGCTTTGCCTTGCTTGTCAAAATCAACCACGCCATAGCGTTCAGGGTCTCTGACATAATAGCCAAATACGGTAGCGCCCTGCTCACGGCTGGCTGCACGTAGCATGGTTTCTGCCAGACCGTGCCCATAAAAAATATTGTCCCCCAATACCAGGCAGACAGCGTCATCGCCAATAAATGACTCACCAATGATGAAGGCTTGTGCCAGCCCTTCTGGTCTGGGCTGTTCCGCATATTCCAGTTTAAGACCCCATTGTGAGCCGTTACCGAGTAATTTTTTGAATTGTGACTGATCTTCCGGTGTTGTAATAAGCAGGATTTCACGTATACCCGCCAGCATCAAGGTGGCCAGTGGATAATAAATCATGGGCTTGTCATAGACCGGCATTAATTGTTTACTTACTGGTATAGTCAGCGGGTAGAGACGAGTACCAGAACCACCAGCAAGTATAATACCTTTCATAATAAACCTTATGAATAATTAATATAGTCCATAAATACATTGGACATCGAGTTGCAAAGATTGCCGCGCCCATAAACCTGACCATTTATCTATATTCCGAATGAATGGCCTGTTACGCTCGCAATGACGCATAGGTCAGAAATTCCTAAAATATACCCGCCGAATTAAATGCCGCCACTGCAACACCCACTTGATAAAGTATTTGCGTAACATTGGTCCATAAGGTCAGCTTGCTGATTCTCTCGGCATCTAATGGGACGATCACTGTATCGCCTGGTTTGATTTCTGTCGATGACTCGTCAAAGCTCCAGAAAGAATCGCTACCGGCGACAACTTCTCCGTTCGCACGCACAACATAGATTCTCTTGTTGTCTGCTTTATTGGTCACTCCACCGCTTCGGCCTATGTATTCATCTCTACCCAGCGCATCATCATAAATGTGTGAAGTAGGGTATTGCACTTCACCCAGGACGGTGACCGATTGTGTTTTTCTTGGAATCACCAGTATGTCGCCATTCTTAACCAACAAACTATTGCTATCAAATTCATTGAAAGCTTCGTCATTACTCTGCTCAAGGGTATCGGCCTTGTTTTCCAGGATTTTCCTGAGATTAATAACCAGCCTGCCTGCTGGTTTGGTATTTCTTAACTGGTCAACCAGGGATTTACCCAAAGCTACTGCTTGTTGGCTGCCTTTTGCACCCTCTATGCTTTTGGTGCTTTCAAGGCTGGCAGCAGCAATATCGGACTCCAGCCGTGTTGCCAGTGTATCCATCTGCTTCTGTTCACGCTCACGTAATTCTTCACGCATGAATACGGCGCCTTCAACAAAGGCCAGGTCGGTTACTCCTCCCGCGCGTCGAAGAACTGAACTGAGTGTTTCTCCACGACGAACAGCATATGTACCCGGGAATTTGACTTCGCCCCTGATCTCTATCCTTTCGCTTTCTGTCCATCGCGGCACATCTTTTATGACCAGATGGTCGTGCGATTTTAACGCCAGATCAGCTTCCTGCTTGCCTGAAAGG
>Ga0316205_10002575_pt1 | contig 18627 bp, 18 predicted proteins | sample 3monthpyrite_MG_FD_204941 | JGI IMG/M metagenome (GOLD analysis project Ga0316205, IMG submission 204941) | Microbial mat bacterial communities from mineral coupon in-situ incubated in ocean water Damariscotta River, Maine, United States -... | ecosystem: Environmental > Aquatic > Marine >... | reverse complement strand
GTAGGTGAGAATACGATGCATTTTTCTTAAGCCAGTATTGTATTCAACTAACTCTTTCATAAGGGTATCTGTTGGGCTATCAAACAACTCATCTTCTATAACATCAAGACGTTCTTCTAAATTAAGCAAGATGTCTCCATAACGTTGCGTGACTCGACGACACATAGCTGAAACAATAGTAATTGGGTGTTCATCCGAACAACCTTTGCTTTCCATATTTTTCCATAAATTATCGAGGTAAGGAGAAAATTTTGAACGTCTTGTAATAAGAAAACGTTCGTTAAAAAACATAGCTAATTGTAGGGTATTAAAATCTAAGGTATTAGATTCTGCATCAAGCGGTTTTAATAGTAGGAATATATAATCATCGAAACCTTCAAAGCTTGGAGGATGCCGCGTTCGTTGTGCTTCAGAAATAGTTTTATTATCTAAAGAAAATGATTCGCGAAGAAGCACCTGTTCATCCTCAATAGATTCTTCAAATAAATCTACCCATATCCAACTGTTAGAATCGTTACTCCAGTCATGCAATAATTCTTTTCCACCAACTTGAGTGGTTGTTCCGTTACATAACATAAATTGCATCATTACGATTCACCTTTCGTTAATTTTTCAAAACCACTGCGTAAATGTAAGTCTCTTTGTGGGTATGGGATTTCAATATCATGTTGATGAAAACGGTCCCAAATACCTAATAAAACTTCACTTAACACATTAGAACGCCCATTAGATGGATCGTCTATCCATACGCGTAATTCAAGGTCGACAGAACTATCACCAAAGTTTTTCATTAAACATTTAGGCTCGGGTTTTGACAAAATTCGAGGTGTTGCACTGGCAGCATCAATACAAAGCTGTATTGCTAAGCGTACATTGGCTTGGTAATGAATACCTACAGGAACTTTTAATCGCACTAAGTTATCACTGAAAGACCAATTTTCAACTCTTTCAGTTATTAATAATTCGTTGGGAATTAGATGTTCTATCCCATCTCGAGTAATAACAGAAACATAGCGTGCACTTAAATGATTTATCCAGCCAAAAGTTTGCCCGACTGAAATAACATCTCCAGGTTTTATCGAACGGTCAAATAGTAAAATAAAACCACTAACAAGATTGGAAAATATTTTTTGTAAACCAAAGCCTAAACCAACACCTAACGCACCACCAAAGACAGCCAAGGCTGTTAAATCAATACCGACAGCAGAGAAAGTAATTAGAAACGCGGCGGTTATTAACCCAATATGCAATAGTTTGACACTAAGAACTCGCATTGCTGGCGAGACATTCTCAGAACCGTCAAGTCTATGGTCTAAAAATGTTGCTAGTACATTTGAAAACCAAAGAGAAAGCCACAATAAGATGCCTGCTTTAATCACAACCAATGGAGACAAACGTACATCCCCAAGTTTAAATGACATACTATCGAGTAAGGCTAGTGTTGGCGTTAACCAGCCAAATATATTAAAAATTGCAATTGTCCATGCTAAGTAAGCGAAGGTTCTAGCTAATACTTTATTTTTAAGTAATTTTGAAGCAATGCGGATTAATAACCAGGCAGTCAATAAGCTCGCAACAGGTATTAATAAATTATGTGATTTATCCAGAAAAATAAATACACGTATGGCAATCCATTGAAAAAATAACCACACTAACGTATTAGAGAATTCATTTAGTGTAACAATGAGACGATTAAAACTCGCTTTGCCAGCACTGATTGTACTGAGCCGGACTAAAAAACCTTGAAATTTAGGCGTGATTAGCCACCATGACAAAGCAAAGATTACTGCGATAACGCCAACCTGTAACCAGAATTCTGGAGAAATGAACTCAACTTGGAGTTCAGAAAATTTTAACCAAATAAAGTCTTTGATTTGAGTTGAATTTGGCCAAGTAAGCATAAACTACTCCTTAAAAGATAAACCTGCGGAAAACTAAACAATAATTATATTATTCTGAGGACTTGTTATCAGTATTCGTCAGATTTTTAAGGCCTTGTTCGCGTTGAAACGTGAATGATGTACTCACTCTAATCGCACCTAAAGTAATGAGTAAGGCACTTAAAGCGTAAATATTTTCAGTATCAAGTTTATGATTAAAAAGATCAATCATAATATGTCTGAGAACGAAGACAATACCAGCATCAATAATCGGGGTTAAAGGCAATGACTTTGTTGAAAAGTATTCGACTAAAGAACGTGATAGTTCTATAAGAATAAACAGAGTGAGTACATCTGAAAAAATGTAGAGATAGTTGCCAGTAATTCCCTCGTTTTGAAACAATACCCCAAGACTGTTAAATAAACGGATAACACCGACTATCATCGTTAATGTTATAAATAATAATATAACAGCAAAGACAATATCAGTTGTTTTATTAAATATTGTTTTAATCGATATATTTTTTAATATTGACATTGTCATTAATATTCCTTTTTTTAAAATAAATATTTTATATTTATATGGTTTATTATTATATCAATTTAGAAAGAATTTAAATTTAATTACGCTAATTTCGGCGTTTCTTGTGTATCAGCTTTGATGCCTTCTGTTGAACTCATCCATCGGTTCATAAGTTTGGCTGCAACGAGATCGCCACATACGTTTACCGCAGTACGGCACATATCAAGTATACGGTCTACGCCTAAAATTAATACAATTCCTGCAGTCGGTATACCGGCTGTTTCTAAAACCATAGCAAGGATAACAATACCAACACCTGGTGTACCTGGTGAACCAATCGATGCACCTACGGCAGTTACCACAACGAGTAGTAGTGCACTTACACCCAAATCGACTCCAAATACTTGTGCTAAAAACATTGTTGCAACACCTTGATACAGAGCAGTGCCATTCATGTTAATGGTTGCGCCTAATGGGATAACAAATTTAGAAACAGAAGGGTGGATATCAAGTTTTTCTTCAGCGGTTTTAATTGAGAGGGGCATAACGGCTGCAGAACTTGAGGTTGAAAAAGCCAGTAACAATACATCGCGAGTATTGCTTAAAAAATGTTTAGGCGCTTCTCTTGCAAATAGGTAAACAAGTAACAAGTATAATGCTGTAAGCATAAGCAAGCCAAGAACAACGGTACCAACATAAACTCCCATTCCAAGAATCGAATTCAAACCGATTTTGGTTGTTAACTGAGCCATTAAACCAAATACCGCAATGGGGGCTAAACGCATTGCCCATCCAACCACGGTCATACACACTTCTTGTAGGGAAGACATTAGTTCAAGTAAAGGTTTAGATTGAGCTTTACTCATCATGACAAGTGCTATGCCAAAAACTATGGCAAATATAACAACTTGCAACATTTGTCCTTCAACCATTGAGGTTAATGGATTACTCGGCAATATGGTCATAAGTTTTTGCGGGAGCTCTGATAAAGTAGGTGCTGTAACTTGTGTTGGTATGGTCGTCGTTGCTTTTGAAGCTGCCAGCGTTTTTAAGTTAGTAGAATCAACGAAACTTCCAGGCTTTATTACAGACGCAATACCAATACCGATAATTATGGCAATGGTTGTTGTTATAACAAAATAAACTACAACGCCTATCCCCATTTTACGTAGTTGTTCGAAACTTTCACTGGAGGTTAAACCAAGAACGACCGAAGCAAATATCAAGGGCATCACTATCATTTGGATAAGGGTCAGAAAGAGTTGTCCTGGTAAAGCTAACCAGTTACCAATGGTGGTCGCGGTTTCTGCTGGTAGCCAGCCAGTTGTTGGGCCAATTAACATTCCAACCGTTATTCCCAAAAACATGCCGATAATAACTTTTAACCATAATCGGCCTTTAACTAAACGAGTTAGATGTCCGCTAAGATAATTGAATGGATTATTGTCTTTTATAGTCATAACATTTCTCTCTCTTTTCGAAATTTATATTATTACTGTATAAACATGTTACTTCTTTAATGAGGTTCTAAATTATTCTTCTAACGTCTTTTTTGTAACGGGTTGTTTTACCTTTTTATTTTCGCCAAATAATTTTAAATGTTTAAAGTCTGTTAATTTTTTAAGTTTATAACTCGAAAAAGTTAAAACAAGTGCCGCAGTAATAAGGTGTGCTTCAGGGTAAACTAAAATAAATGAACCAAGCATTTCAAACTCTAATATAGGTATACAAAAAATAGCAATAACTACGGTAACACCGAGTCGTATTAATGCTGCGTGTGGGCTTGCTTCATCCATGTAACTGTAAAATCGATCAACGACGGAGACGAGAATAATAGTGGGCAGCAGTATAATGCTGCCTCCCATATTCATCGAATAATAAGACATCGCCGAAACACTAAATACCATGCTCATTGCAACGAATGTAAAGATAAGCGATAGCCTAGGTGTACGGGGTAAACTTTTTGGCAGGATTGCTCGACCCGCTAAGGCGAGAAGGATAATGATACCTGCAATAACTAAGGTTACGCTCATCTCAGCATATACCATAGCTAATGCTAATAATGGAGCTGTAAAGGTGCCATATGGAAAGAAGCCAAGTACGTGTCGAATAAAGGCGACAAACAATACACAAAAAGGCAGTATTAATAATTTTTTAAGGGCATCTTTCGTTTCGAGATCAAGTCGTCTTAAATCAAAAATATCAAAAAAATCTTTCTCCTGCTCAAGACTTGAAACACTAAGCAGATCGATATCTTCAGATACTGAAAACTCAGTGGAAATTATTTTTCCATTTTCAATATTGAAAATGTTTGGCGAATCATAACCAAATGCGACATAGGTATTAGGAACGCTTGCTTCATAGCCTTTTTCAGGGTCATAGGCTTGCCAGATATTATCCTTGCCATATATTTCAACCCAGAAATAAGGTTGAAGGGGTTTTGTTTCTTCGAGAATAAAGCCTGTAACAAGCCTTGCAGGAATATCGCTTAGTCGACTCAAGGCAACCATTAGTTGCGCGCGCGCCAAGGTTGTCGCTTTGTTGGATGTAATAACCTTGTTTAAATCGTTATATATAAAATTTTTACTTTTGATTAATTTATTAGTATGTTTAAAAATTTTATGTATTAATTCAGGTTTGCTATTTACATCACGCGATAAAAATTCTTTCAATAATGTGACATCGGGTAGTGATAAGTTTAAACCTGATACGGGCAACAAGTAATTTTCTCGTTGAACCGAGGTCATTTCAGGTTTGAGGGCGGTTAGCGGTAATGGGTTTTTACTTATATGGACGAGATACTCGTATATTATCTCTGTATTACCCGTTTCCGTCGCCTTTGCACGTGTTTTACCAGGAGTGGATTTGATGGTGGGAAGAATTTTTAAATTTGGGTGGTAAACTTTTTGACTAATTATACGAACACTTTTAAGGGCTTTAGGTTTGGCACTATAAATTAAAGTTATGCCTTTGTTGACCTCAAATTTTCCCGTTAATACGATTTTCCAAGCACTATCTTCTGGTAGAACTCGATTGGCGTCAAAAATAAACCAACGTAAACCCATAAGCGAAACACTGGAACAAATAAAGAAAACAACCAGCATCCGCTTTGTTTTTTGTTCCCCAAATAGTCGTTTAATCATAAAAAGAATGCTCTAATGAACGTAATATGGTACAAATCATTGTACTTTCAAGGTGTTTCAGGTGTCTAATATATCTCATAATTAATGTTCGGGTATATGTATATGTTATTAAAACAATTTATCTTTATGTTGTTAATCACTTCAGGATTATCTGCGCAGGCTGTTGCCACGGAAATGATTACTGTGGGCTGGTTGGAAAACGTGCATATTGATGATTCCGGGTACCGATTAAAAGCCAAAATTGATACCGGCGCGGATAACTCATCGATAAACGCTGAGGATGTGACAGAATTTACTAAGGACGGCGAACAATGGGTTAAATTCTCCTTGCGAAACGCATGGGATAAAAACTATACCATCACTAAACCTGTCCTTAATACCACACGTGTTAAGATGAAAAACGGTAATATTCAGGAACGTTTCGTTATTGAGCTTGACGTTCGGCTTGGAAAAGTTTCAAAATTGGCTAAAGTGAACTTAGTTGACCGTAGCCACTTTAAATATCAGCTTCTTATCGGTAGAAGTTTTCTTGCGCCACAATTTGTGGTGGATTCAAGTAGAACATTTACTGTAACGGACAAATGAATAAAAATAGAATGCCAGAAAATAGAACCTCAGAAAATAGAACCCCAGAAAATAGAATTTCAGATAAAGCCATTATAGGCTGGAGAGAATGGGTTAGTTTCCCAGATATCGGTATCGACAAGATAAAAGCAAAAGTTGATACTGGTGCGAGAACTTCAGCCTTGCATGCCTTTAATATTGAAGAATTCAGTTTTAATGGTCAAAAAATGGTGCGTTTTAAAATTCACCCATTGCAAAGGGATAATGATTACATTGTTGTTTGTGAAGCCGCTGTAATTGATACGCGTGAAGTAACGGACTCAGGTGGCCACTGTGAGAAGCGATTTGTTATTGAAACACCGATTACAATTGGGAATGAAACATTCTCAATCGAAGCAACGCTTACGGATCGTGATACAATGAAATTTCGGATGTTGTTGGGTCGTACAGCACTAGAAAAACGTTTTATTGTCGATTCTAGTAAATCTTATGTTTTATCTAAAAATATAAATCGCAAGAAAGGTATTGAAAAATGAAAATTGTAATTTTATCAAGAAATCCTAAATTATACTCGACCGAACGACTTGTTGAAGCGGCTACCGAACGAGGGCATGAGCCCATCGTTATGGATACGTTACGTTGTTATATGAATTCCAACTCGTTAAAACCGTCAATACATTATAAGGGTAAAGATGTAACAGATATTGGTGCGGTTATACCAAGAATTGGTGCTTCAATAACTTTTTATGGTTGTGCTGTGTTACGCCAATTCGAAATGATGGGCGTTTACCCACTTAACGAATCGGTTGCCCTTTCTCGTTCACGCGATAAGTTACGTTCAATTCAGTTGTTATCTAGAAAAGGCATTGGTATTCCAATAACGGGTTTTGCTAACCGTCCAGATAATATTAAAGATTTAATCAAAATGGTTGGTGGTGCGCCTTTGGTTATTAAACTACTTGAGGGTACGCAAGGTATCGGGGTGGTGTTAGCTGAAACTCAAAAAGCGGCAGAGAGTGTTATGCAAGCTTTTATGGGACTTAATACTAATATTCTAGTTCAAGAATATATAAAAGAAGCCGGTGGTGCCGATATTCGCTGCTTAGTTGTCGGTGGTAAAGTTGTTGCCGCCATGAAGCGACAAGGGCCTGAAGGTGAATTTCGTTCCAACTTACATCGTGGTGGTTCAGCGGAAATTGTTAAGTTAACGCCAGAAGAGCGAAAAACGGCTGTGAGTGCAGCGAAAATAATGGGCTTGAATGCTTGCGGTGTAGATTTGTTGCGTTCATCTCGAGGGCCGGTTGTTATGGAAGTTAACTCTTCTCCGGGCTTAAAAGGCATAGAAGCTGCGACAGGTAAAGATGTTGCGGGCATGATGATAGAATTCATTGAAAAAAATGCGAAACCACATAAAACAAAGACAAAAGGAAAAGGTTAAGTAAATAATTTCTACTGCTCGTAAATACAAGAAAAGGCTCATTATGATAAAACGTAGTGAGCCTTTTTTAATATTGAATTTAAAAATTGGCACTATATCTTTTAAGATATAATAATATTTTAGATAACACGTAGTAATCAATAATTTAATAAATGTATCTGTTAAGGATATTTTAGTTATGAAGAAAAAAATATTTTCTACTTTAAGACAGATTATCCAAGATGTTAATGCAGCGACTGGATTAGAGCAGGCTCTTATCATCATTGTTGAACATATCCGTTCAGCAATGAAAGCTGATGCTGTTTCAGTCTACCTGCGTGATAGCAAAACTGAACAACTTGTATTAATGGCGACAGATGGTTTACACCATACCTCAATTGGCCAAATTAAGTTTGAAAACGAACAAGGATTAGTTGGTTTAGTTCTAAAGCAAACGGAACCTGTCAATGTTGAGGATGCACATTCTCATCCTGATTATTGTTTTATTACGGAAACTAATGAATCAGCTTTTCACGGTTTTCTTGGTGTGCCCATTATTCAACATCGCAAGGCACTTGGTGTCTTAGTTGTGAGACAGACACGACAGCGTCGATTTTCTCCAGATGAAGAAACATTTTTAGTCACCTTAGCCGCACAGCTTGCGGGGGCCATTTCGCATGCAGAAAAAATGGGTGAAGTTACTAATCTAAAAAAAGATGTTAACCAGTCTTTTTTACTTAAAGGTTTGGGCGGTTCACCAGGTATCGCTATTGGTACAGCTCAAATAGTTTTTCCACCTGCAAATCTTGATGCAGTCCCAGACAATGAAATTTCTGAAGATGAAGTAGAAGATAATATAACAATTTTTACCAATGCCGTATCGAAGGTTTCAGATGAATTTAAGTTTCTTTCCACAAAAATGGAAGGTGTCGTTTCAAACGAAGAATTAGCCTTGTTTGATGTATACGGTTTGATGTTAAAAAGTGACTCATTAATTGAGACGGTTGTTAATCGAATTAAAGAAAGACAATGGGCGCAAGGGGCGTTACGTGAAACGATAACCGAGCATGTAAAGCAATTTGATGTAATGGAAGATCCGTATTTACGCGAACGTGCTACTGATATCAAAGATTTAGGTCGCCGTCTTTTAATGCACTTGCAGACTCAACAGACACCAATCATACAATCGACAGGTCCAGTCGTGTTAGTTGGTGAAGAGATTAATGTTTCTCAATTCGCAGAAGTCTCATTACATGATCTTGTTGCAATAGTATCGAAAACTGGTTCAGGATCATCACATGTTGCAATATTAGCTAGAGCATTAGGTATACCCTCTGTAATGGGTATTGACGATTTACCTGTTAATTATATTAAAGGGGAAGAAATTGCAGTAGATGGTTATAGCGGTCAAATTTATATAAAGCCAACACCCGCGATACGTGAAGAATTTGTTAGATTAGCCAGAGAAGAAAAAAGTTTAAATACTGAGCTTAAAAAATTAATTGATATGCCATCAGTTACGCTAGATGGCGTACACATACCATTAAATGTTAATACGGGTTTGTTAGAAGATATAACACCATCACTACAGTCCGGAGCCGAAGGCGTTGGTTTGTATCGTACTGAAATCCCTTTTCTTGTTCATAATGGTTTCCCCGGAGAAGACGAGCAATCAGAAATATATCGACAGGTGCTTCAGCGCTTTGCACCTCGCCCCGTTATTTTTCGCACTTTAGATATCGGTGGCGATAAAGCTTTGCCATATTTTCCGATAGAAGAAGATAATCCATTTCTTGGTTGGCGTGGAATACGCGTCATGTTGGATCATCCAGAACTGTTTTTAATACAAATAAGAGCAATACTAAAAGTCAATCAGTACGATAATAATTTACGTTTAATGCTTCCTATGATTTCGGATGTAAGTGAGGTTGATGATGCCACCAAACTGATTAAAAAAGCGCACAGCGAGTTACTATCTGAGGGAATAAATATACCATATCCTTCTATAGGGATTATGATAGAAGTTCCATCTGCCATCTACCAAATTAAAGCCTTTGCAAAGCGAGTTGATTTCTTTTCAATTGGTAGTAATGATTTGACTCAGTACTTACTAGCAGTTGACAGAAACAACAAGAACGTTGCCAGTTTGTATAACAGCATGCATCCTTCAGTTTTAATTTCGATTAAATATATTATTGATGAAGCGCATAAGTACAACAAGCCCATTAGTGTTTGCGGTGAAATGGCGGGTAATCCTGCTTCTGCATTAGCACTTGTCGGTATGGGAGTAGACAGCTTAAGTATGAGTTCAGGTAGTTTACTACGTGTAAAGTGGACGATTCGATCCTTTACAAAACAAAAAGCGGAACAATTAGTTAATAAAGCATTAACGTTAGAAAGTTATAAAGATATAGACGCATTATTCACGCAAGCGTTGATTGATGCAGGTTTGTCGGGGTTAACGCGAGCAGGAAATTGATAATATCTAGTGCTAAAATACATTTTAGCTATTAATGTATTCGATCTATTTTAATGAGGTTATCTAATTGTTTGAGTACTTAGATAATATTCTAAATAAGACAAGCAAACTTAAATGTTTCTTAGTTGTTTTGAGCGGTAGCCTTTTGTTAGGGGTACTGGATTATATTGTTGGGGCAGAATACTCTTTTTCTGTTTTTTATATCATGCCTATAATGGTAGCAACTTGGTATGGTGGTCCTGTCGTTGGAATATTTGTAGCAATTTTTTCATCAGTTATTTGGCTTATTGCTGATATTGCTTCAGGGCAAAATTATTCTAATTCATTTATTCCAGTCTGGAATACACTAGTAAGGCTCAGTTTTTTTCTTGTTATTCTAAGATTACTTGACATTGTACATTCCAAACTTCTGATAGAAGAAAACTTAGCCGACACTGATGCTCTTACCGGGTTATCTAATCGTCGATTTTTCCAAGAACAACTTGATAGAGAATATACGAGAATATGTCGTACATCAGATCATTTAACAATTGCCTTTATCGATATAGATAACTTTAAATACGTAAATGATACATCAGGACATGAGGAAGGTGACAAGTTACTGCAGAGTGTTGCAGAGACACTTACGAGTAAAATTAGAGCTACAGATTTTGCAGCACGTATTGGTGGCGATGAATTCGTTGTTCTGTTACCGGTAATTGAAACAGAATCCGTTAAGCAAACAATGGAGAAGCTTCAGCAAGAATTATTGGCTCGTATGAAAGAAGAAAGTTGGCCTGTCACATTTAGTATTGGTGTAATAACCTTTTTAAAAGAAATGGACTCGAGTAGAGCCATGATTAAAATTGTTGATGACCTCATGTATGAAGTGAAAAAATCAGGTAAGAACAATATTCGTCACTTAATGTGGCCAGAAGATAAACAATAAAATGGTGTTAATATGATAATAAATTCACGATATATAAAATATTTTATCTTTTTTACGTTTATTTTTAGTTTCAGTAGTATCGGTGATATTTATGCGAACTCAGAAAATACTAAATCAAATTCAAAAGTGGCTTATAAAATAGACTTTTCTGATTACAGCAAAGGTTCAATTGATGAATGGCTATTGTCAAAAGGATTTGTTCTAGCGAAAGATGCAAACGATAGAGAAATGCTGGATTTAGATATTGGCTCGAATCGTTTACGCTTGAATATTAAAAACAAATCTTTTGGGTTAATTATCAATGAAAAAGTAGATGTTATTAATTACGATAAAATTCGTATTGAATGGGGCGTCAATAAATTCCCTGGAAAAGCGGCTTACTCGAAAGGTGTCTACAACGAAGCGCTGATGTTATATATCTTTTTTGGTAAAGAAAAAATGGAAAGTGGCAGTATGTTAATACCCAATAGTCCTTACTTCATAGGTTTTTATTTGTGTGACAATGATCAGGTAAACGTTCCGTATTTTGGTAAGTATTTTAAAGTTGGTGGCCGATATGTATGTGTTAACAAACCTGAAAAGGAAAAGGTCGTTGTTACTGAGCTTAATCTCAAAGAATGGTTTATTAAGCTATACAAGGGAAATGTTTCACCAATCATTACGGGAATCAGTTTGGGCTTTGATACGCGCTTTGCAGAAGAAAACGGTATAGCCTCTGCATTTATAAAGAAGATTGAATTTCTAAAGAATTAACTAGACGTAAGATATTAAATACATATCATCTCAATAGAAATATGTAACACATAATTATTTATGTTTTTAAATTAACAGCATCGATGCTAAGAAAAATCTTATTGCTAACTCAACTAATTAGTAGCCGTATAGTTCTTTTTCTAGTCTTTTTTGATCAAGGTAGTCCTCTAGCCGACGACGCGCATCAAGTTTTTCAATATTAAAATTCCCTGAATCTAGCTCTAATTCAGCAAACAAGTTTTCAGCGGCATCACCTTCATTAAACTCTTCTACATTCGTATTAGTCATTTTTCACCTGTACTTAGTTGTTATAAGCGTAATATAAATGCTATATATAGGCTTTTACTATCTTATGTCAATATCGTTATTGACGATTATTTTTGATGGACTCAATCGGTTTTATCGATGAACCAGTAACGGTATTACTTGATACACATTCAATACTACAGAAGAAATATATTGCTGAAATTGAAGCCGAGGAGCGTAAAAAGGAAAAAGCTAGGTCGTAATAAATTTGCACTACTTGAATAATGTTATGGGTATATAGCAGTATTTAGTAGCTTTCTTGCATATTAAATCCTACTATTCAAATTATGGATATTGATGAACTAAAAACATTCTTAGAAGTACACCGCACGCGGCATTTTGGTCAGGCAGCAGAGAATTTATGCGTGAGTCAGTCTACAGTTAGCGCACGCATTAGGCAGCTTGAACAAAGTTTAGGGGTTTCACTTTTTAGTCGCGAAAGAAATAATATCCAACTGACAAGTGCCGGTAAAAAGTTGATGGTTTATGCGGAGTCAATTTTAACTTCTTGGACGCGTGCGCGTTTTGAAATTGGTACTGAAGATGAGGGGCAAATACCTTTTATTATTGGTGGTGTACCAAGTATGTGGGATATTAACCTACAGGACTTTTTACATTATCTTCACGAAACGTTACCCGATATCGCACTATATGCAGAAACACAAACGCCGGATGTGTTTATACGCCGTATCTATGAACAAACAATGGATATGGCTTTTATTTTTGATGCGCCGCAAACAACTGATCTTGATATTATAGAAGTCACACACGTTCCTCTTGTTATGGTCTCATCTCAACGTGGCCTGAAAATTGAGGATGCTTTTACAAACGAATATGTTCTGGTCGATTGGGGAACCTCGTTTTCAACAAGTCATGCGAAGTATTTTCGAGATGCTCCTTCACCAACGATTAGAATTAGCTTAGGTCGATTAGCAAAAGACTTTATTCTTTCTCAAGGTGGAACAGCTTATCTACCTGAACCGATGGTGAGTGAGCACATAGGAAACGATTCTCTTTATTATGTGAAAGATGCGCCCGTTATTGATAGGCTTGCCTATGCGGTAGTTAATCCACTTAACCAGAAAAAAGAATTAATCCAGCATGCGTTGAATTTTTTCAATATTGAAAATAATAAAATTCAGAGAATTTATTAAGGATATTCTATTTCCATTATTTTGTTTTGACGAGTGCTGCAGCTTGTTTAGCCTTTTTTCTCGCGGTATCAGTCGAATCTGAATAGCTTAGAGCAACACCCATACGACGTTTTATAAATGACTCAGGTTTACCAAATAGTCGAATATCTGTTTGTGGTATTGCTAACGCTTTTTCTATATTTTCAAATTGAATAGCTTCCTTGTCAAGTCCACCATAAATTACAGCACTGGCACCTGCTGAACGTAAGATGGTCGAAACAGGTAAACCTATAATCGCACGTGCATGGAGTTCAAATTCATTTTGGTTTTGGGTGATCATGGTTACCATGCCGGTATCATGTGGGCGAGGGCTAACTTCACTAAAGAATACGTCATCACCTTGTATAAATAATTCAACACCAAATAAACCACGGCCGCCTAAATTATCGGTAACGGTTTTCGCAATATGTTTCGCTTTATCTAAAGCAGTTTTACTCATTTGTTGTGGCTGCCAACTCTCTACATAATCACCTTGTTGTTGGATATGACCAATCGGCTCGCAATATTGTGTTTCAATCTCACCCGAAGCATTTACGGCGCGAACGGTGAGTAAGGTGATTTCATAATCAAAGTTAATCATTTTCTCAACAATGATTCGAGTGGTGGCTACGCGTGCGCCGCTAAGCGCGTAGTCCCAGGCCACTTGAATATCAGCTTCGTTATTAATGGTAGATTGCCCTTTGCCTGAAGAAGACATAACGGGTTTAACGATGCAGGGATATCCAATTCCATTCTCAATTGCCGTTTTCAATTCATTGTATGACTCAGCAAAGGCGTATTGTGATGTGGGAATACCTAACGTTTCTGCGGCCAGTGTACGAATACCTTCTCGATTCATTGTTAACTGTGTCGCGCGTGCCGTTGGGATAATAGTTGCCAATTTTTCGGCTTCGATCTCAGCAAGCATATCGGTTGCAATGGCTTCAATTTCCGGTACAACAAAGTCTGGTTTTTCTTTTTCGATGAGTGCTTTTAATTCGATAGCATTCGTCATATCAATAACATAAGCACGATGAGCAACTTGGTGCCCTGGAGCATTCTCATAACGATCGACACCAATCACTTCTACGCCTAGTCGTTGCAATGAAATAATGACTTCTTTACCGAGCTCACCACAACCGAGAAGCATGACCTTTGTTGCATTATTTGAAAGTGGAGTGCCTATTTTCATGTTGGTTTCTCAAACTATTGTTATAATTGTTTGAGTTTACTATAACGACTTATAAATTAGAATTATTTCAAAATATGACTGTCATACGAATTGATGATGAAGATATTGACTATTTTACTAGCAACGTTAATGACGCAAAACGTGTATGCGTTACCTGAATATAGTACACAGTACGATCCAACGCGTGATCCTTTTGCTGATGGGCGAGCTGCTATTGTGTTAGCGACTAGAACAAATCGTCGGATCTTGATAGAAGTCGGAGGAGACTGGTGTAAATGGTGTCATATTCTTGACAAGTTTATTAAAAGTGATGAACAAATCGAGAAAGCTTTATATAACACTTTTGTTGTTCTAAAAGTGAATGTAAGTGATGATAATACAAATGAAAATTTTTTATCCGCTTTTCCTAAAACCTTAGGCTATCCTCATATGTATGTTACTGAAAGTGATGGCAGCGTGATTCATTCACAGGATACGGGCGAGTTTTTAATTAATTTAGAATATTCAAAGAAACATTTTTTAGATTTTTTGAAGCGTTGGAAATTAAAATAAAATGACTGAGTGCAAGTGAAAAAATTCAAAAACAAGCGTAGTTTAGCTCTATCTACAAAGGAAATCCTGCAAGCTTGGAATGAGGATATACCTCAGGATATTATTTTAAAACAAAAGAAACGTTCCTCTCGTCGTGACTTTTTTTTCCAAAGTACTGCTCTAGCAGGCTCGCTTGCTTTATCTCAAACTGTTTTATCTAAATCAAAAAAAAATGGATCGAATTTAAAACAGCCTTGGTTAACCATTTCTGAAGTGCAAAACCATTTATTTCCCCGCGTAGGTCACTTAACTGAAAAAGGCAGTTCTCCGAGTGCGAATGATATTAACGCTATTGGATATCTGCAATTAATACTTAATACACCCGATGCTGACCCAGATGAACGTGAGTTCGTTATTAAAGGAACAACATGGTTGGATGGTATGGCCAATAATATGATTGGCAAGCCTTTTATTAAATTAAACAAAGATGAGCGTGAACGTGTTCTAAGAAAAATATCTGAGAGTGAATCAGGTGAATCGTGGCTATCCACTTTGTTACGTTATATTTTTGAAGCATTGTTAACCGACCCTGTGTATCGAGGAAATACTAATCAAGTAGGTTGGCAGTGGTTAGAACATCAGCCCGGTTTCCCAAGACCGTCTGCAAATAAGAAATATTGGTTGTTACGTAATGGTTGATTATGATGTTTGTATTGTGGGTAGTGGTGCGGGTGCAAGCCCGGTTGCATATACGTTAGCGAAAGCGGGTTTTTCTGTTGTTGTGTTAGAAAAAGGGCCTTGGTTAAAAGAAGGTGATTTTTTTAAAGATGAATTAGCGTGTTGTCGTCGTAGTGTCTATACCCCGCAGTTAAAAGATGAACAACATGTTATCGAAGACTATGATGGCAAAGATAGTAATGGAAACTATAAATGGGGGAGTCAAGCCACGGCTGAGTCAGGCTGGGATTTTTGGAATGGTAATTGTGTTGGTGGTGCCTCTAATTTTATGAGTGGTTATTTTTATCGTTTAAAACCGGTGGATTTTCATTTGCGTTCGGCGTTTGGAGAATTTAAAGGCGCCAATGTTGTTGATTGGCCTATTCAGTATAGTGCTCTTGAACCTTATTATACTAAGGTAGAATCGTTGGTTGGTGTGTCAGGTCACGCCGTTAAGCATCAATTTTCTGAACCGCGTTCGACTAAAGATTTTCCTTATCCGCCAACGGTTGAACATCCTATTTCTGGTTACTTCGATAAAGCGTGTGATGCTTTAAACTATCAATCACTTGCGACTCCACGTGCCGTTTTACCTTACGCCGTTGGTAAGCGACGTGGTTGTGAATATTCTGGTTATTGCGGTAGTTATGGTTGTTCTTCTGGTGCAAAAGGGAGTGGTCGTGCTGCATTGTTAGATGATGCGATGCGTACAGGCAATTGTAAAATAATACCATATGCAAAAGTTTATCAATTAGATTCAAATGCTAAAGGCGAAATAATTCTCGCTCGTTATTATGATGTTAAAAATGAAACTAAAAAAATAACCGCTAAGGTTTTTGTTGTTGCTTGTCATGCAATAGAAACATCACGTTTATTATTATCATCTGTTGGTAGTAAACATAAAAATGGATTGGCTAACAATACTCATCAAGTCGGTAAGAATTTATTGTTCTCTGCGGGTGGTTCAGGAACAGGGGAGTTTCATTATAACGACATGCCAAAGAAACAGGCTGACAGTTTTAAAGTTCGAGGCCCCTTCATCAATCGAGGTTTACAAGATTGGTATGTTATTAAAGATAAAAAATTTAGTTCATTTAATGATGGAAAGATTAAGGGCGGAACAATCGATTTTTTATTAAGTCACCCAAACCCAACTACTCGAGCCGATTCACTTAAATGGGATGAAAAAGACAAATTAATTTGGGGATTACCGTTAAAGAAAAAAGTTAAAGCGGCTTTTACCGAAACACAGCGATTTAGGTTTGAAGTTTTTAATGATTGGTTACCAACGGATGATTGTTTTGTGTCGCTAGATTCATCAGTAAAAGATAAATGGGGTTCGGCTGTCGCTAAAGTGAGAGTGGGCTATCATGATCATGATTTGGTTGTGGCTAACTATCTAACAAAAAAAGCGGAAACAGTTTTAAAGCAAATGAAGGCAAAAAATATTAGTAGTAGTGTGAGTGGTTCTCCACCGGCTAACTTAGTGGCAGGCGGATGCCGTTTTGGCGATGATCCGAAAACATCAGTTCTCAATGCTGATTGCCAAGCACATGATGCCGATAATTTGTATGTTACCGATGGGAGCTTTATGCCAACTGGAGGTAGTGTGCCGTACACTTGGACAATTTATGCTAATGCGTTTCGCGTGGCGGATATCATTAAAAAGCGTTTATGATTTAATTAAGTGTTATTAGAATTTACGGTTAACGGCAAACTCTGCTAAAGCAATCAAGGCCGTTTTGTACTCTGAATCAGTAATATCGTTTAAAGCTTCAATCGCAAGTTTTGATTCATTTTTGGCACAATCTGCTGTGTATTGAATGGCCCCAGTCGCATTAATGGCTTCAGTGACCGCATCAATATAGTCGAGTCCATTTTCTTCAATGGCTTTACGCACCACACTAGATTGCTCTTTGTTGCCGTGTTGAATGGCATAGATAAGTGGCAAGGTCGGTTTACCTTCAGCAAGATCATCACCAATATTTTTCCCCATTTCTTCACTCGAGGCGCTGTAGTCGAGTACATCGTCAATAAGCTGAAAAGCAGTTCCAAGGTGCATGCCGTATTTAGCCATTGCAAGCTGGGAAGAGTTGTTATCAGGATTTAATAGGGTGGCTAGTTCTGAGGCCGATTCAAATAATTTAGCTGTTTTATTGTGTATAACGTCTAAATAGCGCTGTTCGGTCGTATCAGGATCGTGCACATTGAGTAATTGCTGCACTTCGCCTTCTGCAATCGTATTGGTAGCATTAGCTAAGATCGACATAATTTTCATATCGCCCACTTCTACCATCATTTGAAAGGCGCGTGAGTAGAGAAAATCACCTACCAGTACACTAGCCTCATTACCCCACAGGCTGTTTGCTGTTTCTTGACCTCGACGTAGTTCAGAGGCATCGACTACATCGTCATGTAGTAAGGTTGCGGTATGGATGAACTCAATAATGGCTGCAATTTCAATATGTTGCGAGCCTTGATAGCCTATCGCTCGGGCACATAACAAGTGTATAACTGGGCGTAAGCGTTTACCGCCACTGTTTATAATATGTGTACCGACTTGGTTAATAAGCACGATTTCAGATTGCAAACGTTCTAATATCGTCGCGTTAACCTGTTTCATGTCATCGGCAATGAGCTCGTAAATGGCTTCAATCTTCATACAATATCTTTAAATTATTCACTAAGGCTTGGAAAAACCAGTGATGCTATGGTGCGCACCGCGAGCTGTCAAGTTACCTTTTATATAAGGTGTGAAATGAGGCCCGTATAAGAATTAGCTCATAGGGTAAAAAAAGCCTAAAAAACTAACAAAAAGAGCTTAAAATCTTTGACCCCACCTAGTTGAACCAGTACAATTGCCGGCTCAAATAACACCAGCCTTGTCGAGTGTTACTTCTTATCTGACAGGGCTTTACTGGATTTAGATTTTCTGGAGAAAATTCCATGTACGCAGTAATTGAAACCGGCGGCAAGCAATATCGAGTTGCTCAAGGCCAATATTTAAAAGTTGAAAAACTTG
>Ga0316205_10002574_pt1 | contig 18628 bp, 16 predicted proteins | sample 3monthpyrite_MG_FD_204941 | JGI IMG/M metagenome (GOLD analysis project Ga0316205, IMG submission 204941) | Microbial mat bacterial communities from mineral coupon in-situ incubated in ocean water Damariscotta River, Maine, United States -... | ecosystem: Environmental > Aquatic > Marine >... | reverse complement strand
GGGGCAAATCAGGGTCCCGGGCCAGCATATTCGCGGTTGGGCGCCACTCGGGCCCTACAACTTTGCGCACGATGCTGGTGCGGCCCCGCCGCGTTAGTTGCTCTGTAAGCGGCACCGAGGTCGGATAAATCCGATAGTCATCACCTTCTTCCGACCAATAGTGGAGCACGCGGCCAATGGTATCAACCAAAATTGCACCATTGCGGCGGTTGCTGAAATAATCCTCCCAGCGTTTGCTGACAAATGAACTGGTCACATATTCCGGGCCGGATGTTGCAGTGACCGGCGCCGCCTGCGCCCGTAGCAGGGCTGGAGATAAAAGCGGCGCGCCGAGTGCGAAAGCCCCAAGGGCATGCCCAAACTGGCGGCGACTCAGGTTCTTGCTGATCTTAGGCATAACAAAATACTCGTATATTGTGGGACGAGCGTGATAATAAGGCGTCAAGCCGCCGATTGCAATTCACAACGATGTTAACACCTTACGAAGGTGTTTGAATCCGGCTGGGAAACGGGGTAAGACCGCGTGGCAAAGTTTTTTGGAGTTAAAAATGTTTCGATTGATCGCGCTATCGCTGACCATGTTATTAGCCGTTTCGGGCTGTGTGACCGAAACCGAGCCGGGAGTTACCCGAATCACGGCAGCACAGGCAAACAGTATTCGGCTCAATCAGCTTGATCTGGTAAATGCGGTGCGCGCACAGGCCGGGGTGCCGCCGCTTACCCTTTCGGCAGAGCTGACCGCCGCCGCCGAAACCCATGCCCGCGATATGGCGGTTCAGCTCCGCGCCTGGAATTTCGGCTCGGATCGCTCGGCACCGCAAACCCGCGCAGAGCGGGCCGGGTTTGTCGGGCTGGTCACGGGCGAGGATGTTGCTGAAACGTTTCTTGATAATGTCGGCATTTTTCAGGTCTGGATCGCTGATCCACGCTCCCGGCAAGCCATGATCAACCCGCGCGCCACCCATATGGGGCTTGGCTGGTATCAGGAAGACAATGGCAAGCTGTGGTGGGTGATGGATATTGGCGCGGCAGGGCCGCCGCTGGCCATCGCTATGGCTGAATAACGACCATCGCACCATTCGGCACCAACTGCCAGATTTCCTCGATATTCCGGTCCGAAACCGCAATGCAGCCTGCTGTCCAATCACCCCTTTGGCGGCTCTGGCCCAAGCCGCCATGGATGAAAATATCGCCGCCCGGGTTGATGCCCGCCGCTTCAGCAGCGGAGATCTGGTTGGGATCGGGGTAGGAGATACCGAGGCTGAGGTGAAAATTGCTCTGCGGGTTGCGCCGGTCGATATAGTAACTGCCTTCGGGCGTGCGCCCGTCGCCTTCGAATTCCTTATCGCCTTCCGGGGCCCAGCCCAGCCCGATCGGGTAGCTTTTGAAGGGCTGCCCGTTGTGATAAAGATAAAGCCTGCGGCTGCCCTTAAACACCACAATCATATCAACCGGGGCGCGCTCCGCCAGAGCCGGTTTTGCCACGCCGACGCTCACCAAAAGCGCCAGCAGATTTCTGCGGGTGAGAAACATGATACTGCCTTATTCTGCTCGAATGCGCCATTTTGGCCGCGTTTTTCACTCATTACCCGAGAAAATCGGAAAAAGAAAGACACGTTTCAGTGTGGCCAAATAATGCTGCCAAATAGTGGCACCCCTGCCACGCGCTCGACGCGGCAGGGGCAGAGCTCGCTATTTCAGGATCAACTCCGGCCCCATAACGCTGTTGGGCAGCACAGTCGAGATCCACGGAATGTAGGTCACCATAATCAGGAACACGAAAAGAATGCCGAGCCATGGCAGTGCTGCGCGCACAACGCGCATCATCGGCATACCGGCCACGCCCGATGTCACAAACAGGTTCAGCCCGACCGGTGGTGTGATCATCCCGATCTCCATGTTTACCACCATGATAATCCCAAGATGGATCGGGTCAATCCCGAGTTCAATTGCGATGGGGAACACCAGTGGTGCCACAATCACAATCAGGCCGGATGGCTCCATAAATTGCCCACCGATGAGCAGGATAATGTTTACGATCACCAAGAACATGATTGCGCCAAACCCCGCTGTCAGCATCGCGGTGGCAATTTGCTGCGGAATTTGCTCCTCTGTCAGCACATGCTTTAACAAAAGCGCGTTTGCGATGATAAACATTAAGGTAATGGTTAACTTACCCGCTTCAAAAAGCGTGTCCCGGGTGTCTTTATGGACCCATGCGGTAATGAGCGCATGGGGGCGGGTGAGCAGCGACCTGGGCTTCTCGCCCTTATTTTTGGCTGCCAAAGGCCCCATGTCGCGGTAGACAAAACTGGAAATTAGAAAAGCATAGATAGCGGCAACGGCGGCGGCCTCGGTTGGGGTAAAAGCACCACTTCTCCAATAAGCCCCCGAAACCACTACCCGCAGGCCTTCAGCATCGGTGATCTCGTGCAGGCCATACCAGGGGTGGCCATAAATGCCACCCATGATGATCACCATCAAAAACAGCCCCCAGATCGCGTCTCGCCCTGAGGCAAAAACCTCGCCCCACCCACGCCATTCGCCTTTGGGAAGGTTTTTGATACGGGCCACAACGTAAATGCCGACCATCAGCATGGTGCCTGCCAAAATGCCCGGAATAACCCCGGCAAGGAACATCCGGCCAACGGAAACATCGGTCGCCGAGGCGTATACCACCATCACAATGGAAGGCGGAATGAGAATGCCGAGCGTGCCCGCCACTGCGATAATTCCGGCAGCAAAGTCTTTTGAGTAGCCAACCTGGTGCATGCCTGCGATCACAATAGAACCGATGGCGACCACTGTCGCAGGAGACGATCCGGAAAGCGCCGCAAACATCATACAGGCGAGCACACCGGCAATGGCTAGGCCGCCGCGCAAATGGCCCACCAGGGCAATGGCAAATCGGATGATCCTTCGCGCCACCCCGCCGGTGCTCATAAAGCTGGAGGCCAGAATAAAAAACGGAATTGCGAGCAAGGTATAATGCGCAAACATTGCCTGAAACATGGTTTGGCCAACGGAGGCCAGCGAGGCATCGGAATAGAGCAATTGGAATATGATTGAACTGAGGCCAAGTGAAATCGCTATCGGCACACCCAGCAACAAAAAGCCAATGACCATACCAAAGAGAAAGAGAATTTCCATGGCCTATGCCTCCTTCGTGGCATTAGCAGCCACTTCTTTTACGTCGTCTTCAGCTTCATGGCTCACGATCAGGGTATCACGTTTGCCATTGGCCAGTGCGACAAAGGCCTGCACCAATCGGAAAAGCAGCAGCGCCGCCCCAATCGGCAAAATGGAATAAGGGATAAAACGCGGGATTTTGGTGTAGGGATCGTCGCCGTCAAAAAGCATAACCGGTTCAATGAACCGTAGCCAATCGGGCATTGGAATACGTTCCATCGAATACCAGCCCTGGTAACTAACGGGCCGCATCTCTTCAAAACCTGTCGGGAAAAATTTGCCCGTCGTGGCCGGAAGGTTGGCGAAATTGGCGAAATAGTCATATCCGGCTTTTAACAGCAAAAACGCATAGATGATCGAAATGGCGGTTGCCAGCAGGGCCAGCTTGCGCCGCGTTGCCGTTCTGAAGAGGTTAACAACTGAGTCCACACCCAGATGCGCGGTGATTTTCACACAATAGCTCACCCCGAGCAGCACCAGCCATGAAAACAGGATACTGGTGGCTTCCAGCCCCCAGATCAGCCCGCCATTTATGCCCCAAACTTCGCGCATATAGGTGCCAAAGCCGGTGCTGGCTGAATAGCGCAACACCACATTGATAAAGGTGATCATGGTCATAAGGCCAAGAATTACCGCAATCAGCGATTCCTCCAGCCCATCCATAAAGCTCTTCTTTTTGGTGTGCATTTTTCTCTCCCCGAAGAATAAATGCCGCCAGCGTTAGGCTGGCGGCACCGTCGAGTTTAGTAACGCGCGTTGATTTCCTGCGCGGCGGCGATGTTTTCAGCGCCAACATCGGCTTCAAACTGCGCCCAAACCGGCTTCATGGCTTCAACCCAAGCGGCACGTTGCTCGGCGTTCAATGTCCGAACAACACCACCGGCGGCAATAATCGCCTCTTTGGCCTGTTCGTTTACGGCAAAGGCTTCGGCATTGCGCAAGGTGGTTACCTCGTCCAGAATGGTCAGGAACTGGTCACGCACTTCAGGCTCCAGCCCGTCAAGCCATTCGGTAGAGGTCACGACCAGATAATCGAGCACGCCGTGGTTGGTTTCGGTCACGCCGTCCTGCACCTCGAAAAACTTCTGGCCATAGATGTTGGACCAAGTGTTTTCCTGTCCGTCCACAACGCCGGTTTGCAAGGCACCATAAACTTCGGAAAAAGCCATAGGTTGTGGAATGGCACCGAGCGCTTCCATTTGGGCTACCAGCACATCCGAGGTTTGCACCCGGAATTTCAGGCCGGTGGCATCGGTTGGCAGCAACAACGGCACATTGGCCGAGAAGTTTTTGATGCCGTTATGCCAGAACGCCAGGCCACGCAGGCCACGGCGCACCATCGAGGCTTTCATCGCTTCGCCAGCTTCGGAGCTTTGGAATGCGTCAACCGCGTCCATGTTGGCAAACATGAACGGCAGATCGAAAATGCGGAACTGGCGGGTGAAGGCCTCGAATTTAGACAGGCTCGGCGCGGCAAGCTGCACATCGCCCTGAAGCATGGCTTCAAGCACCTGATCATCATTATAAAGCGTGGAGTTCGGGTAAACCTCCATACAGGCCACGCCGTCCATTTCGGCATTAACCCGCTCGGCCAGCAAAGTGGCGGCGATGCCTTTGGGGTGGCGGTCGGTGTTGGTTACGTGGGCAAATTTGATGACCAGTTCGCCTTCGTCACAGGCTTCTTGGGCAAACCCTGCATTGGCAGTGAATGTTGAGGCGGCCAGCACGGCAGCCAGAGTTAAAAATCGCATGATGTTCCTCCCAGAACGGTTAACAAGCCGCATCGGCGGCATATAGCCCATTGAAGCACATTTTTGTGATTGAAAAAGAAAATAATTTATATACGGAAAATGCCTATAAAATTGGGGATTCCAGTATGTTAGCTTGGATTCAGCAAATTAGTGCGTGCGGAATTGGTGACAGTGCGGCGGCAACTGTGCGGTTTTTCGCACAGTTTAGCGGAATGCTGCCGGGTCGATTCCAAGCCGTTTCATCTTGTCGTAAAGGGTTTTGCGCGGCAGTTCGAGTGCTGCGCACACTTCAGCAATGCGGCCCGAATGTTTTTGCAGCGCTTGCTTGATCAAGTGGGTTTCCATCTGTTCCAAAGCCTCCGCAAGGCCGGTTTCCGGCGCACTGCCGCCCTCGGCCAGCCCCATGGCCAGCCGCGCAGCGTGGTTTTTTAACTCGCGCATATTGCCCCGCCATGTTTTCGCCAACAGGCCGGAAAGCTGGAAAGCATCCGGCAGGTGGCCACCTGTTTCCTGCAGAAAATGCTCAAAAAGCACGCCGATGTCTTCTGGCCGCTCACGCAAAGGCGGGATGTTGATACGGGCAATATCGAGCCGGAAAAACAGGTCGTGCCGGAAGCGGCCATCGGCGGCCAGTTCTGGCAGGTTTTCATGGCTGGCGGCCAGCACCCGAATATCCAGCTTTTGCGGTCTGCCAAAACGATCCTCAATACTGCGCTCTTCGAGAATACGGAGCAGGTTAACCTGCTGGCTAAAGGGCATCGCGCCGATTTCATCAAGAAACAGCGTGCCGCCATCAGCCCGCGCAAAAGCCCCTTTGCGGCTGGCATCACCAAACAAAACCGCCTGCGTCAGCCCCTCGGTCAGCATGCCGCAATTCACGGCCACAAACGGCGCGTTGCCGCCCGTAAGCGCATGGATCACCCGCGCGGCCAGCTCTTTGCCGACCCCGGTTTCGCCGGTGATCAGCGCGTCAGACCCGGCATTGGCCACCACCCGAAGCTGGCGCCGCAGGTTTTGCGTGGCTTCCGATTGGCCGATCACCAGCTGCGTGGCCGCATCCTTTGCCGCCAGCCGCGCCTTCAGGCTGCGGTTTTCCAGCACGGTTTCGCGCAGGCTGCAGGCGCGGGAAATTACCTCAAGCAGGCGCTCGCTGCTCACCGGTTTTTCCAGAAAGTTATGCGCCCCCGCTTCCATTGCCCGCACCGCCATCGGCACGTCGCCCTCGCCGGTGATCAGGGTCACGGGCAGGTCTTTATCCACCTGTTTACAGCGTTCCAGCAGGGCAAAACCGTCTTTGCCGGGCATCCGCACATCGCTCAGCACCACGCCGTTAAAACCGGGCGAAATATGATCAGCCGCCTCAATGAACGACCCCGCCAGAATAACCGGATATCCCGCTATTTCGAGGCTCTGCCCAAGTGCTTCCCGCACTTCGATTTCATCATCGACCAGTAAAATACTCAATGCCATTAGCGGTTTCCTTTCGGCAGGGTCACGGTAAACACTGCGCCCCCTTCTGGGTGGTTTTCGCCTTTTATAGCCCCGTCAAAACTTTGCACAATCCCGTAGGAGATCGACAACCCAAGGCCCATGCCGTCATCCTTGCCGTTGGTTTTACCGCCGGTTTTTGTTGTGTAGAAGGGCTCGAATATCTTTTCCGGTGCTTCCAGCCCCGGACCAGTATCACGTAGCAATACTTGAGCCTCGCTGTCTGTTTCCAGTACTCTGATCTCGATACGCTTTTCGCGCGTGTCTGCCATCGCATCCACCGCGTTGGAAATAAGATTGAGCACCACTTGCTGGAGCCGCACGGCCCCACCCCGGGCGATGATCTCTTGCGTTGGTGGTTGCCAGTGCAGCGCCACATTTTCACTGCGAAGCCGTGCCGAAGCAATTTCCAGCGCGTCTTCCACCACTTTGCCCAGCGCCACATCGCCGGTCGGCTCGCCTTCCTTGCGCGAAAATGCCCGCAGGTTTTTGATGATCCGCGCCATGCGCATGGTCAGGTCCGCGATCCGGCCCAAATTAGCGGCAGCCTTTTCGGGCTGGCCACGCTTGAGAAACACCTGCGCGTTTTCAGAAAAGGACTGGATGGCGGCCAAGGGCTGGTTAAGCTCGTGGCTGATCCCCGCCGCCATTTGCCCGAGCGCTGAAAGCTTGCCCGCTTGCACCAAGTCATTCTGGGCGCGCCGCAATTGCCTTGTGCGCTTTTCTACCCGCGCTTCAAGCTGGCTATTGGCCTCCTGCCGAAGCGCCAACTGCCGCGCCAGCGCCGCCCGCCGGATGTAAAGCGCCCATAAAACCGTGCTAAACATGGCCAGCATTGTGGCCACCAGCCCGGCCCGAAGCCGCGCCACTTCGCGCACCGGTGTCAGGTCGGTCAAGATATGGGCATTCATGCCGATCACCGGCAGCGGCCGTGTCTCGAGTAGCGATTCTTTGGGTAGTTTCGGGTTAGCGGTGTTGCGCCAGATACGCGCGCCAAAGCGGATAATCTCCCCGGGGTCGGGAAGGCTGCGTAGTGGTTGCCCACCATAGCGGGCAAGCGGGGCCGGCAGCGCAGGCCAAGCCAGCTGGGCAAACAATAGCTCGCTTCGGTTGGAGATGAAAACTACTTTGTTTTCATCGGCGAAAAACACGGTTTCCGGGTCTCCACTCCACAGAAGTTCAAGGTTTTCAAGGTCGGCCTTAACCACAATCGCGCCGCGAATATCGCCATTCGCATTGCGCACCGGGCTGGCAAAAGTAAAGCCGCGCGGCGTGTCTGGCCGCTCTTGCAGGTGGTAAAAACCGAGCGCACCACGCATGGCGCGGGTAAAATCGGGGCGGCCCGCAAGGCTTTTGCCAAGATAGCTTTCCGAAGATTCAAAGGCCGAGTCGGCAATAACGATGCCGCGATTATCGACCAGCGAAATATTGAGCGAGCGGGTAAGGTCGGCAATCCCGCGCAGGCGGGTGTTGATCGCTGTCACTAAAGGGTCTTGTTGGTCCAGCGCGGCCAGATACACATTATCCCGCGCCAGCAATACCGGTAAAACCCGGTAGCGCTCCAACCGCCCGACCAACCGGTCAGCCGCCAGAGAAAGGTTGGCCTGCGCACCGGTTGATAGCTGGGCCAGTGCCTCGCGGTAGGAAAACTGCCAGGCAGCAAAAACCAGCCCGGCAGCAAAGGCAAGATAGATAAGCCAAGGCAGCAGGCGCACCGGTGCCAACGCCTAGATTGACGCCATATACGCGGTGAGCGCGCCCACATCGTTGCGGCGCGCCGCCAGCATCGCCCGCACTTCTTCGCGCTCGGAAGATAGCAGAGAGATGCCTTCGATAATCAGGTTAACCAGCTTGGTGCGGCCCGAACGGTCAGACACTTGCCAATCAAGAGAGTAAGGTGACTGGCCCTGCTGGCGCACGTCGGAATTGACCAAAACCCCCTTGGAACCGGCATCGCGGGCGCGGGTGATCACGATCTCGGCGCCTTGAAATTCGCGGAACTGCCGACCGTATTTATCGGTCAGATAATTGCCAAACGCATCGGAAAAGGCGCTTTGCTCGCGCGAATTCAGGGTTTGGAAGGGTGGGCCAAGCACCGACCGCGCGATAATATTTATATCTGCATAAGAGGTAAAAACCTGCTTGAACTGGCGCATGATGCGTGCTTCGGATTGCCCGGAATTGATGATTCCGAACACATCGTCGATCACCCGCTGCACATAGGTTGTGGCGGCGGATTCGCTCAGGGCAAAGGCAGGCAGCGGCAGCAGGGCAGCAGCGGCACCCGCCAGCACATGGCGGCGGTTTGGATGGCTAATTGGCATATGGGTCCTCCAGGTCTTCGAGCACGGTTTCACCCGCCACGGCGTGGCGTTTGTTTTGCATATAAGATAGCCGCTGGGCGGCGTAGCTATCTGCTGATTCGTAGAGCAGCACGGTGATCAGATCATCATAAGAGTGCCGTTTGCCGATCAAATTCACCCCGCGCAGGGCTAACAAATAGTAAGCCTGCTCACGGGTGACCACGTAATTAAGAGGATCAATCGCCAGATCAACCGCGATCCCGACCGAGTCCCGCACCGTGCTTGGGCCTAATAGAGGCAGCTCGATATAAGCCCCTTCACCCACGCCCCAAGCGGCCAGAGTTTCGCCAAAATCGGTAGGCTCTTCGAAAATGCCCATATCGGCGGCGGGGTCAAACAAGCCGCCAATGCCGATGGTTGAATTCACCAAAAACCGGGTCAACGTGTTGCTGGCCGAGTCACCATTTGCTTGTAACATATGGTTTACAAAGGCATTTGGCTCGCCCATATTGCGGGCTGTGTTTTCCACAACCGTGCGCACATCTTCGGGAATTACACTGCCATAAACATCGGAAACCGGCCCGACCACCGCAGCGTCAACCAATTTGTTGAAGGCGTGGATTGAGCGGTTGGCATCCTCGAACGGGTCATATATCTCGTCATTGTTCAGGTTTTGCCCCGAAGCACACGCGCCAAGCGAGGAAACAAGCGCCACGCCAATCACCCAGTTGAAAATTTTTACTTTTACGTTCATACCGATATTTCCAATGCGAGGCCAATAACCAGGCGCATACATTCTTTATTTAGGTGATGATACCAGAATGTCGAGTCTAGCTGAAAGGCCTAAATTCGGGGCAAGCAACCGCCCGCCCACAGGCAGGTGATTAACAGAAAGACAATAAATGAACCACACCCGGCTCATGAAAACAGGTAGTGCCGAAATTTCAGCGGTGCTGCGGCGCTGGAACTGGTCCATTTTTTCGGTCGGGTTGTTTAGTGTCTTCACCAATTTACTCATGCTCACCGGCCCGCTTTTTATGCTCCAGGTCTATGATCGGGTGCTTGGCTCGCGCTCGGAAGAAACGCTGGTGGCGCTGCTGGCGCTGGTGGTGCTGCTTTACGGCATCATGGGTGTGCTTGATTTTGCCCGCGGGCGCATTGCGGCCCAAATTGGCGCAGGGGTGCAGTCCTCTCTCGATGAACGGGTGTTTTCGGCAACCCTGAAACGCGCGGTCTCGGCCGAAGTGCGGGCGCGGCCTGATTCGGGATTGCAAGATCTTGAGTCAATGCAGCGGCTGTTGGCCTCCCCGGCGCTTTTCGCGGTGTTTGACCTGCCCTGGACACCGATTTTTCTGGCCGCGATCTTTATTTTTCACCCGTTACTGGGCTGGCTGGCGCTGGGGGGTGGCGCGCTGCTGATTGTCATTACCATTCTCAACCAATACGTCACCCGCCACCCGGTTTTTGAGGCCGGGCGGGATGCGGCGCAGGCGCATGCGCTTTCCGAAAGCTTCCGCGGGCAGGCCGAAGCGGTGCACGGGCTCGGGATGCAGGCCGCCGCCATGTCACGCTGGGGCAAAGCCCGCGAGGCAGCGCTAAAAACCAATATCCGTGCCGCACATCGCACCGGCTTTTTTGCCACCCTCACCAAAACCCTGCGCCTGTTCTTGCAAAGCGCGATGTTGGCACTGGGCGCGTGGCTGGTGTTGCAAAACGAGCTGACCGCGGGCGCGATGATTGCCGGTTCGATCCTGATGGGCCGGGCGCTGGCCCCGGTTGAGCAGGCGATTGCCCAGTGGTCGCTGGTGCAGCGGGCACTTCAGGGCCGAAAAGCGCTCTCGCTGATGCTCGGTGCCATGCCCGAAGCCCCGGCTTGCACCGATTTGCCCCGCCCCAAAGCCTATCTGGAACTGGCCAAAGTGACCGTGGTGCCGCCGGGTGAAAACATGGCCACTCTGCGGATGGTGTCTTTTCGGGTCGAGCCCGGGCAAGCACTGGCGGTGATCGGCGAAAGCGCCTCGGGGAAATCGACACTGGCGCGGGTGCTGACCGGTATCTGGCCGGTGGTATCGGGCAAGATCCGGCTCGACGGGGCTGCGCTGGAGCAATATAGCGCCACAGATCTGGGCCACTATATCGGGTATTTGCCGCAGGATGTGGCGCTGTTTGATGGCACGATTTCCGAAAACATCGCCCGACTGAGCCTGTCGCCCGACCCTGAAAAGGTGATCAGGGCCGCGCAAGAGGCCGATGCCCATGAAATGATTTTGAAGCTACCGCAAGGCTATGATACCAAAATCAGCGGTGGCGCGCGGCTTTCGGGTGGGCAAAAACAGCGTATCGGGCTGGCGCGCGCGCTTTATGATGATCCGGTGCTGCTGGTGCTGGATGAACCGAACGCCAACCTTGATTCCCATGGCGGCATCGCGCTCGATGCCGCGATCAACGCCTTCAAGGCCAAAGGCGGCGCGGTGGTGATTATGGCACACCGGCCCTCGGGCATTGCCGCCTGTGATCTGGCCTTGGTGCTGCAAGAAGGGGTGGTCGCCAAATTCGGCCCGCGTGACGAGGTGATCAAGGCCATGACCCAGAATTACTCTACCATTGCGGGCGAAATGGCCCCGAAGGGGGGCGCATGACCACCCCAAAAAACCGCTGGGGCACCGGCCGCTTTGTAGCACTAGGCATGCTGGCGTTGATCGGGCTGCTCGGCGGGCTGGTTTACTGGTCTGTAACCACCGAAATTGCCGGCGCGATTGTAACCTCGGGGCGGGTGGAAGTAAAAAGCAACCGCCAGATTGTGCAGCATCAGCAAGGCGGGGTTGTTGGTGAAATACTGGTGGCAGAAGGAGATACGGTCAGCGCCGGGCAAGTGCTGCTGCGCTTTGATGCGGTGCTCACCGAATCCGAACTCGCCATCACCGAAGGCCAGCTTTATGAGTTGATCGGCCAAAAAAGCCGCCTGTTGGCGGAGCGGGACGGGGTGGATTCCATCACCTTTGACGCCGAAATCGTGGAGGCCGCGCTAAGCCTGCCCAAAGTGGCCGAGCTGATTGACGGGCAAAAAAGGCTGTTTGAGGCACGCCGGACCTCGCTTGGCGAGGCCCTCTCGCAATGGACGGAGCGCAGCCGCCAGATCAACAACCAGATTGAGGGTTCGCAAGCCCAGCTTGCGGCGCTCAACGAGCAATCCGTGCTGCTCGCGCAGGAGCTGGCCGACCAGCAATCACTGCTCGCCAACGGCCTTACGCAAGCCAGCCGGGTGTCGGCCCTGCGCCGGGAAGTGGCCAATCTTTCCGGCCAAATCGGCGCGATCAATGCCACAATCGCTGAAGCCCGCGGCCGCCTTGCCGAGATCGAAATCGAGCGGCTCAAGCTCTCGACCAGTCTGCGGGAGGAAGCCATTGGTGCCTTGCGCGAGTTGCAACCGCGCGAGATTGAGCTTCGTCAAAACCGGCTTTCGCTGCTGGAAGTGCTGGACAGGCTGACCCTGCGCGCCCCCCGCAGCGGCGTGGTTTACGGCCTTGCTGTCCACACTACCCGCGCCGTGGTGCAGCCCGCCGAGCCGATCATGTATATCATCCCGCAGGATGAGCCGTTGATCATCCGCACTCAGATACCGACCCAGCATATTGACCAGATCAGGGTTGGCCAGCCTGCCACCTTGCGGTTTTCAAGCTTCGAGCAGCGCACAACGCCGGAACTTTTTGCCGTGGTCGCCAATGTATCGCCCGATGTGTTTACCGACGAGCGCAGTGGCATCAGCTATTATTCCGCCGAGTTGCGCCCCAATGAGGGCGAGTTGGCAAAGCTGGCCGGGTTGGCACTGATTCCGGGAATGCCGGTGGAGGCCTATATCAAAACCGAAGCCCGCACCCCGTTTGATTACCTGATCAAGCCACTGGCAAATTATTTCAACCGCGCCTTTCGGGAGGATTAAGCCCCGTTACCGCTCGACATCGCCGAGCTTGACCGCGCCAAATATCTGAGCAACGGCCTCCCTGAGGCGGTGGCGAAGCACAAAGGCGAGCATAACCGGTGAAAACCCGAGCCGGTGAAAGTGGAGCAACACCAGCATCCGCAACGTGCCATCGGTCAGCATAAAGGCCCAATTGGCAGAGGTAACGGCGATATAGGCGGAAAATACGTTCGGGCGGTTCACAGCGCCGTTCCTCCGACCCTCGCGTGGCCACAATTTCGGAAGGTAATCATCACGGTTCTGCTACCTTATGTTAGGGTGGTGGCCTTACCCCGCACCCTAAGAGATTCGGTGCAGGCTTGCTTCATTTGATCGGTAAACAGGCGCATGCGCCGGTTGAGGCGGCGATCCTCGGCGTGGACCAGAAATATCCCCCACGCGCCAACACTAACCTCTGGCAACACCCGCAACAATCTGCCATTGGCCAGTCCCCCCGCCGCAATAAAATCGGGCAAATGGGCGATACCGAGCCCGCTTTCGGCAGCTTTCAACAAAAAGCCGCCATTATTTGAATTGAGGGTTGGTTGAAAATCAACCTCGTGCACGGTGCCGCCCGCATCAACAAATCGCCAGCTGGCGCGGCGCGCGTTACCGAAGTGAAGCAGCCGATGCTGCGGCAAATCATCGGGCGTTTCGGGGTGCCCCTGCGCCGCCAAATATTGAGGGCTGGCGCAAAGATAATGCGCTGAGCTGCCTATTTTTTGCGCCACCAGCCCCGGCTCGATTTTTGGCGTAACCCGAATAGCAAAATCGTAATTCTCCCGAGTCAGATCCACCGCACGGTCATCAAAATCAACTGTGAGCTGGATTTCGGGATAGTTTTTCTTGAAGGCAAGCAGCGATGCGTTCAAAAAGGCAATGCCGAAATCCTGCGGCACGGAAACCGATAACGGCCCGGCAATAGTGCCGGATATTTCTACAAAATCGCTGTTGATCTCGTCCATATCGCCGACCAAACGCACCGCACGCTGGTAAAGCTCGCGGCCAACCGGCGTGACCGCCCACACTCCCGGTGCACGGTCCACCAACCGCGCCCCGAAGCGTTCCTCCAGCAGGGTTAACCGTCGGCTTACCGCTGATTTCGCAATATTCAGGCGTAGCGCCGCCTTGGAAATGCTCCGGTTTTCAACCACCAGCGCAAACATGCGCAAATCTTCAATTTGCCCCACTTTGTTCTCCTTTGTTGAACGAAGTGCAAAATATCAAGAATGTCTTTACATAATTAGAACCGGCCAAGCGGATTGTCCAGCAGTGTTGCTGGTTTTGGCACGCGCAAGCGTTCCATTATTAAGAACGATATGTTACTTTATTTGCGCCTTTCTAACAAAATTAGAACAAAGTATGTTGCTGTTATTCGTAAATCATCAATATTGGGATATAGAAAATGACCAACATGCTTCAAGCCAACAGCAAAATAACCTCGCTGGCAATGCCTCTCGGGCGTCTTCTGATCGCGCTGATCTTTGTGCTTTCAGGTTTCGGGAAAATCTTTGATTACGGCAATACCGCCGGATATATGGAGGCGATGGGTGTGCCGGGTTCCCTTTTGCCATTGGCGATAATCGCCGAGCTTGTTGGCGGTATCGCAATCATCATTGGGTGGCAAACACGCTTGGCCGCTCTGGCACTGGCGGGCTTCAGTGTGGCATCTGCGGTTTTGTTTCACGCCGATTTTGCGGACCAAAACCAGATGGTAAATTTTATGAAAAATTTCGCGATCGCTGGCGGCTTTCTGTTTTTGGTGGCCAATGGCGCCGGTGCCTATTCTTTGGACAACCGCAAAACCTAACCAACGGTTAACCTCAATCCAGCCGGCATTATTACCGGCTGGCACTCACCTCGTCCCGCAAACACATGCAAAGGAGAATTCCCATGTCGCTCAGACCCGCCATTGCCACCACCAAAGCCGTGCCAACCCTTGAAGGGGCTGGCGTCAAACTACACCGGGCTTTCGGGTTTCATAACCCCGATATGCTGGACCCGTTTCTGTTGTTTGACGATTTTCGTAACGAAAAGCCGGAAGACTTTCAGAAAGGCTTTCCATGGCACCCGCATCGCGGCATCGAAACCATTACTTATGTCCTGAATGGCACGGTGGAGCATGGCGACAGTCTGGGCAACGAGGGCACGCTTGGCGCGGGCGATATCCAGTGGATGACCGCCGGTTCCGGCATCATGCATCAGGAAATGCCGAAGGGGAACGAGCGCGGCCAGATGCACGGATTCCAGCTATGGGCCAACCTGCCCGCCAGTCTGAAAATGACCACCCCGCGCTATCAGGATGTGCAGGGCACCGAAATTCCGGAAGTGATCGACGATGACGGCACCCGGGTAAAGATTATTATCGGCGAATTCTGGGGCAAGAGCGGGCCGGTGGATGGCATCGCGGCTGACCCGCAATATCTGGATATTTTCGTGCCCGCAGGTGTGCGCAAAACTTTTAGGATAGACACGTATCGCCGGGCTTTTGCCTATGTTTTTGAGGGGGAAGGGCAATTTGCCGATGCGTCAAAGCCGCAAGGCGTGTTGCTGGAAAAAGAAGTGCGCGGCGAGGAGCTGAATATCCGTGATATGTCGGGGGATCGCACGCTGGTTCAATTTGGCACCGGTGATGAAATATCGGTGCAGGCGGGTGAGCACGGCCTCCGGTTTTTGCTGATTTCCGGCGCGCCGATTCAAGAGCCGGTGGCGTGGCACGGTCCGATTGTGATGAACACAAAAGAAGAAATCATGCAGGCGATGCGGGATTTGCGCAACGATACCTTCATTCAGCCAATACACTAACGCACACACAGAAAAGGAATTTCTAGAATGGGTAAACTTGTAGAAGGCGTTTGGCATGATGAATGGTATGACACCAAAGCCTCCGGCGGCCGCTTCAAGCGAAAAGAAGTGCAGTTTCGCAACTGGATAACGCCGGATGGCGCGGCAGGGCCAAGCGGCAGTGGCGGCTTTAAGGCCGAGGCCGGGCGCTATCATCTTTATGTCTCCTACGCCTGCCCTTGGGCGCACCGCACCCTTATTTTCCGCGCCCTCAAAGGCTTGGAAGACATGATTTCGCTTTCGGTGGTCCACTGGTATATGGCTGAAAAAGGCTGGAGTTTTGCCGATGGCCCCGGCGTTGTGCAAGATAGCATCGGCGGTGCCGATTTTGCCTATCAGATATACACCAAAGCCAAGCCCGATTACTCGGGCCGGGTGACAGTGCCAATTTTGTGGGATAAACAAACAGGCACCATCGTATCAAACGAGTCCTCCGAAATTATCCGTATGTTTAACAGCGCGTTTGACGGGGTCGGCGCCAAGGCCGGAGATTACTACCCGGCGCATTTGCGCGCCGAAATCGACAGCCTGAACACGCGGATTTACAGCAATGTGAATAACGGGGTTTATAAAGCCGGTTTTGCCACCACGCAGGCCGCTTATGAAGAGGCAGTTTTGCCCCTGTTTGAAACGCTGGACTGGCTGGATGAAAAGCTCGGCCACCAGCGCTATTTAACCGGCGCCACCATTACCGAAGCCGACTGGCGGCTGTTCACCACGCTGCTGCGGTTTGATCCGGTTTATGTCGGTCATTTCAAATGCAACATCCGGCGGATAAGCGATTACACCAATCTCTCGGGCTATTTGCGCGATCACTATCAGCAGCCGGGCATTGTCGAAACCGTGCATATGGACCATATCAAAAACCACTATTATGCCAGCCACGAATCTATCAACCCGTCGCGCGTGGTGCCGGTAGGCCCTGAGATGGACCTGACGGCCCCCCATAATCGCGCCAGTATTGGCGGCTAGGTCATCACATCGGGCGCGGTGCGGCCGGTGAGGGCTGCCAACTGGCTGATCTCGGCCACTGCGGCCACGGGTTTGCGCAGGGCATCTTGCGCGTTTAATCCGTGGTCGGAATCCGGCGTCGCATATTGCTCAAGGTAAATCCGTAGCGTAGCCCCTTCAGTGCCGGTGCCGGAAAGCCGCAGCACCGCACGTGCGCCGCCTTCAAAATAAATGCGCAAGCCCTGGTTTTTGCTCACCGAGCCATCTACCGGATCAAGATAGGAAAATTCGTCGGCTTTTTCGACCGTGAGCCCGGCAAAAACCTGCCCTTTGAGGGCGGACAAGCGCGCGCGCAAGCCATCCATCAAGCTGTTGGCGGCCTCGAGCGGAATCGCTTCGTAATCATGGCGGGAATAGTAGTCCCGCCCGAAGCTTTGCCAATGCCCAGCCATGATCTCGGCCACCGATTGCTGGCGCCCGGCCAGAATATCGAGCCATAACAGCACCGCCCAGAGGCCATCCTTTTCGCGCACGTGGTTTGAGCCGGTGCCCGCACTTTCCTCGCCGCAAATGGTAACGCGGCCCGCATCGAGCAGGTTGCCAAAAAATTTCCAGCCGGTAGGGGTTTCAAAGGATTCAATACCGAGTTTGGCGGCCACACGGTCACTCGCCGCGCTGGTCGGCATCGAGCGGGCAATGCCGGCCAGCCCGCCTTTATACCCCGGGGCCAAATGCGCATTGGCCGCCAGCACCGCGAGGCTGTCAGACGGCGTCACGTAAACCCCGCGGCCAACAATCATATTGCGGTCACCATCGCCATCGGAAGCGGCCCCAAAATCGGGCGCGGCGTCCGACATCATCAAATCCATCAGCGGTTTGGCCCAGACAGGGTTGGGGTCCGGGTGGCCACCGCCGAAATCCTCCAGCGGCACGGCATTGACCACACTGCCTTTGGGCGCGCCCAGCGCACCCTCCAAAATGGCTGTGGCGTAAGGGCCGGTCACCGCATGCATCGCATCAAACCGCATGGTAAAGCCGCTGGCAAACAGCGCCCTGATTTTGGCGAAATCAAACAGGTTCTCCATCAATGCTTGGTAATCAGCCACCGGATCAACCACCTTAACCTGCATATCCCCAAGCGAAGCCACCCCGATGCTGCCGAGATCAATATCCGGCAGCTTGGCAATGCGATATTCACTCAAGCTTTGGGTCTCGGCAAAAATCGTGTCGGTCACCGCTTCCGGCGCGGGGCCACCATTGCCGATATTATATTTCACCCCGAAATCCTCGTCTATCCCGCCCGGATTGTGGCTGGCAGACAGGATCAAGCCGCCATCGACCTTGTTGAGCCGGATCAGGTGCGAGGCCGCCGGGGTAGAAAGCAAGCCGTTTTGCCCGACTATCACCTTGGCCGCACCATTGCCCGCCGCCATTTTCAAAATGATCTGAATGGCGGGCATGTTGAAATAGCGCCCGTCTCCCCCGACCACAAAAACCTTTCCCGCCGCGCCGCCGATGGCATTGAAAGTAGCTTGGATGAAGCTCTCCAGATACCCCGGCTGCATGAAAACACGGGTCTTTTTACGCAGGCCCGAGGTGCCGGGCTTTTGGCCCGCGATCGGTGTGCAAGAAATGGTCCCGATGGTCATTGAAGTCTCTCCCTTTATGGCAGTGTTTTGGACAAGCGATAGTGCCGCGCCATTTTCCATCAGCACCAGCGCCACAACCGAGTTTTCTGCGGCGATAATACTATCCGGTTCAATTTCACAAATCTGGAAGGTGTCTTTGGCCGCGGTATCAACCGCGCGCAACCAGTGGTAACCCAAGGGCGCTGCTGGCAGCTTCACATCGGCAGCCTCGTTGCCCCGGTTGAACACCAAAAACACACATTCCCGCTCTTCATCCGGCGCGCTGGTTTCGGCAGAGCCGCGCAGAATGAGGCAAAAGTTGGAGAGCCCGGGGTCACGCCAGCGCAGGGCTTCGCCCTTGAAATCCGCCCATTCCACATCGGGCAGGTTATCCGTGGGGCGGCGCGCACCGTGCAAAAACCGGGTTTGGCGCAGTGCTTTATATGCGCGGCGAAAGGCGGCGAGATTAGCGACAAAACCCTGCAATTCGGTGTCGGCCTCATCCCAGTTTATCCA
>Ga0316205_10002573_pt1 | contig 18629 bp, 13 predicted proteins | sample 3monthpyrite_MG_FD_204941 | JGI IMG/M metagenome (GOLD analysis project Ga0316205, IMG submission 204941) | Microbial mat bacterial communities from mineral coupon in-situ incubated in ocean water Damariscotta River, Maine, United States -... | ecosystem: Environmental > Aquatic > Marine >... | reverse complement strand
ACTTTTGCCGGGATCAGTTATGCACTGTTATGCTAAGTTATGAATTATTGGCAACAGGCGTCCCGATTAAAGGTTAATAATTACAATAACTTATAGATTTTCAAAGCATCTACGAACCAGGCGGTCACACGTTCGAATCGTGTCGGGCGCGCCAAATTAGATAGTCTTATCAAGCAGTTATCGTTCTAACGGTAGCTGCTTTTTTATTCTGCTGTACTATTCAGTGTACTATTGATTTAAAAGTACTCTTTCATCTTTTTTGTAGTCGGTGGTTTAGTTCTCGTTAATCACATTTTCGATTTCATGAATTTTATCCATAATTCTATCAAATGATAACGATTCACCATACATCATCCCAGCGTTAGTCATGGCTTTGTAATCTCTTTGTAATTCAGTAGTAAGAGTGTCATCGGGAACTAAGCGGAATTCGTTGGCTAAGCAGGCATCGTAGTTCGCATAGGGCGCACTGAAAAAAACCTGCTTATGCTTTACTACATTATTAAGAAGTTCTTTATTACTGAGCGCTGCCTTTCCTAAGGGATGTTGAGCTAACATGACTAAATCATACCAATGTCTTGAAAGTCTATCTGCGTTCGCTTTGAGTTTATTGCGGTTGCATTCGACATGGATAAGCGTCGCCTTCTCCCAAAATGTTCGTTGTGGTGAAAGTACATTTACTTGCCCTGAAGGTAGTTCCAGTCCTGTTACCAATTCAGCTATATAGGGTGAAACGGTATGTTGCTCATTGGGATTGATAACGTTACGGCCTCCCAGCTCAATCAAAATACTGCTTTGAAGGTATTCGTCTGTATCTTCAATTGCAGAAGGGTAATGGATCCAAATCTTTTCGCCATCATCGGATATATCTATGGAATATTCTTCAGGTGTCGGTAATAGTTGCAATCGAGATTCGATATAAGGATAGATGACATTCTTTGCATACTGGTGTACATGCGCTTTCAGACGGTCACTGAATTTTTTGATGGCATTCTTGCTAGTATCTTCTGCAAATGGGTTGAAAGCATCTTTAAACTTCTCATAGTCAAGTGTGATATCTAGATCTTCAGAAAAACGGTCAATGATACGATAGACTTTCGATAGAGATGTTCCGCCTTTAAACGCCATAGGGTGAGCATTGGGTATAGAAAAAAGGGCCTGCAATGCCCAGCAGACCCATACATCTTTTTCTAATACGGCGGCTTGTTGCCCTAACTGTGTTGCAGCAGTTTCCAGGATTGTTTTTCTGTCATTAACCGATAGATGCAAGAATTGTTCAGGCATGTGCGGCATCTTTCCCATATTTTTCTAGTGCGGCTGACATCCAGGCGGGCATGGCAGTATTTTTTAGGGTGTTAAACTCGCTTTCAGTCAGGCTTTCCTGGATAGTATTGATCACTTCGGCATTGATGTTATTTTTGCCTAAATACCATAGGGCTGACAGAGCCAGGCCTGATCGCTTGCCAGCTAATAGTAGCTTCCTGTTACTAGCGTGTTTTAGTTTGACTGTCAGGTTGCCCACTTTAAGTTCTCGACTTGGGCCGCTGGTGTTGAAGACTGGCAAAGTAGGCACCTGAGTAGTTAGCTTAAGTCGTCTTACAGCCTCTGCACCGTGCACTTGAATTGTTTCTCCATTATCTTGAGCTATCACTTCCACGACTTTATGGATGTCTGGCATCACACTACCGATAAACCGGTTTTCTTTGGGGCGCATAAATACGCCCTGTGCAATCCTTATAATTGTGCCTTGATTGACCAGACGTGATAGTGCTTTGTCCACAGCCGCACGTGAGCCGAGTTTGAGGAACCGCGTATTAGTAAACGGTTCTGCACGAGGTGTGCGGAGTATTCGTTCACGAATTGTTTTTGCTGTAGACATATTTATTTCCTTTATTAACGTCAGAAATACTAGCAATAATTCTGACATAATTCAAGGTGAATAAGTTCTAAAAACTGATTAAAATCTGTACTATTCAAAAAAGTGATCTCTATATAATTCAATAGCTTAACTAATCATAACTATGAATCTAATAGTACAAAGTCATCTTGAATTATTTATATTATTCAGATAGTTATAAAGGAAAGGATAATAGCCTACGAACCAGGCGGTCGCACGTTCGAATCGTGCCGGGCGCGCCATAGATAAAACAACAAGGGTCTACCGATAGGTAGGCCCTTTTTGCTTTCTCTGCATTAAGAGTTTTACTGAATTATTAAAACATAGGCATATATTGACAAATGCCCATGTTTTAATAAAATGTACGTATGATAAAGGACACAAAACGGCAGCAAGTGATCAACCTGGTCCGGGAGCAGTCGGTCGTTAGGCCAAAAGACCTGATAGATCATGGCCTGCCTAAAGATTACCTCTTCATTCTGTTCAAGGAAGGTATTATTGAGCGAATTGGACGAGGTATTTATCAATGGCCGGATAAAGACCTTGGTCAATATCAGTCATTGATTGAGATTAGCAAGCTGGCACCAAAAGCGGTAGTGGCTCTGTTATCTGCACTAAATTTCCATAACATGACCACCCAAAACCCATATCAAGTATGGCTAGCTATCGATCGAAAAGGATGGCGCCCTGAGATTTCGTATCCGCCTGTGCGCTTTGTGACTATGTCGGGTGAGGCGCTACATGCCGGGGTTGAGATACATATGTTTGATGGCGTTCCTGTTAAGGTATTCAATCCTGCGAAAACAGTTGTTGATTGTTTTAAGTATCGCAATAAAGTGGGGTTGGATGTAGCACTGGAAGCACTGCGTGAAGGCTGGTCTGCTCGCAAGTTCACGATCAATGAGTTGCTTCGCTATGCTGAAATTTGTCGGGTTAAGAAGGTTATGCAACCCTATCTTGAGAGCCTGGTATGATAATAGTGGCTGAAGGAAATAATTAATGCCAAAGGATATGGCTGCATCAATACGCCGGAGGTTGCGTGATCTTGCCCGGATTCGCCAGGAAGATTTTGATTATGTATTGCGACAGTATGTCATGCAGCGTCTTTTGTATCGCTTGAGCAAAAGTAAATATGTAGATCAATTTCTGCTTAAAGGGGCGTTGTTGTTTTGGGTGTGGAACAAAGATTTTCACCGGCCTACTCGTGATATTGACTTGCTTAGTTTTGGTAATAACGATGTTCCATATTTAATTGAAGTATTTCAGCAGATCATTGCCATGAATGATGATGATGGTCTTGTTTTTGATGTTGATTCCGTAAAAGGTATTGAAATTAAGGAAGATGCTGATTATAGCGGCGTCCGTTTAACTGGTTTTGCAAATCTGGCGAAGGCTCGTATCCCTTTTCAGATTGATATTGGATATGGTGATGCTGTAGTGCCTGTGGATGTAAAAGCCGAATTACCATCTTTTCTTGATTTACCCTCACCTCAATTACGAATCTACCCAATATACAGTGTGATTGCTGAAAAATTTCAGGCTATGGTGATGTTGGGGATAGCCAACAGTCGAATGAAAGACTTTTATGATATCAATGTCATTGCACATACAATGAATCTTGATGGTGGTCTTCTGTCTCAAGCTGTAAAGGCCACGTTCGATCGAAGAAAAACAGAGATTCTAACTGAATCGCTTTATGTCTTTAGTGACGGCTTTGCTCAAGATAAAGGCAAGCAGACTCAATGGAAAGCTTTCTTGAATAAAAGTAATATAAGTAACAAGACAGACTTTAATGATATTGTTTTTGAAGTGCGGAGTTTACTGGAACCTGTTTATCAATCCATCGCTAAACAACAGTCATTCCAACTGCAATGGTTGCAAGATGACTTTCAATGGAAGGGATAACCTGTACCGATTTTCAGCAATAGCTGTTGCGTTATATGTTCCATATAAAAATAACAATATCCGTAGTTAACTATCAGGTGTTGGCTCGGGTATGAGTTACAATTTTTAAGGGACCCTGCTGCCGGACTTTTGCCGGGATCAGTTATGCATCGTTATGCTAAGTTATGAATTATTGGCAACAGACGTCCCAATTAAGGTTAATAAATTCAATAATATATTTTCTATTAAAGCATCTACATATCAGGCGGTCGCACGTTCGAATCGTGCCGGGCGCGCCAAACAATAAAAGGCTTACACCTGATGGCGTAGGCCTTTTTCATTTTGAGGAAGCCCGGGTCAGACAGCAATTATTTTTAATATTAGAGAATGTTGTTCTCTGTCACCCAATACATTTATAGCGTCTCCATTTATTTCATATCAAAGGCTTCGACCGGAATAGCGGCGAAGCCTTTGAGTGTTTGCTAGGCATTTTCAATGAGATTATTGCTTTTTGTCTTCACGCTGATATTTGGCATAAACATAGGTACATCCTTTTTGTATTGACTGTATTCTGGCAGAGCATCTTCCAGATCTTTTTCTTCAAGTCTTACACCGACAAAGATGTAGCCTGTGCATAGTAGAGCAAATACCAGATGCGCAACGGTCATGGTGGGTGCTGCCCACAAGCCAATCATTAAACCGACATAGAGTGGGTGACGGCTAAATCGATACAGCCAGGGTGTTTTGAAGGTAAGCTGTGTGTAAGGCTTACCTGTGAAATGCAACCATACCTGCCGTAGTCCGAATAAATCAAAATGATTTATCTGGAATGATGCCAGAAAAAGTATTGCCCAGCCTATTGCAAATAACGTATAGATTGCACTGACTGCAATTGGGTTAGTGATATTCCAGATCACGCCGCCCAACGGTTGCCAAAAATACACTATTGCAGCCAGTATCGCGGTTGAAGAAAGCACATAAGTACTGCGTTCAATCTCTTTAGGGATGATTTTTGTCCAAAGACGTTTAAAGGCAGGTCGTGCCATGATGCTGTGCTGTAGTGCAAAGGCTGTTAGTAAACCAATATCTATTAACAGGGCCTGAGTTAAATTGACCTGACCGAGCGAATCCAGCGAGGGCGTTACCAGGATGTTGCCTATAAACAGAATAGTATAATTAAATACGGCGAAAAAGAGCATGTACGCGATGACGCCGTAGCTGAGAGTGAGTGTTTTTTTAATCATTATAAATTCTCCATTTGGTGTTTTTAAATGTATTATCAGACAGTGGCATAGGCCAGATTGCTCATAACTTCAAGCAGCAACTGCCTGGCTTGTATTGATTTGTGTCTTAAGTTGTTTTTTAACTGAATTAGCATGATGTTCTCCTTGAGTTGATCGTTTAGATGCCTACCAGTGAAGCGTTAAACCCAAGACGGGTTACTTTATTTAATATAGTTAGTGCGCCAACTTTTCCTGCCATGTATGCCACCATAATCAACTTTGGACTTCTTGCGCTTTGGTCAAACCTGATGACGCCATCAATGGTTTTCATCTGGCTGGAAATCTTACTAAATTGTTCATGACTCAATGGCTTGTGGATGTAAATCATTACATCAGTACTTTTCTTATCCATGGTGATATCCTCTTATGGTTGATTAAATTGTCACGGGGTCTTTGTTCCGGTGATGGGTAAAGCATAGGTATGAATGCCTTTGTAAAATACTCGTGATTGTGTAGTATCTAACTACATAAAATGGAGTATCAAACTACAGATAGTTAACTGTGACACCTAAATGACCTGGAGGACGTCTCCCCATGGAATATGGCCAGTTTTGCCCGGTAGCCAAAGCCACTGAAATTATTGGTGAAAAATGGACGATATTGATTATTCGCGAACTACTCATGGGTGGTACACGATTTAATGAGTTGCATCGGGGATTGAGCTTGATATCACCTACATTGTTGTCGAAGCGGCTGGATTCACTGGAGCAGCATGGTCTGGTACTGAAGAAAAAAATACCGGGCCAGAAGGGCTACGAGTATTTTGCCACCGAATCCTGCCAGGAATTATTACCAATTATACGCAGTATCGGAGATTGGGGCATGCGTTGGGCGCGCTCGAATCTCACAGAAAAAGATTATGACGTTGAGTTATTAATGCTGTATTTGAAGCGCAGCATAGTAAAAGAAAAAATGATTGGTGATGAAACGGTGATTCGATTCAAGTTTACTGATATTAAAGAATACCCCGACTGGTGGTTGGTGGTGCGTGGTGATGATCTGGATATATGTGTTAAAGATCCGGGTAAGGAGGTTGATGTTTATTTTACCTCTAGTGTAAAAACCATGGCAGATATCTGGATGGGAGAGAATAGCTATAAAAATGCCCAGAAGGATGGTTCAATGAAAATTGTTGGAGATAAAGCGCTCACCCGTAATATCACATCATGGATGGCTAACAGTATTTTTGTTGATCTGCCACCAGCGAGTGAAATTTAAGAATAATTCGAATTCTTTATATGGTTGTCTCATTTACCGGTTGAAACATTCGGCAGAGAGCTACATTGGCTATTCCAACTACATGATTTCTATATAGTGGCGAATCAAGGTCGTAGAAACAGACTTTCTAATCATCTTAAACTAGCTAGTGTTTGGCTAGTACAGAGTGAGATTGATTAGTAAAGAGTGAAAATATTTTATGAATGACGACACTAATAAGCTGCTCGATGAGTTCATTTCTGAATCGCTTAAAATGAATGGTCAGGTTTTGCACGAGCGCGAGCCGTGGAATACCTCCGTTACTGCAGATGCTATTCGTCATTATGCATACGGCATCAGTGATGACAATCCTTTGTGGATTAATAGAGAGTATGCAGAACAAAGCAGCTTTGGAAAACTTTCAGCGCCCCCAACTTTCGTCGCCTCGGTACTCTATCCGGCATTACATGGAATGCCCATGATGGTTCCATTATCTAGCCTCATAATTGACGTCAGTTGTCGTTGGTTTTTGCCTATCCTGGAAGGTGATGAGTTACGTGGATCTGCAAAACAACTGAATGTTTTCGAATCCCGTAATCGCCAGGGGCGACGTCTCGTTAATATACTGGCAGAGACCACTTATAAGAATCAGCGTGACGAGGTTGTGGCTAAAGCAGAATCACTGATGGTTCGCGTTGAACAGCGCGAGAATGTTCTTCTCACAGATCTCTCTATTTATAAGTATACGGATGTTGAATTACAGGCTATCAAAAAGGCTCTGGAATCTGAAACACGGACAGGGCTAAATGGGTTAGGCCATGAGCAGACTGAAGTTGGCTATCAACTTGATCCATTAGTACGTGGTCCATTAACTTTAGGTGATCTTGTTTGTTGGCAGGCTGCAATCGGTCCGTCATATCGTCCTGGCGCCCTGGGTTACCGGGATTGTGTCGATCAACCCCATACAGCGACATTGAATCCAGTAACAGGGTGGCCTGTGAAGTATTCTCAGCAACATGAGGATACCTTATTGAGTCAGCAGCGGGGGATGCCAGCACCTTTTGATAATACAGTTATGCGTTGGGCCTGGATGTCTACATTAGTCACCAACTGGATGGGTGATGATGGATTCCTCAAACGCTTTGGCATTTCCGCAGTAGAACCCATCTTGTATGGCGACACAAATTGGTATCGGGGTACGATAATCAAACGTGATGTGAGTGACTCGGTGGTGACACTGACCATCAAGATCACTGGTACTAACCAGCGCGGAATTGTAACGACGACTGGTAGCGCTGAAGTCGAGATACCTCTTCATGTTATTCAGCCAAAATCAGAGCAAGTACATCGGCAAGATGCCCCGGAATTGCCTGTTTGTGAGTCATTATTTAGCCCGGCACATCAGATTTTTGAGCATCAGGCTGCCCTGACACCTACGGTGATGGCCGTACAGTATCACGATGAGCAATTAACTTATGATCAGCTGAACAGTCGTTCAAATCAACTTGCTCATTATCTTGCAGCTACAGGCGCACAGCCAGGGGATCGTGTTGGTATCTGTATGGATCGGTCTATCGATATGGTGATTGGACAACTGGCCGCACTGAAAGCTGGATGCGTCTATGTTCCATTGGACCCTGAGTATCCAGGCTCCCGTCTGCGTAAGATGGTCCACGAGACGTCTACATCAATATTGCTTACTCATGAGGCTATGGAGAAGTTAATTTCTGCAGTAAATATGAAAATAGTTTTACTGGATTCTAATTGTGAACAGATCGCATTACAGTCGGATAATAATCCACAGGTCGAAATTGGTAAGGATGATCTTGCCTATATCATGTATACCTCTGGTTCTGTTGGACCACCTAAAGCTGCGGCAATCTCCCACTTAGGCCTGTCGTTGTATCTGGATGTCATCAGCAAAGAAATACCACTTGATGCAGATGACAGTTATTTGTACACAGCGTCGCCCTGTTTTTCAGCATCGATACGACAGACGATGTTGCCATTGTGTTCCGGGGCAAGCCTGGTGATTGCAGATTCAGATCAGCGTAAAGACCCACAGTTACTTTTTAAAGCCATACAAAATTATGGTGTGTCAGTATGGGACACTGTGCCTAGTGTCTGGCGACAATATGTACAAGTGTTTAGGGAGATGCCGGAGCATGTGAGGAAGCGCCTTCTTGAAAACAGACTCCGCCTTATACTTACGACAGGGGAGGCGCTGCACTGGGAAACTCCATATATTTGGGCGCATGAATTTGAACATAATGCGGCAATGATTAACCTGTATTCTCAGACGGAAACTTCAGGGACAGTATGTTTATATCGCATTCCGGAAAACCTGACCGAGCGCGAAGGAATGGTTCCACTGGGTTCCCCCGTGGAAGGGGCAGAAATCCATTTACTCGATGAAGACCTGCACCCAGTTTCACTTGGTGAAGTCGGCGAGCTATGTGTTTCAGGCGGGCGAATAGCAATAGGCTATCTTAACGATGCCGCGTTGACAGCTGAAAAGTTTGTCCGGCTCGAACTCGAACACAATACTCAGAAGATATTTTACAGAACTGGCGACCTGGTGCGCTACTCAGAAAACCAAATTCTTCTTTATCATGGACGTAGAGACCATCAGGTAAAATTACGTGGATATCGCATCCAGCTTGGTGAGATCGAATCGGCACTACGACAACACACAGCAATTGATCATGCAGTCGTTGTGATGAGGAACAATCCCGCAGGAGATGACAGGCTTGTAGCATATATAGTTACAAATGACGGTTCATTGCCAGAGATTGACCAACTACGTTCCTTTCTGGCAGAAAATCTTCCTGATCACATGGTGCCTTCTGTCTTTGTCGAGTTGGCTGAAATGCCACTAACAGCGAGTGGTAAAGTCGACCGCTCTTCATTACCATCCCCAAATTCCACCAGGCCAGATATATCGAGCGAGTACGTACCGCCCCAGGACAAGATAGAAGATCGACTGGTAGATATATGGAAGGAGTTTCTCAGTATTGACCGCGTTGGTGTCAACGACAATTTCTTTGTTATGGGGGGGGACTCTTTGTCTGCAACCCGGATCATATCTCGCATAAACGATGTTTTCAGGACTGAGCTAACAATGAGACATATGTTTGATTCACCGAGTGTCAGGACTATAGCAACGCAAGTGCGCAAGTTTCTTGGGGATCAAACTGAAGGCAAATAAGCATACCCTAAGTGCTTGGTATTCCTGTTCAGAATATTAATAATGACTAGTTTTTTAAAAAAATGCTGCCGGACTTTTGCTGGGATCAGTTATGCGCTGTTATGCTAAGTTATTGATTATTGGCAACAGGCGCCCCGATTAAAGGTTAATAATTACAATAACTTATTGATTTTAAAGCCTCCGGGAATCAGGCTGTCGCACGTTTGACGGAGCAGCTTTGCCGCGGAGAACATCGAAGCGAAGCGACAATGTCCCCAGCGGGGTGAGCACGAAGTGCGAATAATCGTGCCACACTGTAGAATCCCTGCGGGCTTCATTCAGCATTAGCGCGTTCACGCTCACGTCGGCGCGCCACATAAGATAAAAGGCTCACCCATCGGGTGAGCCTTTTATCACTCAAAATCACACTTTTACAGTATCTAATAAACTAGAGGATGCCTTAACCATCCTCCATATTCTTTTCAATCCATCTTTAACGTCAATAACGGAAGCGGTAGGGCATCGGTTTGGCGGATGGCTGGGATTGGGTCAGAAATGATCGCAAAGAGGGGGTAGGGAGGAAGAATTTTCGACGGTGACGGTAGAAGAGGTGAAATTTCGTGGCCATAGCGGGGCGAATGGCTGTCCAGCACTCAGGGGTTTAGTGGAAAATAGCATTTATTTTTCCTATACTTGCCAACTATTGATTGAAGAGGCAGTATCATCAACGCACTCGTCGACACGGCAAGAAAGCATCCCTGGTATGCATCCATATTGGGTGCCATCTCGGTTTACACCGCGCTCGGGTTCTTACTGGTACCCTGGCTGCTGGAAAAAAACCTGGTGCAGACGATGCAGCAGGATTTCGACGCCGGGCTGAGCGTCGAAAAAATCGAATTCAATCCCTTCGTCCTGAGCCTGCGCATCAACGGCTTTGAACTCGACAACCCTTCCGGAAATCCGACCTTGCGTGTGCAGGAGATTTTTGGCAACTTTCAGCTGAGTTCGATATTCCGGCTTGCGCTGACCTTCGACGAAATTCGATTCACGTCGCCAGAGCTGTTTGTGGCACGCGATAAATCCGGCAACTTCGATATCGCTTACCTGTTGAACTCCAGCGCTAGCGCCGAAGCCTCCGTAGAAGGAGAGAATGAGTCGAGCGAAAACACCTCGCTGCTACAGGCGCTAATCTACAACTTCACCATCGAGGACTGGTTTGTCAACTGGTCCGACGAAGTGCCCGCAGAATCGATCAAGACTCGCTTTGGTCCCGTCAATATCACCATCCAGGGACTGAACACACTGCCAAACCGTTCAGGACAACAGAGTGTCGTCATCGCTACCGAAAGTTCCGGCACCCTGAGCTGGACTGGGAACCTGCAGCTGAATCCATTGCAATCTTCTGGCAATGCCGTGCTGAAAGAATCACGCTTTCCGCTTATCACTGCTTACATCCGCCATCAAACTGGCGTCGACTTCGTCGATGGTTCGGGCAACCTTGAATTTGACTACCAGGTTTCAACCACCGATACGGGGCAGATCAAGGCCAGCATTGCCAATTTAGACCTGACCTTTTCGAACATCCTGGTCAACAGTTTTGCCGATGGCACCGGTATTGATCTCGCTGGCGAGGATCAGCAGATCCTCGCACTGCCCAAGCTGCGCCTTGCTGGAGGCGAGCTGCACTGGCCAGAGAAAACCCTGTCACTGTCATCGATTACGATCGATAAACCCCAAATCGACATATTGCGAGATGCTGACGGCGTGTTCAATCTCGAGCCGCGAAAAACCCAGCCCAACGAGCAGGTTGCCGTCACCGCTGTCAACCAACAGAACCCCGTCGATCATAACGACAGTAGCCCGGATGAGGAATGGCGGCTTTCGATTGGCAACCTCGTAATCAACGACCTGATGCTGAACCTGCTAGACCAAACGGTAAACCCTGGGGCAAAGCTCGGTATTACCAATTTCACCCTCGACATCAAAAACATTAGCAACTTGCCCGGGCAGCGTTTCCCGACCACCCTGACCTTGCAGGCCTTGAGTGGTGGCGAGTTTTCGCTGTCAGGGGAGCTGGCGGTACTGCCGCAACCTTTATTCGAGTTCGACGTGAACGTCGATACTGTTCGGCTCGCGGGCGCGCAACCCTATATCAATCAACAGGCCAACTTGAATATGAGCTCTGGCGCGCTCAACCTGGACGGGCACATTAGTGGCACAGCCGAGGAACCGTTATCGTTCAAAGGCAATCTTGAAGTTGTCGATCTGAGTCTCGCTGAATCGATCAACAATGAAAGGCTGGCCAGCTGGAAAAGCTTCCGGGCTGAAAGAATCGCGCTGAGTCTCGCCGAACAGCGGCTTGATATATCCCGGCTGCGCTTCGATCAGCTCTATGGCGACATCCTGATCGACAAGGAGGGCAGCCTGAACCTGGGGCATGTGCAAGAAGGATCGTCTGGCAAGACATCGGATACCGCGGTGGTGGCGCAAGATTCTGCAACGGCAATCGAGGCTGAAGTACAGGGTGCTGAACCAGCTGCAGATAACGCAGCAGTCGCAGCCGACTCTGCCGCGCCCAACAGCGCGATGAAAATCCGTATCGGCGACATCGTGTTGGCGAATGCCTCTGCCGATTTCGCCGACCTGTCCCTGCCCCTGCCATTTGCCGTCAAGATCGACGCACTGAACGGCAAAATGACAACCATCTCCACCGAGAGTAGCGAGCCATCCGAAGTCTCCCTGGAAGGTAAGGTCGATGAATTCGGTCTGGCTCGTGTCAACGGTATCGTCACGCCACTGGATCCGACGAAAGACACCAACCTGGTGGTGGCGTTCGATAACATCGAGCTACCCAGTTTTACGCCTTACAGCATCCCCTTTGCGGGTCGCGAAATCGCCAGTGGCAAGCTCGATTTGAAGCTCGGCTATGAAGTCAAGGACAGCCAGATGGCGGGCGAAAACAGCATCATACTGCGCGACTTCAAACTCGGTAAGAAAGTGCCACACCCGGACGCCATGGATGTACCGCTGGGCCTTGCCGTTGCCTTGTTGAAGGATGCTAATGGCAAGATCGATATCGATCTGCCGGTGCGGGGTAACGTCAACGATCCCGATTTTAGCTATGGCGGCGTTGTATTAAAGGCTCTCGGTAACCTGCTCGTCAAGATCGTGTTATCGCCTTTTACCGCGCTGGGCAGCATGCTAGGAATGGAAGCGAGCGAGCTCGAGTACGTCAGTTTTCCCGACGGCCGAGCCGACCTGACTCCGCCCGAGATGGAAAAAAACCGCAAGTTGGCTAAGGCCCTGGCGCAAAGGCCGGAACTGCAACTGGTCATCGCCGGTGTATATGACGCCAGCGCCGATGGCCTTGCCATGCGCACTGCTAAACTGGATACAATCCTGGAAAAACGAGTGACCGAACTTGCCGTCAGCAGCGATCCGGAAACTCAGTATACCGACTTGCGCAGACAAACATTGGAACAAATGTATAGCGAAAAACTGCAAGCTGGAACGGTAACCCTGCCGCTCGATGCACTGCGAACGCAATTTACCACCCCGGTCAAAATCGAGGGACAAGCCGAACCGAAACTCAGGCTGGATCGCCTGGCTTATGCAAACGGGTTGCGAGCGAGACTCATCGATTTACAGGACATCCAGCAAAGCGAACTGGACGCGCTCGCAAACGCCCGCGCTAAGGCGTTGAAAATGGCATTAGTGGCAGTTGATGTCGGTTTGCAGGAGCGCGTTTCGATCGCCGAAATACTGGCTATCACGCGTGCTAAGGATGAGCCGATCAAGATGAAGGTATCGCTGACCGGCAAAAGTTCAACAACAGATTCCATCAGCACGAATTGAGCGCGAGTAAGTCGATCTTTGACTGGCAGTCCTTTATTTTCTCTGTTTCGAACGACCGCAAGTGGCCGATAGCAGCAATTACTACTCAATTTGCTTAATGATCAATTTTTTATTGATGCAATTTCACGACACCTACCATCAGATCAAATGAGTCAAGCGAGAGCATTACAGGTACTGGAAAAGCTTCGGGTAATGTCATAGTTGTGAACTGATTTTTGTATTTTAAACAAGTGTGTATCTGTACTATTGAATAAGATCAGTTTGATATAATTCAAGTGTTTATCATGGCTTAATTACTCATGACCTCGTATAAGCTCTTTATGCAGTATTTAATTTTTCTGAAAGACTGATAGCCTGCCAGTTTTATCCTGTGTGCCCTGATAGACATAGATCTTTGCACTATCAAGATCGACTTCATTACGACCGGTTTCAGTCCAATCTTCATGCAAATGCTTGTGGTCACTTAGGATCTCACCATGGTGATCAGTAATTCGATGATCAAGTATCGGCGCCACTTTTTTGCGCTCCTCAATGTACGCAATTACTTCATGTGGACCAATGCGGTCTGTTTTTTCTACATCAACGGCTGACAGGCTATTGCGAAAATACATATTGAACTCTGCCAAGCTATAAAAACGTTTATCGTTTAGTGGAGCCCCGTTAATTTTAATATTCTGAATTCGATTGGGGTGGGTTTGTGATAAATCGACCGAAAGCTCAATACCTGAAAAGCGCCACATATTGCCACCAATTCGTTCCAGTTCATTGTCAGTGACCACATTGTCAACAGCGCCTTCCAGCATTTCGCGCAGGTTCTGGCCTTGTAATTTCATTTGATAAACTGGCGCCTCGGTTGGCACCAGGTTATAAATATCCTCCACCGTAATAGGGCCGGGCAGGATGGTCGCACCATAACGACCTGGCTGTGTGATGGCAATATCTTGACTGGTACGTGCATGCAATGCATCGCTTACAAGGTTATCCGCGGTACTTTGCCAGGTGCCCTGTCGATAGAGCAGTGTTTTTGTTTCACCAATAACGCGCTCCAGCTCTGCCTTGTAGGGTGCGCGCAAATTTTCTATCATTGCTGCAATGACAGGGTCTGGTTTGATTTTGTTTGAGTGTATGGGGAACAGAGTTTGTTCAAAGGCTGTGACGCGCCCATTATTTACTTTCAGATCAAGCTGGCCCACCATTTTTCCATGTGAACCAGATTGTACAATCAGTACGTCACGCTTACTCTCTTTATTGTAAACAAGTGTTGGTCGATAAAGGATGTCATGTGTATGTGCCCCGACGATTACATCGATGCCGCTCACGCGTTTTGCATATTGTTCATCGACTTTCCAACCCATGTGTGACAGCAAGACAATAAGGTCTACCTGATCTTGTGAGCGCAGCATGTTGATATCTTGCTGCACGTCATCCATTCGTAAACCAAAACTCCATTGTTTGTGATCCACAACCTTGGACATCCAGTGATAGGCCATACCAATGATTGCGACCTTATGGTTACCAATCTGTTTTATGATATATGGCTTTACATTTGGTAGCTCTACGCGTTCATTAAAACCAGCATCGTAGAAATTAGCGGCTACAATAGGAAAGTTTGCGGCTATAAATAAACGCTTTAGTGTATCCTGATCGTAGAAGAAATCGACATTACCTGGAGCCATGGCATCGTAACCCATAGCATTCATAACTTCTACAATTGGGGTACCTCCAAGACGAACCGGGACCACTGTTCCATGCCAGGTATCGCCACTATCGAGTAACAGTGTTCGACCGGATTGTTGACTGCGCTGACGATTGATAATGGATGCCATGTAAGCGAAGCCCCCGACGCGGCCCTCACGTTTCGAACGCTCGATAAAACGGTCGTCACCTTCTTCGCGATGATAGAGAGGGCTTAGATAGCCATGGGTATCGTTCGTCCAGAGTATGCGCAGGTCATAGGTATCAGGAGCATTTGTACAACCAGCAAGCAATGACGCAAATAAAGTTAGAGGTATAAAGTGTTGTAATAGTTGATACATAACAATGACCTTATGGTTGCAGGTAAATTATTTAATTACTGTTTTAAATTTTCTTTCTTTTGAAACCTTTCTATTGCCTTTGTTCTTGCGAATTTTTGATATGTCTCGCCCTTTTTATATGCTTTTTCAAGGACAAAATTCAGGGAGTTCATCATTCGTTGAGGCAATACAAGTGCATCGGTTTTCAATACTGCATTACCATTGACATTAAAAAACGCTATTGCAGGCACACTGTTGAAGGCATATTCTCTAAACAAGGATGAAGATGTGGTACAGCTTCCATCTGGTGAAATGATTGTAGTCTTGTTATCCATTACATCCAGGCTCACTACCTCAAATTCTTTCAGCATGTTTCTTACCTGTTTCAGGCGGAGTACATTGTTTCGAAAGTCATCGCACTCATCACAACCGTTCTTCTCGAATATCAACAGCTGCGGCTTACTCGTGGGCAGCAGATTCCGTGTTATTACGAGTGAGCGATTGTATTTGGGGCGTATCCCTGCATGCACTGGATTCTTAATCACCAGACGGTTGAGAAAATTGCCAAGTGATTCGTTGCGGTAATGCTGGCCAATCACATAGTTCAGGATTATTTTAAATTTTTCAGGCGACTGCAAACCTGTCACTCTCAGGACTCTTTCACCATCCTTGTCGTAAAACAGTAATGTAGGTGAAAACTCCGCACCTTCTCGGCTGGCAAATGCTTTCATCGTCATCTCTGCGCCGCCAGGATCCACCATGTCAGCATCACTGAAAACATCCATTCCAACAGAATCAAAATGCTTTCTGACCATTGATGCTATTTCAGGATTCCCCAGGCTTTTTCGAATGAACACATCGCAAGACGAGCAGCCTTCAGATGTAAACAGCAACATTAGGCCATGCTTTCCATCAGATATGGCTTTGGCCAGGTCTTCATCAAGCTCAAAGAAGGGGGTAGCCTTAAACCAGCCCGGGTATTCAAAGTTTTTTACTTCGCTATCTATAAATCTGGCAGCGCTTGCTACTCTTAAAGGAGCAAGCAAAACTATGCTGACAAGCAGTAAATAATATATTTTGTTCAATCTATTCGTATTCATATTATCTCCTCCGACAATAATGAATCATGACAGGCTGATGGCAATGCCAGATTGAATACCTCAACATTAATGAGAAATCTGGCACACCTTGATCAAGCCTGGGTAATACATCAAGTCATTCATGTATGGCCTACAGGTGCAGATTAAGTGCGAGCTGCACCAGTAGATTTTCTGACATCAGTCTCATCAGGCCTGTTTATTTTCTAGTAAGTCTCATACCAGTCAGTCGGCATCCATTCGAAGTTATCGGAACCAGTTTCACTACGTTTCGGGCTTTGTTTAACATGCACTTTCGAGCCAACATTGAAAGCTTCAGCAAGCTCAACAATTGAAAACCCTGACTGATCGACGGTTTTTTGTATACTGGCGGGCTTGTTTGTCTCTGCTTCCGCCAGAGCGGCTGCTGTGCTCACGACAGGGCAAAGCAGGGCGATTGAACATATAATGTTTAGTATTGGCTTGTTAATCATGATGATTCTCCATAGTATTAATAAAAGTTTTCCTTCGATTAATAAGATCAGTCTTTCCTTTTTCTGAAATATGTCATTGCTGTGAGTAGTGAGTATTGATGGCAAGCGCGGTAAAAGTCTCGACTGAAGCACGACGATAAGACGAAGGAAAAACTATGATTATTAATCCTATAAAAACAGCATGTTAGAGGCCACCCAGGACTTCCGAAGGAGTTCGACAGCATGGCTCACCGGCTAACGGGACTGAATAAGCGTGGGAAATCACGGACAAAAAGGCTTTTACATAGGTGACTGGCAGGCATCTCCCGCACAAGGTCTGTTGACTCGCGGTAGTGAATCAGAGCATCTGGAACCCAAGGCCATGGAAGTGCTGGTTTATCTTGCCTCACGCCCAGGTGAGGTTGTTACGCGGGAAGAACTCGAGCGAGAGGTTTGGCGTGGCGCCCTGGTCGGCTACGATGCCGTTACTTCCACTATTATCAAGCTACGCAAGGCCCTACAAGACAATGCCCGGCAACCAAATTATATTGCGACTATTCCAAAAAAGGGTTATCAGCTTATCGCATCGATCACCTATCCTGAAGATGAAGGTAAAATTGAAGCCAACAACCCTGTTTCCGGTAATACATCAGCCGAATTAAAGCAAAAGCCAGAACGACAACCTAAGCAAATGATCATCGTGGTATTGATAGGCATTATTTTCATCGGCTTGGTGTGGTTATGGCAATCAATACAACCAGTATCGGTGACACAACCTAATAGTAATGCTGATGCTGAACGGCCTTCTATCGCCGTTCTCCCATTCGAAAATATGAGTGATGATCTCAAACAGGAATACCTCGCTGATGGGATCACGGAAGACATCATTACGGATCTTTCGCGATTGTCGAACCTTCTGGTGATAGCCAGCAATACTTCTATTAAATACAAGGGTAGACAAGTCACACCTAAGAAAGTCGGTGAAGACTTAAACGTTGTGTTTGTTCTCAAAGGCAGCATCAGGCAGCTTGGTAATGCAGTCAGGGTCAATGCGCAACTGATAAATACGACAACCGGGTTTATTACATGGGCGCAACGCTACGACAGGAATATTACAGAGGTGTTTGAAGTACAGGATGAAGTGACGGCCAGTATTGTCAATGCACTTGCCATTAAGATAAACAGTCAGGAAAAAAATCGTCTGGCCAAAAGAGCAACCGACAGTCTGAAGGCATATGATTTTTTTCAGGAAGGCCAGAAATTATTTCAAGTCAGGACGAAAGAAGCTTTGAAACAAGCTCGTGAAGTATATCAAAGAGCGATCGAGCTTGATCCTGCTTATGGACGTGCATACGGCGCGATAGCTGTTTCCCTAGCTATTGACTTTTTAGAAAGGTGGACCGACACACCAGTAGAAACATTGGATAGAGCCCTGGTGTTGGCTGAGAAAGCCGTAGAGCTTGATGACTCAACTCCACAAACTTATTGGGCGCTCGGCTTTGTGTCTCTCATGCGTAAAGAATACAATCAAGCAGAAAAAGCTATCACTCAGGCTATTTCAATCGCACCAAATTATGCAGATGGGTATGGCTTGCTTGCCCTTATCAAAAACCATCTCGGGAAACCGGAGCGTGCGATAGAACTTAATATCAAGGGAATGCGACTTAATCCATATTATACTTGGCAATATTTATATACTTCAGGAATGGCCTATTATTTCCTGGAAAATTACGATGCGGCGGTAACCATACTCGAGAAAGCGCAG
>Ga0316205_10002572_pt1 | contig 18632 bp, 15 predicted proteins | sample 3monthpyrite_MG_FD_204941 | JGI IMG/M metagenome (GOLD analysis project Ga0316205, IMG submission 204941) | Microbial mat bacterial communities from mineral coupon in-situ incubated in ocean water Damariscotta River, Maine, United States -... | ecosystem: Environmental > Aquatic > Marine >... | reverse complement strand
GCTCAACCGCCTTGATGTCCACGCATTCCCAGCGTTCGTCATCGGTCGTGCTGTCAGGGTGAGCCTCGGCGCAAACCTCCACGATCCCGACAACGGCTTTTTCGGTCTGCGAATGGTAGAAGAACCCCAGATCCCCGATTTTCATGGTGCGCATATGGTTGCGGGCCTGATAGTTGCGCACACCGTCCCATTCTTCGCCCAGATCACCCTTGGCCACCTGCATGTCCCAGGACCAGGTGCCCGGTTCGGATTTGAACAGCCAATAAGCCATGCGCTTGCTCCTATTCCTGGGTCAGATCGCGGGCAAGAAGCCCTTTGATAGCGTCGCCAATGGCAACCTGCCCGTTCAATATCGCGGAAACAACCTCTGTAATCGGCATGTCGATTCCGCGTGCCGTTGCGATCGAGCGCGCCGCATGGGCCGTGGCAATTCCTTCGACCGTGACGCCGGGTTGAATTTCGGACCCACGTCCCAGCGCCAGACCATGCGCATAGTTGCGGGATTGCTCGGACGAACAGGTCAGGACAAGATCGCCGAAGCCAGACAGCCCGGACAGGGTTTCGGCCCGTGCACCCAGCGCTTCGGCGAAGCGGCGTATTTCGACCAGACCGCGCGTCATCAAGGCCGCGCGGGCGGATTGGCCAAGACCGGCACCGATGACGATGCCACATGCGATGGCGATGACATTTTTCATGGCCCCGCCGATTTCCGCTCCCAGCGGATCGTTGCTGGAATATATGCGCAATGTCGGGGTGGATAACAGGAGTTGCAGATCGTCGAGCGTGCCGACACTGGCCAATGTCAGCGCCGTGGGCAGACCCCGGGCAATGTCGGCCGCAAAACTCGGACCTGTCAGAATCGCGGCCTGTGCGTCGGGCCAACTTTCGTGGATCAACCGCGTCGGACCTTTGCCGGTTCCCAGGTCCAGTCCCTTGCAGCATGCGACAAGGGCGGGCGAGGATGGAAAATCGGGACGCGCAAGTGTATCGGCCAGCGCCTGCATGGGAACGGCCAGCAGAACAGGCGCCCCCGAAAGCTCGCCGAGGGTCTCGATAACCCGAATGTCCGCAGGCAATTCGACACCCGGAAGCCGGGGCACACGCCGGTTTCGTGCCATATCGCCGGATTTGCGGGCCCAAAGCGTCACGTCCCGACCGCCTCGGGCCAGCGCGATAGCCAGCGCGCTGCCGAACGCACCAGCGCCCAGAATGCCGATTTTCATGCCTTGGCTCCTTTCTTGCCGGACCCTAGGAGTGCGGGTTGCGATGTGTCCAGCGGCCAGCGCGGGCGGGCAGACAGGCTCATATTCGAGCGATGGCCAAGCCGGAACAACTCCAACCCCGCCCAGGCGATCATTGCGCCATTGTCGGTGCACAAGGACAGGGGGGGCGCGACGAAGGGCAGATTTGCTTCCTCTGCCAGCGCCACAAGGCGCGCGCGAAGCTCGGTATTCGCGGCAACGCCGCCCGCGACGCAAAAGGCGGTTAGCGGGGCACCGCCCTGTCGCGCTTCCGCAAGCGCCCGATGTGATTTTTCGGCCAGAACGTCAGCCACTGCGCGCTGGAACCCGGCGCAGAGGTCGGCCAGATCTTCGCGACGCAAACCGCCCTGCTCGGCGATTAGCCCGTCCCGTGCGCGCAGAAGCGCGGTTTTCAGGCCAGAGAAGGACATATCGCATCCGGGCCGGTCCAGCATCGGCCGCGGAAACCCGAACCGGTCTGGGTCGCCGGTTTCCGCCATGGCCTGTACCGCAGGGCCGCCCGGCTGTCGCAGACCCAGAAGCTTTGCCGTCTTGTCAAACGCCTCGCCGGGAGCGTCGTCGATCGTTCCGCCCAGCCGGTGGTACTTGTCGGGGCTCTCTACCAACAGAAACTGGCAATGCCCGCCGGACACCAGCAGCATCAGATAGGGAAAGCCGATCCCGTCCGTCAGACGAGGAGTCAGCGCGTGGCCTGCCAGATGATTGATCCCGATCAGCGGCTTGCCGGAACCGGCGGACAACCCCTTGGCCAGCATGACGCCCGACAGAACCCCGCCGATCAATCCGGGCCCGGCGGTGACTGCGATGGCATCGACCTCGGACAGGGCGAGACCGGCCCGATGCAACGCTTCCTCTGCCGCAAGGTCCAGTTTTTCGACATGGGCCCGCGCCGCGATTTCCGGAACAACGCCGCCGAAATCCGCGTGAAGGTCTGTTTGGCCAAAAACAACCGAAGACATGATCTCGGGCGGTTCGCCCGTACAATCGCGCACAACCGCCGCCGCCGTGTCGTCGCAGCTGCTCTCCAGACCGAGAACGGTAAGATCGGATAGGGGCGTCTTTGGTTGTCTGAGCATGGGGGGCGAGGTAGCACTGTGTTCATGCCCGCACAATCCCGACCCCTTCCGCTGCTTCTGACGCGTCCGCTGCTTCAGGCGGAGCGGTTTGTTGCCGAGTTGCCCGGATCACTCCGCGCGCGGGTCGATCCGATCCTTGCGCCCCTGATTCGCATCGTGGCGCTGGGCAAAGCCGATGTCGCGGGCGTTCGCGGAGTTATCCTGACGTCGGAGAACGCATTGTCCGGTCTGAACCCCGGTCGGGGACTTCCGGCATATTGCATTGGACCGCGAACAACCGCCGGAGCCAGAGCGCTTGGGTATGATGGTCAGGACTGCGGCGGATGCGCTGACAGTCTGGTCAGCACCCTGATCGCGCGGCGGGTGGATGGCCCTTTGATCCACCTGCGCGGAACCCACACGCGGGGGCAGGTGGCCTCCAGACTGACGGACGCGGGTGTGCGGTGCTCAGAGGCGGAAGTTTATGACCAAAGGGCCGAGAAAATTCCCGACAATCTGCGCGATGCGCTGTCCCGGGGCCAACCCATGCTGGTACCGCTGTTTTCGCCCCGAACCGCGCGTCTTTTCGCGTCCGATTGCCCCAATGCGGCGGGAGCGGAGGTTTTTTGCCTCAGCCCATCTGTTGCACTGGGGCTTGGGAAGAATAGATACCACTCGGTGACGATTTGCGACGCGCCGACCGCCCGTTCGATGACCGAGGCGATTAATTGCCGCGTGTGTGAAGGCTCCATTGAGCCGAGCGGATCGTCTTCCTAGACTGGCACGCGTGGTGTCATTTTTTGCGAACTCTTCCCTGAGTCGCGCCGAGCCGAGGAAGTCGTTTGTCAGATATAAAGCCAAAGTCCACGTCGGAAGACGCCAATGACTCGCCCACCGAAACACCCCGTGTGGAAGAGAAGGACGCGCCCGACGCGGAATCGGTAGAGGAAGTTTCGGAGGTGCTCGCGACCGCCCCCGCAGACGATGAACCAATGATCGAGGATGCCGAGATTGTCGATCGACCAGACGACACCGAGACAGAGCCTTCGACCGACGAGGACAAGATTGTCGCCACTCCCATCGCGCCGCCGCCCGGGCCGGAACCGGCGTCGAGAAACGGTTTCGTAACGACCCTGTTGGGAGGCGTCGCCGCCGCATTGATCGGGGCAGGAGCCGTTTATTTCCTTCTGCCCAAGGCCGCACCCCCGGTCATCCCGGAACCAATCGACACCGCCAGACTGGAAGCCATCGAAACCGCCCTGGTGGACCTGAGGAACGCTCCGCCTCCGGAACCTGCGCCCGCACCCACCGTCGATCTGTCCGAACTCACGGACGTTTCGGACCGCCTCGGCCAGTTGGAATCCGTGCTTGGCGGTCTCGACACGCGGATCACGACCCTTTCAGAGGCAGGAATAGCCGTTGCGACCAATGAAAATGGGCCAGAACCGAGCGCCGAACTGGCCAGGCTGCGCGCGGCCCTTGAGACGCTGAAGGCTGAGAATGACGGGTTGCGGGCTGAAATCGCACGGCAGCAAGCGGAAAACGAGGCGATCCGGGCCGGGATCGACGCGGTTCAGACCGCCGCCGACGAGGAAATTGCCTCCATTCGAGCCGCAACAGCCGCCGAAATCGCAGCCGTGAAAAGCCAGGTGGGAGACGTTGAAGAAGCCGCCAGACTGCGCGCAACACGCGCCGCGCGGGGCAAAGCGCTGGCCGAACTGGTCGCGGCGGTTGAAACGGGGGCGCCTTTTGACTCGGTTCTGCCCGCTCTGGCCGACGGGGGAGTGGACGTTCCGGCCACGCTAGCCCCCTTGGCAGCCACGGGCGTGGCCAAGCTGCTAGATTTGCAGGACAGTTTCCCCAACGCGGCCCGCGAAGGTCTTGCTGCCTCCATCAAGGCCAACATGGGCGAAAGTGCGGGTGAAAGGCTGACGGCCTTTATCCGCTCGCAAGTGGGCGCACGGTCGCTGGGTGCGCGTGAGGGCAATGATCCTGACGCTGTGCTGTCTCGAGCCGAGGCCGCTTTGCGCGCCGGGCAGATCCCGCAAGCGCTTGTTGAACTCGGCGCATTGCCGACCGAGGGACAAGCCGCAATGCAAGACTGGATAGACCAGGCCCAGGGGCGGCAAACCGCCCTTGACGCCATTTCCGCGCTGCAAACCGCTCTGACTGAAAGCTGAGGACGCGCCCATGCTCTGGTCTCTTCTGAAAGTACTGATTTTCGTCACGACAGTTGCGTTGCTGACACTGGGTGTCGGCTACCTGATGGACACCGACGGTGCGATTCGGGTTGCTGTCGGGACGACGGAATTCACCCTGTCCCCCCTCGCGGCCGTCATCGGTGCATTGGTGTTGTTGGCGACAATCTGGCTTCTGTTCAGGGTTGTTGGCCTGACAATCGCGATCCTCAAGTTTCTGCACGGGGACGAGACGGCGATCACACGGTTCTTTTTGCGCAATCGCGAGCGGCGCGGATTCGAAGCGCTCATGGACGGTCTGATGGCGCTCGCCTCGGGCGAAGGCCGTCTGGCGCTGACCAAGGCCAACCGGGCGGAAAAATACCTCAATCGGCCCGAACTGACCAATCTTATCGCGGCACAGGCGGCGGAAATGGCGGGTGACAACACCAAGGCCGAGGAAGTCTACAAACGTTTGTTGAAGGACGACCGAACACGCTTTGTTGGGGTGCGCGGGATCATGAAGCAGAAACTTGCGACAGGTGACAGCGAAACAGCATGGAAGTTGGCTGAAAAGGCATTTGCCCTGAAGCCCAAACATCTGGAAACCCAGGACGTCCTGCTGCGCCTGCAGGCTGAACATCACGATTGGACCGGTGCGCGCGCGACCCTGGCCGCCAAGCTGAAAAGCGGCGCGCTGCCCCGGGATGTGCACAAGCGGCGGGACGCGGTTCTGACCTATGCCGAGGCGCGCGATGCGCTGGACGGCGGGGATGAGGACAAGGCAACGGCGCTGGCGTTGGAGGCCAATCGACTCGCGCCGCAACTGATCCCTGCCGCAGCGCTGGCAGCAGAACTTCAGTCGCGGGCGGGCAAGCCTCGCGTGGCCACAAAAATCGTCAAGAAGGCGTGGGAAACCGAGCCCCATCCCGATCTCGCCGCCGCCTTTGCCACCATCGCCCCACAGGAAACTCCCGCCGAGCGCCTGAAGCGGTTCGAGCAGTTGACTCAAAACCACGGCGAGCAGGGCGAAGTACGGATGCTGATGGCCGAATTGAACATCGCGCTGGAAGACTTTCCTGCGGCGCGTCGCGCGCTTGGCGACCTGCCCGAGACCGATCCGTCAGCGCGGTCCCTGACGATCATGGCCGCCATCGAGCGGGGCGAAGGCGCGCCCGACCATTTGGTTCGGGCCTGGCTGGCCAAGGCCTTGACCGCTTCGCGTGGCCCGCAATGGACCTGCGAAACCTGTCACAACATTCACAACAGCTGGGTGCCTGTCTGCTCGAATTGTGGGGCATTCGATACGTTGAGCTGGATCGAGCCGCCCAGGAACGAGTTGTCGCTGACCAATTCCTCCGACATGCTGCCCCTGATCGTCGGGCTGATCGAGGACCGGACCGAAGAGGGCAAGGACGGCATCGAAGACGCCGTGGAACTGGTCGTCGATCAGGATGTGGAGGAAGAGGACGACACCCAGGAGAGTCCGGTGGAGGTCGTGGAACTGGACGAAGAAGATCCGGGCGAAGAAACCAAAGATAAGGCTTCCACCGCCTGATCGGGCATGCTACGAGGCCGCCACTTTCAGGGCCGCTGTAGCTCAGCTGGTAGAGCACGTCATTCGTAATGATGGGGTCGGAGGTTCGAGTCCTCTCAGCGGCACCATTTTCTATTCCAGCAAAACCCAAGGACACCCGGTGAGTTGGATTTGCTCGGGCGTCGGGCATGTTTTCCGCCTGGGCATTCCGGCTATTTACGCCGGATTGAAAGCACCGGCCTTCCGGAATCCTGTCAAAAACGTCTCAAGGTTCCCCGGGTCCGCGTAGGGATATGTTTCCCGCACATACGTCTCCGTAAAATCGGGCTGTAGATGCAACAGCATGTCGAGCGACTGCGCGGCGAGTTCGGTTTCGTCGAAATAGCCGAAAATCGAAACACACCTTTGCAGGCCGCGCGCATGGTCCGGAGCGAAAGCGGGCCAACTCCGCATTTTTTCGCTGGGACTCAGGGGCTTAAATCCCGCCGAAGTGACGGGACCGGTTCCTGTTATTCAGGCCGGTACCAGAAACAGCGTGATGATCGGGAACAGTACCAGAATGACGACCCGCACCAGATCCGAGGCAACGAAATACACCACGGCCTTGTAGGTCTCTATGATCGGTGTCTTGGAATCCATCGTGTTGATGATGAACAGATTCATCCCCACCGGCGGCGTAATCAGCCCGACCTCGACCACGATCAGAACCAGGATGCCGAACCAGATCGCCACGTGCTCGGGGCTCATCCCGAAATCGAGTGTGGAGATCACCGGGAAGAAGATCGGAATCGTCAAAAGGATCATCGACAGGCTGTCCATCAGGCAGCCGAAGATCAGGTAGAAGATCAGGATCAGTGTCAGCACGAACCAGGGGCTGAAGCCCTGACTGACCACGAATTCCGACAGCTCCTGCGGCACCTGGGTCAGGGCCAGAAAGCCATTGTAGAACGCTGCGCCCAGAATGATGAAAAACACCATCGCCGTGGATCGGGCTGTGACCATGAAGCTTTCGAGCAGCGTCGACCAGTTCAGCCCACCATTCAGAAACGCGATGAGGCCGGTGCCGAACGCGCCCACTGCGGCCCCCTCGGTCGGCGTGAACCAGCCGCGATAGATGCCGCCGACGACCAGTCCGAAGACCAGCAATACCGGCCAGACGTCCAGCAGCGCGCGGAACCTTTCGGGCATCGGTACGGGTGGTCGCGTACCGGCGGCCTCGGGATTGATCCGAACATAGATCGAGATTGCAAGGACATAGCCCAAAGCGGCAAGTATCCCCGGAATGAACGCGGCGATGAACAGTTTGGCGATGTTCTGCTCGGTCAGGATCGCGTAGATCACCAGCACGACCGATGGCGGGATCAGGATACCCAGCGTGCCCCCTGCCGCCAGCGTCGCGGTCGAAAACCCGCCCGCATAGCCGTAGCGTTTCATTTCCGGCAGGGCCACGCGCCCCATCGTGGCCGCCGTGGCCAAGGACGATCCGCAGATCGCGCCGAACCCGGCACAGGCCCCGACCGACGCCATGGCAACACCACCGCGCTTGTGCCCAAGAAACCCCTCGGCAGCTTTGAACAACGCCGTGCTCATCCCGCCCAGGGTCGCGAAATGACCCATCAGCAGGAACATCGGAACAATGCTGAGAGAGTAGGACGAAAAGGTTGTGTAGGTTTCGCTTTTCAGCCGGATCAGCGCCATATTCGGTCTGCCGGTGACGACGGCCACGCCAACAAGGCCAACGACGAACATCGCCAGCCCGATGGGAACCCGCAGGAATATCAGAATCATCAGCGCCGGGAACGACGCAATGCCAATTTCCAGTGCCGTCATAGCTCGGCCCCGGCCCCGGTTTGAAGCACATCCCGGCGTAGAAAGAACTCCATGATGCGCACTAAAGCCATGTAGATGCCCGCCAGTGCGGCAAACACGGCGGCGAACAGCGAGGCCGCATAGGACCACCAGATCGGAAACTGCAACAGGAACGTCGTTTCGCCATAGCGCATTTTCGACTGCATCCCGTCGTAAAGCTTCCAGGCAATCAGGATCAGGGCAATGGCAAAGACGGTTTCGGTAATCATCTGTAGGAACCGGTTTGCAGACGGGGGAAAGAAGTTGGTCACAATATCAACCGACGCGTGGCCTGCCCGAACCTGACAGTAGGGAAGGAAGGCAAAGATCGCAAAAGCAACCCCCGCTTCGACCAATTCGAAATCGCCCAGTATGGGCCCGACCCCAAGGTCCAGCAGCCATTGCGAGAATTCGGGGGCAAGAGCGCCGACGCTGCCGTGAAGCAAGGTGTTCAGCATACGCCCGGCGACAGAAAGGCAAGTCAGGACGATCAGAGAACTAAGAACCAGGCCGCCCAAAACTGCCATGGCCCGGCTGAGCTTATCCATGATTTGGTGCATGGCCAGGGCCGCCCTCGTTTCGAAATAGCCGCTGCGCCGGTTTTCCGGCGCAGCGGTCTGGCTTACTTGTAAGCCGCCATCAAGGCTTTAGCTTCGTCGATCAGGGCTTGGCCATCAATACCCTTCTCGGCCATTTCGGCGATCCACGCGTCATAGACCGGTGCCGCGGCTTCGGCCCAGACCGCGGATTGTGCCGCATCCAGGGTGACGATGTTGTTGCCACGTGACACGGCGAATTCGCGTCCCGGAGTGTCTTCGCCAGCCTGTGTGGTTCCGGCGAAGACCGAGAAGTCCAGCCCCGAATTGTCGTCCATCACGGCTTTCAGATCATCGGGCAACGCATCGTACTTGTCGCGGTTCATCGCCAGGGTGAACGTCACCGTATAGAACATCGGGCCAGTGAACTCGGTATGGTTCTCTACCAATTCCGACGTTTTCAACGCGCGCGTCACTTCCCACGGGATCGTGGTTCCGTCGATCACCCCTTTGGACAGGGCCTCGGGCACGGCCGGGACCGGCATTCCGACCGGGGTTGCACCAAGCTGTTTCAGCAGCGCGTTAACCTGACGCGACGCGCCCCGGATTTTCATGCCGTTGAAATCCGCCGGGGCGGAGATTTCCTTGTTGGCGTGGATTACACCCGGGCCATGAACCCAGGCACCAAGGACTTTCATGTCACCGAATTCGCTGTCTGCGATATTCGATTCCATCATCTGCCAAAGTGCGGACGAAGCGGCGGCGGCATCCGACACGATGAACGGAAGCTCAAACACTTCGGTCGAAGGATAACGTCCCGGCGTGTAGCCGTTCACGTTCCAGGTCAGGTCCAGCATGCCGTCGATGACCTGGTCGAACAGTTCGGGCGGGGCACCGCCAAGCTGCATCGACGGGAATCGGGTAATCTCGATCCGACCGTCAGAGGCGGCTTCGACCTTGTCGGCCCAGACGTCGATTATCATCGCCGGAATCGTCGCCTGCGCTGGCAGGAAACTTTGCAGGGTGAATTCATATTCGGCGGCCATCGCCGCGCTCGAGGTGCTGAGCGCCACGGCGGCTGCCCCTGCATATCCGAGTAGTGTTCTTCGAGTGGTCATGTGTTCCTCCCTTGACCTTCATTAAGTACCAGTAATATGCCGATTTTTCGCATCATGTGCATAATTTCGGCAGGACGTTTTGTCTCGGTCATCAGACCGGTTCCCAACTGAATATGTCTGCGGTGCGATCCAGATCGTAAAAGCTTGTCCGCAGCGCCGGAATTGCATGGATCAGCACCGTATCCGGGGTCCAGCCCTCGCCCCGGTGAATCCCGCGACGGGGCCGGGACTGTCCCATCAGGAATATCTCGTTGTTTCGCACCGCGAAAATCTGGCCGGTCACGTCATGCGCGCTGTCCGAGGCCAGGGCCGTCGCAACCACCGCGATCTTGTCCGGGGTCATCTGGCGCAGCCGTTCGACCCGCTCGATCTCTTCGGGCGTGCTGGCCGGGATCGACCCGATCATCCGGCTCCATGCGAAGGGCGAAATGCAATTCGAGCGCACGTTGTAGCGCGCCATGTCGAGCGCGATGGATTTCGACAATCCGACGATTCCAAGCTTGGCAGCCATATAGTTTGCTTGCCCCAGATTGCCGATCAGACCGGATGTCGAGGTCATGTGAATGAAGCAGCCCGAATGCTGCGCCCGAAACACATCGGCGGCACAACGGCTGACATTGAACGCGCCTTTCAGATGCACCGAGATCACCAGATCGAAGTCCCGTTCGGTCATCTTGTGAAAGATCGTGTCGCGCAGGATACCGGCGTTATTGACGACAATGTCCAGCCCGCCAAAGGTCTCGACGGCCAGATCGACCATGCGTCTGGCCTGTTCGTAGTCCGCAACCGATCCGAAATGCGATTCGGCCTTGCCGTCCGCCGCCCGGATTTCCCGCACCACGTCGCTGGCGGGTGCGCCGTCCTGACCTTCGCCATCGCCGGAGGTGCCAAGATCGTTGACGATCACGCTGGCACCATGGGCAGCCATCATCAGCGCAATGTCGCGGCCGACGCCTCGACCCGCACCCGTGACAAGTGCAACTTTTCCGCCTAGCAGGCCACCTTCCAAATCCGGTTCCCTTCCCACATGCCGCGCAGATCAAGGCCCTATCTTAGGGCTGTCGAGAAGCGGCCACGCAACGTTTCCGCCGAATCTCCGATTGCACGAACAGCAAAATACGCATAAGAGTACTACAATACTTATTAACGAAAATAAAGCGTTTTGGAAGGGTGTTTCGATGGACAAGCCCAGAGACTACAACGCCACCGCCGAAATGGTGGACCGAAACGTGTCGCGTGGATACGGGGACAAGATCGCTTTTGTCGATCCGAACCGCTCACTGACTTACCGGCAACTTCAGTACGATACCAAACGGGTTGCGAACATCCTGACCGGTCTCGACATCGGGCGGGAATCGCGGGTCGCGGTGCTGATGCTCGACACTGTTGATTACCCCTGCGTGTTCTGGGGCGCGATTCGCGCCGGCATTGTACCGGTCTGTCTGAACACGCTGCTGACCGCCGACCAGTATCTCTACATGCTGACCGACAGCCGCGCCGAGGCGTTGGTGGTTTCCGCTTCCCTTCTGGAAATCGTGGCCCCTCTTTTCCCCCAGCTTCCAGCCTTGCGACACGTCATTGTCAATGACGGTGAATCCTCCGACTATCCGGCCCTGTCGACCCTGATGAGGGGCGCCGGTTCCAGTTTCGAAACCGCTGCGACATGCAGCGACGAAACAGCCTTCTGGCTCTACTCCTCCGGTTCGACCGGCGCTCCAAAGGGGGTGCGTCATGTCCATACCAGTCCCGCCTATGTGGCCGATAATTACGGCAAGCACGTTCTGGGGATTCGGCATGACGATGTCAGCTTTTCTGCCGCCAAGCTGTTTTTCGCTTATGGCCATGGTGCAAGCATGGCGATTCCCATGTCGGTCGGTGCGACGACGGCCCTTCTGCCGGACCGCCCCACGCCCGCCGCCGTTCTGAACATGCTCAAGACGTTCCAGCCGACCTTGTTCTTTGGCGTACCTACGCTTTACGCGGCAATGCTGGCCAATCCTGACTGCCGTCGTGAAAACAGCTCGGACCGCCTGAGATTGTGCATCTCGGCCGGCGAGGCGCTGCCCGAGGATGTCGGGACAAGCTGGGAACGCCGTATGGGCGTCGGCATTCTCGACGGAATCGGGTCGACGGAGATGCTGCATGTCTTCCTGTCCAACCGTCCCGATGACATTCGCTATGGCACGACAGGGCGCGAATTTCCGGGGTATCGGCTGCGGTTGGTTGATGACGACGGGCGGGATGTTCCGAATGGCGAACTCGGTGAATTGCTGGTGTCGGGCGGGTCAGCCGGGGACGGCTACTGGAACCAGCGGGCCAAGTCCCGTGCCACATTCGCAGGCGAGTGGACGCATACGGGGGACAAATACACCCGCGACGACGAAGGCTATTACCACTACGCCGGGCGAACCGACGACATGTTCAAGGTCTCGGGCCGATGGGTTTCACCATTTGAGGTAGAGCAGGCTCTTGTTTCCCACCCTTCGGTGATCGAGGCCGCCGTGGTCGCCCATGAGGACGACGAGGGCTTAGTCAAGCCCAAGGCTTTCGTCGTTTTCTGCCAGGGATGTGATGCCGAAACCGAGTTCGACGCTCTGAAAGACCATGTGAAGGCGGCCATAGGCGTATGGAAGTACCCCCGTTGGATCGTTGCCGTTGAGGATCTGCCAAAAACCGCGACCGGCAAGATCCAGAGGTTCCGTCTCAGGGCGCTCGCGGACAATAGTGATCCTTAGATGCATGGGAAAACCAGCGGGTCCACCCACCCGATCAGGCTACTGAAGACGACTATTGTGTAAAAAGGCGTAAAATGGTACTTGTATACGATAATAGATAGAAGACAGGGCATACGCATGTACGAGACCTTGACCGCGGGCACATCCGCGACCCGCAAAATCGCTGTTGATCGGGACCGTACCATCGGTTTCATGGGCGAGGATTGCAGGGTCTACTCCACACCCTCGCTGATCCACGACATCGAAGATGCCTGCCGCGATCTTATCCTGGGCGGCGTGCCCGAGGGGCAGGATTCGGTCGGCACAAAGGTTTCAGTCGCGCATTTGTCTCCAACGATTCTGGGGATGGAGGCGACCATTACCGTCACCATCTCGGAAATCGAAGGCCGCAGGGTCGTGTTCGAGGTCTCGGGAACCGACACAGTCGAGCCGATCTGCAAGGGCACCCATGAGCGATTTATCGTCGATGTCGCCAAGACCGCCGAGCGGTTGAGGCAAAAATCCGCGAAAGCGCAAAACCCATAAAAGGCACGCGCGATGGCGTCAGGTTCCAACGGTGAAAAACGAAGCGTCTCGTCCTATTGCTATCAATGTGTAGCGGGACCGGACCTGATGAAAGTCGATGTCGAAGACGGCGTGCCTGTCCAAATCCGCCCCAGTGACACAGCGGCGGCGGTGCACCCCGCCTATGGCAAGGTTTGCGTCAAGGCGTTCGGGCTGATTCAGAAAACCAACAACCCGCACCGCATTCAGACCCCGATGATCCGCACCAACCCAAAGAAGGGCAGGGGCGAAGATCCCGGGTTCCGCGCCGCCACGTGGGATGAAGCGCTGGAACTGATCTGCGGCAAGCTGAACGAAGCAAAGGCCAAGGGTAAGCTGGACGAAAGCGGTTTTCCCCGAGTCGCTGCCAGCTTTGGCGGAGGAGGGACGCCCACCGTCTACATGGGCACTTTCCCGGCGTTCCTGAAAGCCTGGGGCGCAGTGGACATGAGCTTTGGCAGTGGTCAGGGCGTGAAATGCTATCACTCCGAGCATCTTTATGGCGAGTTCTGGCATCGTGCCTTTACCGTCTCGCCCGACACGCCGCTGGTCGAAATGATCCTGTCCTTTGGGGCCAATGTAGAAGCGTCAGGCGGGGTTTGTGGTGTGCGACGCCATGCGGATGCGCGCGACCGGGGTGTGAAAAGGGTGCAGATCGAACCGCATTTGTCGGTGACGGGGGCCTGTTCGGCTGAATGGGTGCCGATCCGACCCAAAACCGACCCGGCCTTCATGTTCGCTCTGATCCATGTGCTTTTACATGAAGTTGCGCGCGACCGGCTGGACCTACCGTTTTTGAAAGCACGAACGTCCTCGCCCTATCTGGTCGCCCCGAACGGGTTCTATATGCGCGACGCGACGACCAAAAAGCCGCTGGTCTGGGACATGGCGACGGACCGAGCGGTGTCTTTTGACACCGAGGGAACCGATCCCGCACTGGAAGGCAGTTTCGCAGTGACCGGTGTCGAGGTTGGACCCGACGACACCGAATGGCGGCATGAGGCCGTTTCCTGCCAGCCCGCTTTTGCGAAACTGGTGGAGCATGTGCAGTCCTACAGCCCGGAATGGGCGGCGGGCATCTGTGATGTTAGGGCCGAAGTGATCCGGCGCACCGCGCTTGAGTACCTGAACCACGCCCATGTGGGGGAAACGACCGAGGTCGATGGCAGGGAAATGCCGTTTCGCCCGGTCGCGATCTCGCTGGGCAAGACCGTCTGCAACGGTTGGGGCGGGTATGAATGCGTCTGGGCCCGAACGGTCATGGCGGTTCTGATCGGCGGGCTTGAGGTGCCGGGTGGAACACTCGGTACAACGGTGCGCCTGAACCGGCCCGCAGACAATCGCTGGTCCAGTGTCGTGCCCGGCCCGGACGGGTTCATGAACTATCCGATGAACCCGACAAAAAAGGGCGAATGGTCGGGCGACCCCGGCGCGCGCCACGCGCATCAGACGCTGATCCCGCTGGCCGCGAATTCTCCGTGGAGCCAGGCACTTGGACCGACTCACCTGGCCTGGATGGCGCAGAAGAAGGGCTTCGACCATCTGCCGAAACCCACACAACCGGATGTCTGGTTTGTCTATCGCACCAATCCGGTGATCTCGTTCTGGGACACCCGGGTTGTGGCCGACGCCATTGCGCATTTCCCGTTCACCGTTTGCTTTGCCTATACCCATGACGAAACCAACCACATGGCCGACGTGTTGCTGCCCGAATGCACCGATCTGGAGGGGTTGCAACTGATCCGGATCGGCGGGTCCAAGTATGTCGAGCAGTTCTGGGAGCATCAGGGATTTGCCCTGCGCGACCCGGCGGCGAAACCGATGGGCGAGGCGCGCGATTTCACCTGGATCGCGACTCAGCTCGCCAAAGGCTCGAACCATCTGAAGGACTACAACACCGCCATCAACAAGGGCGCGGCGGGGGTTCGTCTGTTTGGCAAGGGCTATAATTTCTCGCTGGACCCGGAGGTCGAACACTCGGTCGAACATATCTGGGATGCTTCGTGCCGGGCGGGATCGGCGGAACTGACCGGGGGCGCGGACAGTCAGGGGCTGGACTATTACCGCGAACACGGATTTCGCACCGTGCCGTTCGACAAGAAGCGTTGGTATCTTTACCCTGCCATGGTCGAGCAGGGCTTGCGGTTCGAACTACCCTACCAGGAGCGGCTGCTGCGCATCGGTCAGGAACTGGGTGCGCGGCTGCACGAGAGCGGTATCAGCTGGTGGGATCGCCAGCTGGAAGAATACGAGGCGCTGCCCCACTACCAGGATTTGCCGACCATGTGGGAGGACGCCCAGGAAGCCGCCTATGACGTGAAGATCGCGGACTATCCGTTCTGGCTGCTGACCGCGCGTTCGATGCAGTATTCCTGGGGCGGCAATGCCGGGATCCAGATGATCCACGAGGTCGCGGCCAACGTTGCCGGCCACGGTGGAGTGCTGATGAACCCGGCGGCGGCAAAACAACTGGGGCTGGTCGAAGGCGAACGGGTCGAGATCGTATCGCCGACAGGGACGACGACAGGAGCCGTTCTGTTGCGTCAGGGCATCCGTCCCGACACTTTGCTGATGATTGGCCAGTTCGACCACTGGAAAACGCCTTTCGCCAAGGATCTGAAAACCCCCAGCATGAATGCGCTGACTCCGATGTCGCTGGCGCTGACCGATTCAACCGGATCGGGGGCCGATCTGGTGCGGGTCGCCGTGCGCAAGCTGGGGGCGGCCCGATGACCCGTTATGCGTTTGTCGCGGACCTGAATCGCTGCGTTGGCTGCCAGACCTGTACCGCTGCCTGCAAACACGCAAATGCCACGGCTCCGGGCGTTCAATGGCGCAAGGTGCTGGATTTCGAGACCGGCGAATACCCCGATGTCGCGCGCGCCTTCCTGCCGGTTGGCTGCATGCATTGCGAAACCCCGTCCTGCATGGAGGTCTGCCCGACCCTGGCCACAGGCAAACGCGACGACGGTATCGTCACCATCGACTATGACGTGTGCATCGGTTGCGCCTATTGCGCGGTTGCCTGCCCTTATCAGGCACGGTTCAGGGTCGATCATCCCGCATCGGCCTATGGCGGCAAGGCGATGCGGCACGAGGCTGCCCGCGAAGACCCAGATCGTCTGGGCGTGGCGCAGAAATGCACGATGTGCGTCGATCTGATCGACGCGGGACTGGCACGGGGGCTGGTGCCGGGCGTCGATGCAGATGCAACGCCGGCATGCGTGAACTCCTGCATCGCCGGGGCGCTTCATATGGGTGATCTGGATGATCCCGACAGCAACGTCTCGCGCCTGCTGGCCGAAAAACGTCATTTTCGGATGCACGAGGAGTTGGGCAACGGTCCGGGGTTCTTCTATCTTTATGACGGCGAGATCGCCGACAAGACGCCAATTGATCCGCCACCCTTGTTGGCCGACCCGGTCGGCCTTGCCGCCGTGGCCCCCAAACCCCAGACAAGTTGGGACTGGCGCGCGGCGGCCAATTTCACCTTTGGCGGCACCGGCACGGGGCTTCTGGCGATAACAATGCTGGCCGGACTGTTCGCGCCCGTATTGTGGAGCGCGGTGTTCATAGCCCTGACGCTGGTTTCGGCGGGGCTGTTCTGCGTCTGGCTGGAAATCGGTCGGCCCAGGCGGTTCCTGAACGTGTTCCGCAATGTCCGCACCAGCTGGATGACGCGCGAGGCCATGGCCGCGTTGCCCTTGCTGGGCTTTGGCGGGTTGTCCTGGCTGACCGGATCGGTCGTGCTGGGATGGCTGGCGGCAATCTTCGGGCTGCTGTTTCTATATGCCCAGGCCAGAATTTTGCGCGCGGCAAAGGGCATTCCGGCCTGGCGCCAACCCGGCATCGTGCCCCTGATGGTCTCCACAGGGTTGTCCGAGGGGGCTGGGTTGCTGGCGATTCTTGTCGCCGCCTTCGCTCCGGGTGAATTGAGTCGGGTCGCAATTGCCGTGGCGGTGCTGGCCGCGTTGCGCCTGCTGTTCTGGCGAGACTATCGCCGCGCGCTTGGCAGCACCGGCGCTCCGACCCCGGTGTTTGCCATTCTGGACGCGCCGGGCGCGGGCATGACGGTAGCAGGACACGCGGCCATGGTTTTGCTGGCGGTTTACGCCACGCTTGGCTTGCCAGGGCAGGGCGTGGCCTTGGGTCTGGCTGGACTGGCCGCTGTGCTCGCGGGTTGGGCGTTCAAGTACACGCTGATTACCGGGGCGGCCTTCAACCAGGGATACGCGCTGAACAGAATGCCCGCGCGCGGGGCTGGCACAAGTGCGCCCGGCGTCAAGCCGGGTTGGAAAACCACCTGACGGGCCGGTTCCGGTCAGACAGTCAAGAAGGACAGGGAATGCAGGAACAGACCCGAACAGACCCGGATTTCATGTATGATCGAGCCGTCGAAACCCTGTCGCGCGCGGCCCTTGCAGAGCTACAGGCCGAGCGTTTGCGCTGGTCACTTTCCCGCGCTTACGAACACGTGCCGCACTACCGAAAGGCATTCGATGCCGCAGGGGTCGCACCGGACAAGCTGCGAAGCGTCGGCGATCTTCGACATTTCCCGTTTACCAAGAAAGCCGATCTGCGGGACAATTATCCTTTCGCGATGTTTGCCATGCCACTTGACCGGATGTCGCGGGTCCATGCCTCGTCCGGGACCACGGGCAAGCCGACCGTTGTGGGCTATTCGGCTGGTGATCTGGATCGCTGGGCGAACCTGATGGCGCGCTCGATGGCTGGGGCCGGAATCCGGCCCGGCGATCTGGTGCACAACGCATATGGCTATGGTCTGTTCACCGGCGGGCTGGGCGCTCACTATGGCGCCGAGCGGCTGGGTTGCGTGGTCGTGCCGGTCTCGGGCGGCGGGACTGAACGGCAAGTGACACTGCTCCATGATTTTAAACCCGTGGTTTTGTGCTCGACCCCATCCTATGCGCTGAACATCGCCGAGGTGGGCGAGCGCATGGGCGTGGACATTGCCAGCCTGCCGGTGCGCCGGGGCCTGTTCGGGGCCGAGCCCTGGTCCAACGAGATGCGCGCGGAACTGGACCGGCGGCTGGGTCTTAAATCGGTCGATGTCTATGGGTTGTCCGAGATCATGGGTCCGGGCGTGGCCTGCGAATGCGACGCGGCGCGCGCCGGGTTGCACGGCTGGGAAGACCATTTCCTGTTCGAGATCATCGACCCCGAAACACTGGAGCCGCTGCCGATGGGATCGCAGGGCGAACTGGTCATCACCACGCTGACCAAGGAGGCGATGCCGATGATCCGGTATCGGACCCGTGACATTACCCGGCTGACCGACGAGCCCTGTGCCTGCGGGCGAACCCATCTGCGCATCTTGCGGGTCGATGGTCGCGACGACGACATGATGATAATTCGCGGCGTGAACGTCTATCCGTCCCAGGTCGAAGCGGTGCTGATCGGGCTGGAGGGTTTTGCGCCCCACTACCAGATTCGATTGTACAAGGAGGGACCGCTGGACGCGATGGCGGTCGAGGTCGAAGTATTGCCGGACGCACCAGCAGATGCGGCCGCGTTGCAGGGCAAGGCGGCGGAACTGCGCCATCACATCAAGTCGATCATCGGTGTTACCTGCACCGTGACTACTCACCTGCCGGGGGAAATCCCGCGCTCCGAGGGCAAGGCCGTGCGTGTACTCGACCAGCGGTAATATATCGGAGTCCGTCGCTCGACTACGCTACACGGTGTCTCTGGTCTGCTCCTACACCTCGAACTTCCGCTCCAGAACCGACACATCGCCGAAGCTGTCCTTGACTGCGTTGGCATAAGGGGGGCGGGGGCCTCGGTAAAGGATTCCGGTGTT
>Ga0316205_10002571_pt1 | contig 18646 bp, 14 predicted proteins | sample 3monthpyrite_MG_FD_204941 | JGI IMG/M metagenome (GOLD analysis project Ga0316205, IMG submission 204941) | Microbial mat bacterial communities from mineral coupon in-situ incubated in ocean water Damariscotta River, Maine, United States -... | ecosystem: Environmental > Aquatic > Marine >... | reverse complement strand
ATCCAATCTCCTAATAACGAATTAAACACGTCCATTATGGATTTAATGTTTGATTCAGAAACCAACAGATTAATAGTTGCCACGAACTCCAAGGGAATCGTAATCCTTCAAGATAACCATGTAATACATCAAATTGGAAGCTTGCAAGGGTTGCTCAGTAATGGGGTCTATTCCATAGCCAAACAGCATCGAAACTCCTATTTGGTCGGTACCAATAAAGGAGTAAATAAGGTAATATTGGATAATGATACTATCGAGGTTATTGATTATAATCGTCGTTTGGCACTTAAAGAAGAAAGAGTTAATGATATTGAGATTATTGATAACAACGTGTATTTCGCTACAGATACCGAAGTGATTTCGTTTGTGTCTAACAACCTAAATGAAGACACTCATACACCGTATTTACAGATTGATAAGGTACACGTTAACGGTGTCCTTCGGGATGATTTGACAGATCTCGATCATACGGAAAACACCATTTCTATTGATTATACAGGGATTTCATATACAGATTATGGTAGTATCACGTACGAGTATAGATTGAATAACGAAGTTTCGTGGACAACCACGACCAATAGGCGTATTGACTTTAAGAACTTACCACACGGAACCTATTCATTTGAAGTACGTGTGTTGGGGAGAAATGAAATAAGAAGTGAACCTAAGTTAGTTTCATTTAGTATAAAGCCGCCATTTTGGAAGACCGTACCCTTTATCCTTTCAGCGCTCTTGCTTACGTTTGTTTTGACACTGTACACGGTTAAGCGTCGCATGCAGAGCATTCGGAATAAATTCGAATTGGAACGGGCATCCATGCAAGCGCAACAAGAAAAGACAGTGCTTGAAAAACAAATGATCGAACTCGAACAAAAAGCACTTCGATTGCAAATGAATCCGCACTTCATTTTTAACACCTTGAATACTATAAAAGGGTATTATAGTGGAGGTGATATTAAAGATGCCAATGTCTATATAAGCCGATTTTCAAAACTATTACGATTGCTTCTTGAGAATGACAACCCTATTGTTTCTATTGAAAAGGAGATTGAAATGCTTGAATTGTATATAAGGCTTATTCAACAGCGATATCAAGATGTTTTTAATTATGAAATTAATGTTTCTTCAGAAATTGATATTGAAGAAACCGGAGTGCCCACATTACTCTTACAACCCATGGTAGAAAATGCTATCATTCATGGAATGGCGGGCAATACGATTACGGGAGTCTTAAAAATTGGTTTTAGTTTTAATAAAGGCAAATTGCAATGTGTTGTAAGTGACAATGGTGTTGGCTATGAAAACACAATAAGGCAAAAACAGGAAAAGCACGAGTCTAAGGCAATTAAAATCACAAAAGAGCGGGTCAAATTTTTAAATAGTATTGATGATACTAATAATTTTGTGATCAATACCTTATCAGAACCTACAGGAACAGAAGTAATTATATATTTACCCATATTAAAACTTTGGTGATTTGAGAACAGTAATTATTGAAGATGAGGAGCAAGCCGTCGTGGCACTCACACAAGAACTTAAGGTTAATTGCCCACAGGTTGTTGTTTGTGGAACGGCATCAAACATTGATGATGCCTACAAACTGGTAACCAAGGTAAAACCGGAACTCATTTTTCTAGACATTCAGCTTAAAAATGGAAATGGATTTGATTTATTAACGAAGTTGGGCGCTTATAATTTTAAAGTAATATTCATAACAGCCTATAGCCAGTATGCCCTGAAAGCCATTAAAATAAGTGCATTAGATTATTTGCTTAAACCCATCGATAGCGAAGAACTAATTAATGCTGTTGAAAAGGCAAGTCATAATTCTTCTGAAGACAGCCAAAAACAACTTCAGAATTTCATACAAAACCAAAAATTAAATCCATTGAGACGGAAATTAGCACTCCCTGGGTCCAAAGGGATTTTTCTATATGAAATTGATACGATCATACGAATTCAAGCCGAAGGTAATTATACCACCCTTTTTCTGAAGGATGGCAAGAAAACGACGGTAGCAAAAACACTTCGTGAATTTGAAGACATATTAGAAGGACACGCTTTTCTTCGCATCCATCATTCACATATTATTAATTTAAATCATTTGGAGAGCTACATCAATAAGGATGGAGGGTATGTAATCATGGACAATAACACAACGTTGCCCGTTTCTAAGCGTAAGAAAAGCGATTTATTGACAATATTAAATAATTTTCATACGTAAAGCGCACCCCAGCAGAGGTGCGCTTTTGTTACAAATAGAAAGCATTAGGTGCTTTTTCAGTACTTATCGTTTTATAAATTTTTGAGTAATTTGATTGTTTATGCCAATCAAATACATTCCTTTCGAAAAATTTGAAATATCAATTTGTTTCGTACCTACCTGAATGTTTTCCGCTAAGAAAACTCGTTTCCCTGTTATATCCGAAATCACTATACGGGTTAAGACTTCGTTGGCCACAGAAACGGTGATTTTGTCTGAAGCCGGATTTGGAAGTATAGATACATCGATAAGGTTTACATCTTCAACAGACAGTGTTTCATCTCTTACCACAAAGAGACCTCCATCATCTGAGTAATTGGTTATAACTATGTTTCCGCTATCAAAAAACGGATATACGTTCCAGGCACCTGGATCGCCTACACTAGCACCTGCTAGATCATTGGGAGGATAGGTGTCAAAAAAACTTGTTTCTACAATGTTTTGATTGGCAATGTCTGAAATGTCATAGACGCGCATTCCGCCACGATAACTAGCTAAATAAAGCTCATCTCCCTTTACATATAAATTGTGATCAGAAGCTGTTATCGGCCCCGAGTGACTAAAATGAAGCTCCGGGTTGTCCAAATCAGTGAAATCAAAAATCAAGAGTCGAGTTGTAAAACCAAAAAACACCTCATCAAGTTCGTCTCCCGCAATAAAATAGCGCTGATCATCGGTAAACCATCCCTGATGGGTATATCCAATATCGGTATAGTTTATTTTGGAAATACCCTGTGGATTTCCCTTATCGGTTACATCCACAATAACCACTTCGTTTTCATTACTACCTACATATATTTCACGCCCCGTATAATCAGTATCGGGGCCATTATAAACTACTACCTGTGCATCGTGAGAATAACCATCTCCTGAGTATCCTCCAGCAGCTATAGGGTTTAGAGGGTCTGAAATATCTACAAAATGAGCGCCACCAGAAAAGGTGAATGTTCCCACACCATAGGCATATCCCGTATCTTCATTGATGGCGACATTATGTGCATTTCCGAATCCATCATAATGAGCATCTTCTGCAAAAGTTTGTGGTGGATTGCTAACATTCCGAAGACGTGTTAGATCAAATATCTGCATACCATGATTTGAAGCCTCACTTACAATAAAAGCATAATTATTATAAACCTTTACATCTCGCCATTGACTAGAGGCCGTATGTGTAGGTAATTTTCCCAAATAAATTGGATTGATAGGGTCAGAAATATCGATAAATACAGTACCATCGTTAAGCCCCATAATAGCATATTCTTTTCCGTCTTGCGGATCGGTCCATCCCCAAGAATCATTTCCTGAATTTGCACCAAAAGTGTTTAGCGCAATGGAAGATTGTAGCGTATACCCATCACAGGGGTATACACCTGCCATACCACTATCACAAGGTGTTTGTGCGTTGGATATGGAAAAAAATAAGAGTGTTGTTATAAGTAATATTTTCTTCATAGCAGATGGTTTACGTACTTGGAATTGCCAAGTTTACTATATCTTTAATCGAATATAGCTGAAAATATTGGGGATTACAATGATCTAAGTAAATGCCGATAATCAGTTACTTTTCCTTACTGACCTCTCTTAAATTATAATGTGCGAAATAACCTGAAGACATTCTCCTTATGTGCTTTGCTCACGGGTATTTTTTTGTTTCCAACAAAAAGTATGTTCCCCTCGAAACAATGTTCATTATAACAACTTTATGTAATAAGGTAACCAATACACTCGATACTTTCAGCTGTATTTGAGCACCTTCAATTTCCCCAACTTATTTAAGTTTGTTTTAACATTTTTTTATAACTTTATAGGGTATGTATCCCCGCTCGTAGTTTTTCAGAAATGAAAAGCTCGTTCGGGGATTTTTATATTTCTAAAACGCATACTTTTTCCTGGGATGCATCACGTAAAATTTAATTACATAATCATAACACTAAAAACATGAATACTTAAACATGTACTGATAATTTCACCAACACTAATTAAACAAAAATTCAATAATTTATGAAACACTCTTACCCGCCAAAGAGGCTACTCTTTTCGATAGTAATGACCCTGTTCTTTATCCATGGGTTTAGTAATACCACCATTTACGACGATGGAACAACAACAACTTTTTCAGAAACATTAGACATTAAAACACTTTCAGGAGCGCTGCCCGCTACCATGGGACCTGTAATCATCAACGAAGTGGATGCAGATACGCCTGGTACAGACACTATGGAGTTTGTTGAGCTCTATGATGGTGGTGCTGGAAATACCGCTTTAGATGGAATGGTGCTCGTTTTTTATAACGGCTCTAATAACCTTAGTTATGCTTCCTATGATTTGGATGGGTTTACTACCGATGCCAATGGGTATTTTGTCCTAGGAAATGCGGCTGTGCCCAATGTATCTATTGTATTTGCGAGTAATGGTTTGCAAAATGGAGCAGATGCCGTGGCCTTGTATACAGGAGATGGAACAGACTTCCCTTCTGGATCTGCCGTCTCAACAACCAATATTCTGGATGCCATTGTGTATGACACCAACGATTCGGACGATCCTGAATTATTGGTGCTGCTAAATGCTGGAGAAGGACAAGTGAATGAAGGAGGGGCAGGCGATAAAGATGCCCACTCCTCACAACGACTTCCCAACGGTTCGGGAGGAGCGAGAAATACAGCTACCTACGGACAAATCCCACCTACCCCAGGCGCTGCGAACTTTGATCCTTCGGCCGTCCCAACATTTTTGATTAATGAACTGGATGCAGATACGGCTGGAACCGATACTATGGAGTTTGTTGAAATTTATGATGGAGGCATAGGAAATGCTTCTTTAGACGGAATGGTTTTAGTCCTATTCAATGGATCCAATAACCTAAGCTACGCATCCTATGATTTGGATGGTTTTACAACCGATGCCAACGGTTATTTCGTCATTGGAAATGCAGCTGTTCCTAATGTTTCTTTAGTCATACCAAGCAATGGTTTGCAAAATGGAGCTGATGCTGCGGTACTTTATACCGGTGATGCTACCGATTTTCCTAATGGGTCAGCAATAGTAACCACAGATATCATTGACGCCTTGGTATATGATACCAATGATAGTGACGATCCCGAACTCTTGGTATTGCTTAATGCAGGAGAAGCACAGGTAAATGAAGGGGGAGCAGGAGATAAGGATGCTCACTCATCACAACGAATTCCAAATGGAGCAGGAGGGGCGCAAAACACTGCGGCCTATATGCAACTTCCCCCAACACCTGGAACCGAAAATATGGCGCCCGTTGCCACTGCGGACTTTTTGATTAATGAATCAGATGCAGATACGGCAGGTTCGGATACCATGGAATTTGTAGAGTTATACGATGGCGGAGTAGGGAATGCTTCGTTAGACGGATTTGTATTGGTCTTTTTTAATGGATCAAATAACTTAAGCTATGCCGCGCACGATTTGGATGGGCAAACTACCAATGCCAATGGCTATTTTGTTATTGGAAACGCTGCTGTTCCTAATGTTTCGGTTGTTTTCTCAAGCAATGGTTTACAAAATGGAGCCGATGCGATCGGACTTTATATGGGAGATGCTACCGATTTCCCTTCGGGTACCGCAATAACAACAACCAATTTGATTGATGCTTTGGTTTATGATACCAATGACAGCGATGATCCCGAACTACTAGTACTATTGAATGCTGGAGAGCCACAGGTTAATGAAGACGGTGCGGGAGATAAAGATGCACATTCATTACAGCGATTTGCCAATGGATCTGGTGGTGCTAGAAATACATCAACCTATGTACAAGCGGTACCTACACCTGGTGCCTCCAATACAAATGCCACTGAGCCTATTGTATTGGTGATTAATGAAGTGGATGCCGACACTCCAGGAACTGACACCATGGAATTTGTCGAACTGTATGATGGCGGAACTGGAAATACTTCCTTGTCCGGTTTCGTATTGGTAGCTTACAACGGAAATGGCGATACTAGTTATAATGCCTTCGATTTAGATGGTTTTACAACCAATGCAGAAGGGTATTTCGTCATTGGAAATACTGCTGTTCCCAATGTTTCTCTAGTGGTTTCCAGTAATAGTTTTCAGAATGGTGCAGATGCGGTTGCCTTATATACGGGCGATGCCACAGATTTCCCTTCCGGAACTCCTGTAACAACAACCAATTTAGTTGACGCCCTGGTATATGACACTAATGATGCCGATGATGCAGAATTACTTATTCTATTGAACGCGGGTCAAGCACAGATCAATGAAGGTGAGTTGGGTGATAAGGACGGTCATTCATCTCAACGTATCCCTAATGGCCAAGGAGGTGCACGAAATACAGCAACCTATACACAGGCCACACCAACACCTGGAACAGAGAACGGTGCTGTTATACCACCACCAGACCCCATTACAATTTTGGCTGCGCGAAATACAGCCGCTGGCGAGTTAGTAACGGTAAGCGGTGTATTGACGGTTTCGGATCAATTCTCTGGGTCTGCCTATATTCAAGATTCGACAGCCGGTGTTGCTATTTTTGACCAAATGGTACACGGTGATGGCGTTTTTGCCATTGGCGATTCAATTACGGTAACTGGTACCAGAAGCGTTTTTAACGATCAGGTGCAAATTAGTCCAGTATCATCAGTAGAAAATAATGGAATACCTAATGTTCCTATTATACCACTAACAATCACATTGAGTGAATTAGGAAATCATCCTGCCGAGCTGGTTCGAATTGCCGATCCGGCATTTCCAACTCCAGGAGATATTCTCTTCGGAAATTCTAATTATGTATTGACAGATGTAAGTGGAAACGGAGAAATACGTATTGATAATGACGTTGAAGAAATTGTTGGATTAGGACAACCTGCCACCTGTGATGAAATTATAGGTGTTGTAGGGCGATTCTTTGAAACCTTCCAATTATTACCACGCATGGGCTCAGATATGACATGTGCAGAGCCTTATGAATTCCCGCTTCCACCAATTGACGTTCCTAATGAGCAAACACTGGATGTAGTTACGTGGAACATAGAATGGTTCGGAGATGAATCGAACTCACCACCTGCTGGAGATCCTATGTCGGATGAAATTCAGAAAGAAGCAGCTAAAACCGTGATCACAGATTTGAATGCCGATGTATATGCCGTTCAGGAAATTTCGGATGATGCGCTATTTCAACAATTAGTAAGCGAAATTCCAGGATATGACTTTATACTTTCTCCTGCGGTTTCTAGACCCAATGATCCAGGAGTAAAACAGAAAGTAGGCTTTATTTATAATACAGCTACTGTCAATGTAATCGAGACCAAAGTATTGCTTGAGTCTATTCATCCATTGTATAATGGGGGAGATGATTCTGCCTTGGTGGGCTACCCAAGTACTACAGATCGATTCTATGCCAGCGGTCGTTTGCCTTTTTTAATGACAGCAGACATTACCGTCGATGGTCAAACCGAGCAATACAACCTTATTGCTCTTCATGCGAGGGCGAATAGCGGTACTGACGCTCAAAATAGATATGATATGCGGAAGTATGATGTTGAGGTCTTAAAAGATAGCTTGGACGTTCAATATCCAACTTCAAATTTAATCCTCTTAGGAGATTATAATGATGACGTAGATGAAACCGTGGCAGACATTCCTTCGACAATCACAAGTTATGAAGAGTATTCGGCAGATGTAATTAACTACAATATTGTGTCAAGAGCATTGAGTGATGCAGGATTCAGGTCGTTTGTATTCAGAGAAAATATGATTGATCATATTGCTGTTTCCGATGAATTAAATGATAACTATATAGATCAGTCTGTTCGTGTACACTACGAGTTTTACGATAGTAATTACACCAATACGGCCTCAGACCACTTTGCGGTGTCGGCGCGTTTCCAAATGAAGCAATTTGAACTGGTGAGTACATCGTCAACAGATGTTACTTGTAATGGCGCAGCAGATGGAACGGCTTCTATTGAAGTCACCGGAGGAATAGGGCCCTATACATACACATGGAGTGATGGACAAACTACGGCCATGGCCTCAGGTTTGGTCGCCGGAATTTATGACGTAACAGTTACGGACGCCTTAGGGGCAGAAATTTCTGAAGTGTTCTTGATCGAGGAATCAGATCCTATTGAAGTGACAACTTCGGAAAGCACTACGGTATTTTTAGGATACGGCCCAGCTGAATGTACTATTTTGGAAGTATTGGATGTTGTTGGAGGCACTGCCCCTTACACCTACGCATGGAGTACGGGTGACGATACTACAATGATAGAAGTATGTCCAGAAGTGATGACTACTTATACTGTTACTATAACAGATGCTAATGGATGTGTGTCTATGGCTAATATAGAGGTTGAGGTAGTAGACGTAGTATGTGGAAACAACCCAAATAAACCAAAGGTGGAGATTTGCCATAATGGTAACACTATTTGTGTTTCATTGAATGCTGTACAAGCACATTTAAATCACGGTGACTCTCTAGGTTCTTGCGATAGATCTAACGAAGCTTTTATCACAAATACGCGTATATTCCCGAACCCTTTTAGAGATAATATAAATGTGCGTCTAGATGTAAGTAAAGCGTCACCTGTGGACATTATGGTCTACGATTTCTATGGTAATGTGGTCTTTAAAACACAAGAATATATGCCACAAGGAGCGTCTATTCGTAATTATAATTTGGGAGACTTACGTAAAGGAATTTATTTCATGAAGATGTTTATAAACGGTGAGGTTAAGAAGGCTCAAATTATATTAAAACAGTAACATTAAGGATAATTCATTAGTACTTAAAAAGCGCCTTCCTTTAATTTTGGGAAGGCGTTTTTAGTTTGAATGAATAACATCAATATTTTAGTCTTTTTTTATGATTTAAAAAGTAAAACAGTACGTTAAGTAACGTAGCTTTGTACGTTAAACCAATACGGTAAGTGACTTTGGAGATTTTAATTGCCATACTATGGAGTATTTCACCCTTTGGAGAGGCAAAGGTGGGCATTCCGTATGGGCTACTTCAAGGGCTTGATATTTATTTGGTCTTTGTGGTCTGTTTCCTTGCTAATGTTCTGGTGTTTCCCATTATGATGTTCTTTCTAGATAAAGTTAATCATTATTTATTGCGATGGAACTGGTATAAAAAAGCGGCAATATGGGTAGCTCGAAGAGCCAAAGTAGGATCGGGAGCTAAGATCAAGAAGTATGGTTTTTGGGGACTTATCTTTTTTGTTATGATACCGCTACCAGGAACAGGCGTGTATGCTGGTAGTATTGCCAGTTATTTGTTTAAAATTGAAAAGAAAAAGGCCTTTACGGCCAATGTCATTGGTATCTTTTTTTCCTCGGTGATCGTTTGGACCACTACGCTCCTGACCATGCAAGGGGTGGGGTAAGTTTATTACAAAGCAGTTTCTTTATTTTTTACTTCCCAATACAAAAGTTAGCAAAGATATTACCAAGCAGATCGTCGTTGGTAATTTCACCCGTGATTTCCCCAAAATAATACAAGGCCTGCCTAATATCAATAGCAAGTAAGTCGCCACTAAGACCTGAGTCAATACCTTGCTGCACCTTGTCAATCTCTTCCAAGGCTTTTAATAGCGCATCATAGTGACGGGTATTGGTCACAATAGTCTCATTGTTACGTAGCGCTCCCGTATTTACAAAATCGAGTAAAGTGGATTTGAGCTGTTCTACGCCTTGCCCAGTTTTGGCAGAAAGCAATTGGATATCAGTTTGAGACACTGAGCGTAGTCGAAGTGTCTCTGTTTCAGACAGCGTATCTACCTTATTTGCTATCACTACTATTGGTTTTTGAGGAAACCGATTTTTAATCTTTTCAATTTCAATAGTTAATTCTGAAGTCTTTGCGAGAAGTTCTTTTGCCTCGTGCAGTATAACAACCACTTGAGATTGCTCCATTTTCTGAAAGGTCTTCTGAATACCCAAACTTTCAATCACATCTTTGGTCTCTCTAATTCCGGCAGTATCTATAAATCGGAAGCCTATGCCGCCTATCACAATTTCGTCTTCAATAGTATCTCGTGTAGTCCCTGCAATGTCACTTACAATAGCCCGCTCTTCGTTAAGTAGCGCATTTAAAAGTGTAGATTTTCCTACGTTAGGTTGCCCAACAATGGCCACAGGGATTCCGTTTTTTAAAACATTTCCCGTTGCGAAAGAATCTATCAATCGTTTAAGAACCTGTGTGATACGTGTTATTAATTGCTGAAAATCATCCCGATTGGCAAATTCGACATCTTCTTCGGCGAAATCTAATTCTAGCTCTATAAGGGAGGCAAAATTGAGCAGTTCTTCACGAAGCTTTTGAATTTCATTAGAAAAACCACCCCGCATTTGCTGTATGGCCAATTGATGCGACGCAGCACTATCACTTGCAATAAGATCGGCAACAGCTTCAGCCTGGCTGAGGTCCATTTTACCATTTAGAAAGGCGCGAAGTGTAAACTCACCCGCGGTTGCCATGCGGCAACCTTTCCGAAGTGATAATTGAATAATTTCTTGTTGGATATACGCACTACCATGACACGAAAGCTCTACAACATCTTCACCCGTATACGAATTTGGATTCTTAAATATTGTGGCCAACACTTCATCTATAACACGTTGATCATCCATAATATGTCCCAAATGCACAGTATGTGTCTTCTGTTTGGCCAGCTCTTTGCCTACAACCGATTGAAACATCCCCGAAGCAATGGCAATGGCATTTGGCCCAGAAAGCCTAATAACGGCAATGGCACCTGCTCCAGATGGAGTGGCTAGGGCGACTATAGTATCTTGATGTGTCATACTTCGCAAAAGTAATAAATATGTTCTCTAGAGATGTGAGTAGCTATCTTTTTTGTGTGCAATGTGTAGAAAAAGAGTACTTTTAAATTTCTGCGAATAGTTATGATTGTTAAACGAATACAAAAATTCTTACACCAACCATATCCCTATTACTTTCGAGGGAACACGCTTTGGGCATTCGCTGCGCTTATATTTGTATTAGGATTGAGCTTCAACTATTTCTTCAGGCCCTTTAACGTGAATGTTTCAGAACATAAAATGAACTATTTCTGGATTTCGTTTTTACATACGGTGGTGCCCATGGTGCTCATTGGAATTTTTGCAGTTATTCTTTCGTTTATAGTCAAGAACGAAGAGAAGTGGACAATTAAAAAAGAGATGCTGTTTTTTATTACTCTTTTTTTATCGATAGGAATTGGTCAATTTTTGATTCGAGATATCATCTATGACAATCCCAATAATTGGTCTTTTGGATATTTTTTTGAAGAAATTAGAAACACATGTATGGTGGGGTTATTATTTTCATTAATCCTCGTTCCTTTGAACTACATACGCCTGCTCAAACAACGGGTTGCTGGCGCAGGAAATTTAGCCATTCCTGAAGGGATAGTTTCTGAAAGATCGCATGTTGTGGTTCCAATTAGAACCAACACAAAAAGTGATGACTTTACGCTAAATGTGAATGATTTTATTTCGGCTAAAGCCGAAGGGAACTACGTAGAAATATATGTGAAGAGTGCTACGGGTGTGGAAAAATCAGTAAAACGAATGACTATCAAAGAGTTGGAACAACAACTGAAAGAAGTTGCCTACATATTTAAAAGCCACAGATCATATTTAATTAATATGACCCTAGTGGAGAAGATAAATGGCAATGCGCAAGGGTATAAAATATCTTTAAAAGGAATGCCACATGAAGTTCCCGTTTCTCGTACTATGATTTCTGACTTCGAGTCGCAACTACAGCATATATAGGCCTTTGTTATTCGTCACAAATTCTTGACAGTCGTCACAAGTGCTAATTTCACATAGTTCTTTATGCTAGTTTTGCTCTATCAATCAAAAATAAAGTAATGAGAAGGCACGACTTAGACTGGTTACGAGTATTGGTGTTCGCACTATTAATTTTTTATCATGTGGGGATGTTCTTTGTCCCTTGGGGATGGCATATAAAAAACAACGAAATTTATCAATGGCTTGTATACCCCATGCTATTTTTAAATCAGTGGCGACTCCCTATTCTATTTGTTATTTCGGGAATGGGAACTTATTATGCGCTATCAAAAAGGAGCGGAAGGCAATTCGCTTGGGAACGTATTAAACGTCTTTGGATACCACTCACCGTGGGTATGCTCCTCATTGTTCCGCCGCAAGTGTATATAGAACGTCTTGCTAACAACCAAATAACTGGAAGCTATTTTCAGTTCTGGCCATCTGAGGCTTTTTTAGGCGTTTATCCCGAAGGAAACTTAAGCTGGCATCACCTGTGGTTCTTACCGTATCTATTGGTGTTTTCATTGGTGCTCATTCCACTTTTTTTATACTTACGGAACCACTCCAATAATAATTTTTTGAACTGGATTCGAAGAAGAATGGGGAATACGTTTGGAATCTATGTGTTCTTAATTCCTCTATACCTTACCGAATCTCTTGTAGAACCTTTTTTTGATGTTACCCATGCGCTTATAGGGGACTGGTTCGCTTTATTGAATTACGGTATTCTATTTTTATTTGGGTTTTTGCTAATCTCTGTTCAAAAGGAGTTCTGGGAACTCGTGGAAAACAAACGAAGGCAGTTTTTGATAACAGGGATTATTTCATTTACGGGCTACCTACTATTTATTGTCTACCTGGATGACTCCATTGCAATACATTTTACCGAAGCCTTTTTGAAAGTATTCAACCTCTGGACGTGGATTCTAATTCTCTTTGGCTATGCGGCTCATTATTTAAACAAAAGCAGTAAGATACTTGGGTATTGCAATCAAGCGGTATATCCCTTTTATATTTTACATCAAACGATAACTATTGTCATCGCTTATTTTTTGATGAATCTATCATGGGGTTTTTGGATAAAAGCACCGATTCTCTTGTTGGGGACGTTTGTAAGTTCCTGGTGTATCTATGAATTTGGAATACGAAGATGGAAATGGATACGCCCCTTGTTTGGAGTGAAAAACAGATAAAAGACGAATGGCTTTAAATAGGGTACAAAAAGCACCATTTCTATACCCTATAAATATAAAAATGAATTGGCTGTTAATCCAAGTAATCAAGATTGCTGAAACTACCGGTCATTGTTACGGTGGCTCCGTTATTGTCACTGGCGGTGATATTAAATGTTCCAGAGATGGATTTTAGGCTCGGCTCGTCAGGATTACTTCTGACCTCACTTATAGAAATACTCCCACTGGTAGCTGTATAGGTGATGAGTGCCTCCTGATCTCGAATGGTAACAGTTGTCACAAAACCGTCAGAGTCAATATTTCCAACCTCCTTGACAACGCCACTACTAAAACCACCCGTATTGTTCATAAAAAGCCTAATGATGTTAAAATTGGTGTCGGTTATTGCAATGGTAAGTCCCACAGAAGCTGTGACAGAGAACCCTTCAAGGGCGGCGGTATAATTATTAAAAGTACCTCCATTAATAGTGGCCGTGAACTCGGGTGTGCCTGCGTTGCTTCCTCCATCATCATCTCCGCTACAGGAAAGTGTTACTAAGGATAGAACTAATAGAATTGTTACTCTGAGTGTTTTCATAATGTGTGTTTTTAGTAATGATACATCTATACATCGAAATGTGATAAAAATGTCATCATAGAAAATTTTAAGATTGATTTTTTGGAAGGTTATTCTAAGATTCTTTGTAACATTTTGAATATTTCCACTACATATAGATGAACATTAAAATCAATCAGAAAAATGGAAATTGTTAATCAAGAAACTTCAATGCGTGTGGACAAACAACTATTGGTCATTACGCACCTCTCTCAGTTGTTAACCTACATAACGGGTTTCGGTGGCTTAATAGTCCCGTTGGTTATCTGGTTAAGTTCAAGAGATAGAGTAGAGGGAATGAATGAACACGGAAAGTCAATTATTAACTTTCAGCTAAGTATGCTGTTATTTATCATCATAGGAATTCCGAGTATATTATTATTCGGTTTGGGTATTTTGTTATTGATCGCAGTAGCTATTGTAGGTTTTGTACTTCCTATAGTAAATGCAGTACGAGCCAGTAACGGTGAGGAACCCAGTTATTTCATGACCATTAGATTTATTTCTTAACAATATTCCCATGGAGATGGGGATGACTATCGATTAGAAGTAAGTTAGACGAAAAATCCGGTGCGAAGCAATTCACACCGGATTTTTTATGCATAGTATAAACTATGGAAAATTTTAGTTATTCAACATCACAGGCATCACCAGCATGGTAACACGTTCGCCTTCATCCAAGCCATCAATAGGCGTTAAGATCCCTGCGCGGTTGGGTAGGGACATTTCCAGAGAAACTTCGTCACTGGTAAGGTTGTTTAGCATTTCGGTTAAGAAACGAGAGTTAAACCCTATTTGCATGTCGTCTCCTTGGTAATCACAGGTAAGGCGCTCTTCGGCTTTATTACTGTAATCAATATCTTCTGCAGAAACGTTCAATTCGGCACCTGCAATCTTTAAGCGTATTTGGTGCGTTGTTTTGTTAGAGAAAATAGAAACACGACGTACCGAGTTTAAGAATTGGTTTCGGTCAATGCTCAATTTATTCGGATTTTCCTTCGGAATTACAGCTTCGTAATTAGGATACTTTCCATCGATCAAGCGACAGATCATTTCGGTATTTTCAAAACTATATTTCGCGTTTGATTCGTTATATTCTATGGTCACCTCTTCTTCACTACCCGCCAAAATGGATTTGAGAAGATTCAAAGGTTTTTTGGGCATGATAAATTCGGCGGCCTGAGAGGCTTGTACATCACCACGCGTATACTTAACGAGTTTATGAGCATCTGTAGCCACAAAGGTCAAGTCGTCTGTAGAAAACTGAAAAAAGACACCACTCATTACGGGGCGGAGGTCATCATTTCCAGTGGCAAAGATGGTCTTACTCACTGCGGTAGCTAAGATATCACCAACGATAGTAGTGGTACTAGGATCCTTAAGCTCTACTGGGCTAGGAAACTCTTCTCCGCTGGCGTATGCAAGGGCATACTTACCGTGATTAGAACTAATTTCTACCGTGTTATTGTCCTCAATGGTGAACGTTAATGGCTGCTCGGGAAACGTCTTTAATGTATCCAGTAACAGACGTGCTGGAATACAAACATTTCCTTTTTCACTACTTTCAACTTCTAATTTGGAAGAAATAGTGGTTTCAAGATCAGAGGCGGATACCGTTAAGGAATTACCATCCAAATTGAACAGGAAATTATCTAAAATAGGTAGGGTATTGTTGTTATTAATAATACCACCCAATACTTGCAATTGCTTTAATAAATAGGAACTCGATACTATGAATTTCATTGAAACGTAATTTTTTAGCTCAAAAGCATATTTTTTTACAAAAGTGCGCCCATGATGGGTTCTTACAAATATATTTCAAAAAGCCCTCTCAATAGGGAGTGATTAGAGGAACTTATTAACAACTAATGAGTATATTTTCGTTTGCGGTAGTAGCTGAATAGAATTCCGAAGATTGCCAATAACCCTAGTGGTAACAAGAGGTTGATCAATTGCCATTTGGTACGTTCATTACCAGCTTTTTGATGATCAAGAAACGGAACCGCAATTTCCTTGGTTCTAATGTTTATAAGTCCACTGTCATCGAGCAAATAATTGACCGTATTGAGTAAAAACTCTTTGTTTCCGTAGAAAGAATTAGTCCATTTATCAAAACCTAATTCCAAAGGGCGATTTCCTTGAAATTGGTTTCTGATGATATCGCCATCACTTATAACAACCATTTTTGTAGGCTTGCTTTCCGTTTTGTCATCTGCTATTTTGAATGGCTTTACCCGATTTGTAAATACGGAAGAAAAACGCCCCTCAAGAAGCACGGCTAAAGGGATTTCCCCACCACCATACTCGGCAGGATTAGGCCCCTCATTAACCACTTTTAGATTCTTAGGAATTTCTTTTTCCAGATCAATTTCAACCGGAAGTCCGACAATTTTTGATAGCTGAGACGTGCTCAATAATACCGTCTTTTGCACGGCATTGGGCAAGGTGTCTATTTGACTTGCATATTCAAATTTTACAGCTTCGATATTGGTGACAATGGGGTGATTGTTTTGCGTGTTGGCACGGGGATTATAGAACCACGGATACGAATCGTATTGTGAGTCGCGTTCATTTCCAGCTGCTAATACTATGGGCGTTGAGATCACATCTTTCACCAAGTTTGGATTGATCCGGATTCCATATTTAAAGAAAAAATCATTGAGATTGAGATCTTGTGAAAACGCAAATGTCTTTCCACTAAGCGTATCAATTGCATTGGCTGTGGCATCCACCAACCATAGTGAAGTACCACCATTCATGGTATATTGATCGAGAATGTATTTTTCGTTATCAGAAAATGCTTTGGTAGGCTGGGCTACAACAACGAGATCAAAGTTTTTGATTTGATCTAAAGTTCTTTGTGGATCAATAGCCGCCGAATCCAATGTGAAAGGAGCTATATAATAATAATCACGTAAGGTTCTAAAGAAATCTGCGATGTATCGATCATCCATTTCTTGATTACCCTTCAAAACAGCTACCTTACGTTTTTTAGGTTGTACAAGTTTATTAAACCCATCTGCAAAGGCATATTCCAGATTTTGCACCGAATTATTAACGCGTTCTTCTGTGGTGGTTCCCAGTTGATTTTTCAGTAGCGGGATTTTTACCGTTTTGTCATTATAATAGGCCAAAGCCCAAGGGTACACCAACTCAGTACTTACCTTACCATTTTCTCGCACTTCTACCTGCGCTGCCGTAAGACCATACTGCGCCAATAATTGTTTAGTAGCTTCAGGGTCTGCTTCATCTTCTAACGGATTAATAAACTGATAGCTAATATTAGGGTTATATGCTCCAAATTCTTCTAGTAACTGCCGTGTTTCTTGCTGAAGACGTCTAAACTCAGGCGGAAAGTTACCCTTGAGAAATACGTCAATAATAATAGGAGAATCTACTGTAGCTACCGTGCGTTTGGCAGCTTCGGAAAGTGTATACCGTTGATCTTGCGTAAGATCAAAACGCTGATAGTAGTAGCTACTAGCGACATTCAGCAAGAGAATGCCTACAAGCACGAATATAAACTCCTTGGTATGTTTACTCAGCCCTTTCATGATCTTCGTTTCAGATTAAAAATGGTGAGTGCAATAAACAGTGCAGAAATGCTCATGAAATAGATAATATCTCTCGTATCTAGCACGCCTCTAGCAACGCTGTCAAAGTGAGCTTTCATTCCTATGGAGGTAATATCAAAACCTCCTGAAAAAGCACCTAAACCTTCAAATCCATAGTACAGTAGAAAGCATAAAAACACCGCTATGATAAATGCTACAATTTGATTTTTTGAAAGGGTAGAGGCAAAGACTCCAATGGCTGCATAAGCCATGATCAGAAACAATAAACCTATATAAGATCCTAATGTACTTCCTACATCAAAATTCCCAGAGGGGTTACCCAAACTGGAAATAGTGAAAATATACAATAGTGTGGGGAGCAGGGCGAGACAAATAAGAACTACGGACCCAAAATATTTGCCCAATACAACATTGCGCAGCGATATGGGTTTGGTAAGTAATAGCTCCAAGGTTCCCATTTTCTTTTCATCGCTAAACGCCCTCATGGTGACCGCTGGGATAAGGAAGAGAAGCACCCAGGGTGCTAGCTCAAAAAAAGCAGCAAGATCTGCAAATCCCGCATCCAAAATATTATAGTCTCCTGTAAAAACCCAAAGAAACAATCCGTTGATCACTAGAAAAATTCCGATTACCATATATCCCACCGGGGAGGAAAAGAAAGAGTTTATTTCGCGCTTAATTATGGGAATCATTGAGTATAAATATCTTATGCTTCGGTGTATAATGTGTCTACGCTCCAGGCTTGTGCTTTAGAACGAAATAGTTTTTTGGTTGTTGTCCATACGTTCTTAAAAAGGTCACTATTGCGATATTTTTCAAGATCTTCTTCTTGCTCCCATCTACTATAGGTAAAATAAATGGAGGGGTCATTCTTATCAACATACAACTGCAAAAAGAGACAACCAGGAAAATTTCGTATTTGTTCTTTCACAGTTTCAAAATTAGCAAGAAAAGCCGCGACACCTTCGGCTTCAAATTCCATTTTTACAATTCTTGTAAACATATTTTAAAAGATGTTTTCCTTTTTATTCAAAATTAATAGTGATGCTGTCTCTATATTCCAATCCAAATAAGGTAGAAGCACTACCCACGGTTTTGGGATTACTCTTATATATGGCCAATTCTAGATACTGAGAAGAATTCCAAAGGGCTAGTTTTTTTCCATCCTCTTCACGTCGCTCTGGAGGTAGGTCAAAATTGATGGCATCTCCATAGCTCGCATGAATTT
>Ga0316205_10002570_pt1 | contig 18649 bp, 20 predicted proteins | sample 3monthpyrite_MG_FD_204941 | JGI IMG/M metagenome (GOLD analysis project Ga0316205, IMG submission 204941) | Microbial mat bacterial communities from mineral coupon in-situ incubated in ocean water Damariscotta River, Maine, United States -... | ecosystem: Environmental > Aquatic > Marine >... | reverse complement strand
CAATTCACATAGAGCCCGTCGATGCCGGTCTTGTCGATGATCGGCGAGCCGTCGGGCGACATGTCCATGATCCCGCCCCAGGAGCGCAGCACCTTGGCGCGCCCGATCATCGGCATCAGCGTCATGCCCGCTTCCATCACATGTTCGACCATCGGCAGATTGCCACGCGCCGCATACGAGGCATAGAAATCCAGATCGCCGCCGAACACCAGCCCGCCCTTGTCCGATTGGCTGATATAGAAATGTCCCATGCCGAAGCTGACCACATGATCGATGCAGGGCTTCAACCCTTCGGTCACGAAAGCCTGCAACACATGGCTTTCGATCGGCAGGCGCATCCCCGCCATCGCCGCCACCTGGCTCGAGCGCCCGGCCACCACCATCGCCACCTTCCTTGCCCGGATCGCCCCGCGCGTGGTCTGCACGCCGGTGACGCGGCCGTTTTCGATGTCGATGCCTGTGACTTCGCAATTCTCGATCAGGTCCACGCCCCGGTCACTGGCCCCGCGCGCGTAGCCCCAGGCCACCGCGTCATGGCGCGCGGTGCCGCCGCGCGGGTGGTAAAGCCCGCCATAGATCGGAAAGCGCGTCTGCTCGAAGTCCAGATAGGGCAGATGTTGGCGCACGCCCTCGCGGTCCAGCAAGATGGCATCATCACCCTGCGCCAGCATCGCGTTGCCGCGCCGCGCGAAGGCGTCGCGTTGGCCGTCGGAATGGAACAGGTTGATAAGCCCGCGCTGGCTGTGCATCACGTTGTAGTTCAACTCATTTTCCAGCCCTTCCCACAGTTTCAGGGAATGGCTGTAGAATTCGCTGTTGCCGGGCAGGAAATAGTTGGCGCGCACGATCGTCGTGTTGCGCCCGATATTGCCGCCGCCCAGGTAGCCGCGCTCAAGCACGGCAATATTGCGCAACCCGTGGTTCGCGGCCAGATAATAGGCGGTTGACAGACCGTGCCCGCCGCCGCCGATGATAATGATATCGTATTCCGGCCCGGGATCGGGCTTTCGCCAGGCGGGCTTCCAGCCCCGGTTGCCCGCAAGCCCCTGCGTGAAAACCCGAAAACCGCTGTAGCGCATCGTCGACACCTGTGTTTCTCGGACCTCAGGCAATACCCTTCGGCACATGATGGCAAGCCTCAAATCGGCGCGGCGCGGATGTTTTCGACACTGGCTGTGCCGCTATCGGACTGGCGCCGTCGTGCCACCAGCACAAGGCCACAGGACCACGGGGCTGACAGCCCCCGAATCAATCCCCCGAATCAATCCGCCGAATCAATCCACCGCATCAATCCTTCGCAGAATCCGGACGCTGCGATCGCGTGCCCGAAGTTCGCGGCGGCGGGGCGGGGTCAGTTGGCGAAGGACGATGCAGAAAACTGCCCCAGAACGCGGAACACCTGGCTCATGATGCTGGGTTGCGGCCCGGCCGAGGTGATGCGACGCGACAGGGCGACAACCTGGCCGTCCTCCAGGCCGAACCGCTCGATATTCGTCACGCGGTCGCGCGCGTCGAAGGAAATCGCAACGACCTGCCGGTCGATCTCTTCGGGCGCGCGCCAGTTCCGGTTGCGCCAGTCCGATTGCACATAGTACCAGCCCGACCCCTCCATCACGCCGCCAATGCCCGGTTGTCCGACCTTTTGCGCAACCGTGTCGCGGGTGTCCTGTCCGATCTGAATCTCGGCCAGCATGTCGTCGGTCGGCGCGTAGCCTGAATAGCGCATGATCGGTGAACAGGCGGCGACCAGCGCCAGCAGGGTCGCGGCCAGAACCAGCCGTGCCGCCCGACGCCCCCGGGAAATGTTTTGCCGCATCGTCGACCCCTTCTGCCGTTGGCGCCGTGGCGCCCATTGCGACAGCGGGGCTTTATCCCCGCCACGCCATTGAGTATCTAGGGACTGACCTACTGCATGGCCGGGGCCACTTCAAGAACCAGCACCCCGTGCCGGCGCGGTATTGCCACAGCGTGACCATTGACCAAGGACCGACCGCCATGTCCCTCTCTGCCGCCAAGCGCGTTTCGACAACCCTGTCCCTGCCCCTGCGGGTTGCGGATCTGCCGAACCGCGCGGGGATCGACTTTCAGATCACGCCGGACGCCCCGTCGCGAAAGGCTCTGGCGGACCGGCTTGACCTTGTGCATCTGCGCAAGCTGACGTTTTCGGGCGGCCTGCGCCCTGAGGGGCGCCATGACTGGCGGCTGGAGGGGGTTCTGGGCGCCACGGTGGTTCAGACCTGCGTCATCACCCAGGTTCCGGTGACGACCCGCATCGACACGCCGGTCACGCGCCTGTTCCTGCGCAAGATACCTGTGATCGAGGCGGCCGAGACGGAGATGCCGGACGATGACACCGTGGAGACCCTGACGCCCGAGCTTGATCCGGGCGCCGTGATGGCCGAGGCCCTGTCCATCGCCCTGCCCGACTATCCGCGCGCCGACGGCGCCCGGATCCCCGACGCGTATTCGGACCCCGGATCCGATGAGCGCCCGAATCCCTTTGCCGCGCTGGCGGCGCTCAGGGGAAAGGACACCTGACCCGGCACCGCGCCGTCTGCCGCACGCGCCGCACTCTGCCGCGGGCCGGTATCCCCTTCACTTTGCGCTTGCGCCGCACCCAAAAACCCGTATTTTCCGCGCCTCATGCAAGACAGGGCTTTTCCTGACCGTTCTGGCAAGGTAAAGCCCGCGCACATCCGTTTCCACCGACACGGGCCCGCTGGTCGCGCCCGCCTAAGTTATCAGAGGTTGACCATGGCCGTTCAACAGAACCGCGTGACCCGTTCCCGTCGCAACATGCGTCGTTCGCATGACGCCCTTGTTGCGGGTAACCCCAACGAATGCGCCAGCTGCGGCGAACTCAAGCGCCCGCATCATGTGTGCCCGTCCTGCGGTCACTATGACAGCCGCGAAGTCGTGGCTCAGGCGGCCGAAGTCGATCTCGACGACGACGCGGCCTGATCGCCGCGTTCGGCGGCGGTATCATGACATCAGATCAGGACACATCCGTCATTGATCCGTCCGCGCCGGGCGCCGGACCGCAACAGGTTGTGGTTTCGGTGGATGCCATGGGCGGTGACCGTGGGCCAGAGGCCGTCGTCGCCGGCTGCGCCCGGTCGCTGCGCGAAAACGATCAGCTGTCGCTGCTCATCCACGGCAACGAAGCGGTTCTGGAACCGCTGATCGCCCGTCAGCCGGTGCTGTCGGGCCGTTGCACATTGGTCCATGCCGATGGCGTCGTGACCATGGACGACAAGCCCAGTCATGTCATGCGTCACGGCAAGGCCACGTCCATGTGGTCGGCCGTCACCGCGCTGAAGAAGAATGACGCGCAGGCCGTGGTTTCGTGCGGGAATACCGGCGCGCTGATGGCGGTGTCGATGCTGCAGTTGCGGCGGATGGCGGGCGTGAACCGGCCGGCCATTGCCTGCCTGTGGCCTTCACGCGGCAAGCACGGCTTCAGCACGATGCTGGACGTCGGCGCCGACATCAAGGCCGATCCCGAGGATCTGCTGGCCTATGCCATCATGGGCGCGACCTATTTCCGCAACGGGTTCGGCGATGCCCTGCCGCGCGTCGGTCTGCTCAATGTCGGAACCGAGGACCACAAGGGACGCGCCGAAATCAAGGCCGCGCACGAGCTGATCACAGCCAATCAGGATTTCGGGCGTTACAGCTATATTGGATTCGTCGAGGGCAGTGATATTCCGTCCGCGCGGGTCGACGTGATCGTCACCGATGGGTTTACTGGCAATATCGCGTTGAAAACCGGCGAAGGCACGGCACGCCTTGTCGCGGACATGCTGCGCGAATCGTTTCGCTCGAGCGTGTTCGCGATGCTGGGAGCCGGGTTGGCCAGTGGCGCGCTCAAGCGTCTGAGCGCCCGTATCGACCCGCGCCGTGTGAATGGCGGCGTATTCCTGGGGCTCAACGGCACGGTGATAAAGTCTCACGGATCGGCCGACGCGATGGGCATTTCGGCGGCCATCGCGCTGGCCGCCAAACTGGCGCAATCGGGCTATCACGGGCGCATGGCCGAACGGCTGGTGGTTGCGGCCAAGACGGCCCAGGAGGCCGCGCCGAAGGCGGACTCGGACGCCCCGGCGCGCGCACCCCAGAACGGAGAACCGGAATGACTGCTTCGCCCGTGACCCGCGCTGTTGTCAAAGGCGTTGGCCACTACCTGCCGCAAAACGTGGTTCCCAATTCCGCCTTCGCCAAGACGCTGGATACCTCCGACGACTGGATCGTCTCGCGCTCGGGGATCGAGCGGCGGCATTTTGCGGCCAAGGGCGAAAACACCTCGCATCTGGCGGCACACGCGGCACGCGCGGCGCTGGCCAATGCCGGGATGGGGGCCGATGCGCTGGACGCGATCATCGTCGCCACCTCGACCCCGGATCTGACCTTTCCGTCGGTCGCGACGATGGTCCAGGCCGAAATCGGCGCGCACAATGCCTACGCCTTCGATGTGCAGGCGGTCTGCGCAGGGTTCGTCTATGCGCTGGCCAATGCCAATGCACAGATCGTCTCAGGGCAGGCCCGTCGCATCCTGGTGATCGGCGCCGAAACCTTCAGCCGGATCATGGACTGGACCGACCGGGGCACCTGCGTGCTGTTCGGAGACGGTGCCGGGGCGTTGATCCTGGAGGCGCAAACCGCCACCGGCGGCACCGATGACCGGGGTATTCTGTCGGTCGACCTGAATGCCGACGGCCGTCACCGCGACATCCTGTATGTCGACGGGGGCGTATCGGGCACCGGCACCGCCGGGTTTCTGCGGATGCAGGGCAAGGAAGTGTTTCGCCAGGCGGTAGAGAAACTTGCGCAAACCGCTGAAACCGCTTTGCAAAAGGCCGGTCTGAGCGCCGACGATATAGACTGGATTGTCCCCCATCAGGCGAATATCCGCATCATTCAGGGCACGGCCAGGAAGCTGGGCCTGCCGATGGAGCGGGTGATCGTCACGGTTCAGGACCATGGCAACACCTCGGCGGCGTCGATCCCGCTGGCACTCTCGGTCGGCGCGGCCGAGGGCAAGCTGAAGCGCGGCGATCTGATCGTGACCGAGGCAATCGGCGGCGGTTTGGCCTGGGGCGCCGTGGTTTTGCGGTGGTAGACGGCGCTGTCCGGACAGCCGCTGTCAGGCGTTGCAAACCGGGATTTGGGGTCAGGGCAACAATGCGCCGCAAACCCCGGTATTGACAGAAGAATTTCTGTGCCGCACAGTTGCCGGGGACCGATTGATCGCCAGGGGGAAGCGATGAGTGATAAGACGCTGACGCGCATGGATCTGAGCGAAGCGGTGTTTCGTGAAGTCGGTCTGAGCCGCAATGAATCCGCACAACTTGTTGAATCCATTATTCAATACCTGTCCGACGCCTTGGTCGAAGGCGAGCAGGTGAAAATCTCGTCCTTTGGCACATTCGGGGTTCGGTCCAAGGCCGAACGGCTGGGCCGCAACCCCAAGACCGGTGAAGAAGTTCCCATCAGCCCGCGCCGTGTCCTGTCCTTTCGCCCCTCGCATCTGATGAAAGAGCGGGTCTCACGCGGGAATCTTCGCGACAAGGGCTAAACCATGAAAAAGGCGCCCGAAGCCTTTCGCACCATCAGCGAAGTCGCCGAAATTCTGGACACGCCGGCCCATGTGCTGCGGTTCTGGGAAAGCAAATTCTATCAGATCAGGCCGGTGAAGCGGGCCGGCGGGCGGCGGTATTATCGTCCCGATGACGTGGCGCTGATTAACGGCATCCGGGGACTGCTGCAAGATCAGGGCATGACGATCCGCGGGGTTCAGCGCGTCCTGCAAGATCAGGGCGTCAAGCATGTGGTAACGCTTGGCTCGCCGCTGCCGATCTTGCCGGCCGATGATGACAGCGCGGTGATCGACGCCGATGCAGTCGAAGGCACCGCGACCGCTGTCGAGCACCCACAGATGCGGGACGCCAATGAAAACGGCCCCGAACCGGCAGCCGTGCAAATGTCCGATCAGACATCGCCTGCGGATCAGCACGATGCGCCCGAGTCGCCGGAAACCGCGCCGGAGTTTGAACCCGAGTCTGAGGCGGACCCCGAGTTTGAGCCGGACCCCGTGGACGAGTTGCCTGACATCGAATTGCCTGATGCCGACCTGTGGGTGCCTGAGCCCGATGTCGCGGATATTTCCGCGTCAGAGCCGTCATCCCCTGACACACCCGCCGCCGGCCTGGTTCCCGGCGCGCAAGCCGCCCTTGATGACGAGGATGCAATGACCGAAAGCGACGAACTGGCGCCGCCCGCCTTCACCGACGCGCGACCGGAGCAACCGGCGGATACCCTGACCGACACGCTTCTTGCCGCCGCCAGACACACCGCGCCTGCCAGCCTTGGCGTCAGCTCTGATCTGGCGGCGCGCGACACGCAAACCGGCGCGCAAGACGACGCTGGCGGCAAGACCGGCGACGAGGCGGCGCTGCCGGACCGGGCGCGCATCGCCCAGACCCTGCGCAGCCTGCCGCGTGGGCGGCTTGGCCCGCGCAAGGATGCGCTGCAACTGGCCGCGAGGCGCATCGATACCCTGCTGGAACGGATGTCCGAAGCATCGGGCGCCGGGCGGTGGTGATTGCACGGGCACGACATGAATAACCGTGCTGGCGATTTACGGGGAAAGGGCACGATTTGAGGCTTGCTCCTGCCGGGAAAAGCGGTAGAAAGCGCCTCGTCGGGCTGTGGCGCAGCTTGGTTAGCGCGTCCGTCTGGGGGACGGAAGGTCGTGAGTTCGAATCTCGCCAGCCCGACCAATTTAGACGGCCCGTGGCAGCAATGTCGCGGGCCGTGTGCATTAGACCCTGAGGACTGCACATGGCTCTGAATGACCCTGTCCACGCGCCAGCCCTCGGCGTCCTGCCCTCGCAGATGTTGCGGGCTCTGATCGCCAGGGGCGTGGTCAGCGGAATGCCTGCGATCACCGCCGATCAGGTCCAGCCGGCCAGCATCGACCTTCGACTGGGCAAGACCGCTGTGCGGATGCGGGCGTCGTTCCTGCCCGGCAAAGGCCGCATGGTGGCCGAGCGCCTGCCCGAGTTCGAAATGCACCGCATCGACCTGAGCGATGGCATGGTGCTGGAAAAGGGCTGCGTCTATGTCGTTGAACTGATGGAGAAACTGGACCTTCCGGCCGGCTTCCACGCGATCACCAATGCCAAAAGTTCGACCGGTCGGCTGGATCTTCTGGTGCGGGTCATCACCGACGAGGGCGAGGAATTCGACCGCGTCGCGCCCGGCTATCGCGGGCCGCTTTTTGCCGAAATCTGCCCGATGTCCTTTTCGGTTCTGGTGCGCCCCGGCATGCGGCTGAACCAGATCCGCGTGCGCCAGGGGCAAGGCATCCTGAGCGATGACGCGCTGGCGGCGCTTCATGCAAGTGTGCCGCTGGTCGGCGGACAGGCGAAGATTTCGGACGGTCTGGGGTTTTCGGTCGGGCTGCGACCGCAGGCGGGCGATCTCGTCGGCTTCCGCGCCAAGCCCCATGCCGGGGTGATCGATCTGGACCGGATCGGCGCCTATGATCCGGCCGATTTCTGGGAGGAGCTGCACACGCGCAATGGGCAGATCATTCTGGATCCCGGCGCGTTCTATATTCTGGTCAGCCGTGAATCCGTGTGCATTCCCCCCGGTTACGCCGCCGAAATGGCGCCCTATCTGGCCATGGTGGGCGAATTCCGGGTGCATTATGCGGGCTTCTTCGATCCGGGTTTCGGCTATGCCGAGGCCGGCGGCGCAGGCGCCCGTGGCGTGCTGGAGGTGCGCTGCCACGAGGCGCCTTTCGCGCTGGAGCATGGTCAGATCGTCGGACGGCTGGTCTACGAGAAGATGGCCGCGGTGCCCGACGCGCTCTATGGTCAGGGGATCGCATCCAATTACCAGGGGCAGGGCCTGAAACTGGCCAAGCATTTCAGGGCCGTCTGAGGGCGCCTCTGTGGCCAGGTGCCGGACGCCAACTGGCCCGGCGCCGAAAGTCAGAGCGTCGCGGCGTTGGTCTTTTTCGCCAGCTTCCCCTTGGCCCAGTCTTTCATGATCGGATAGGTGATCCACGGGACGGCCCCGGTGGCCGCGATCAGCACGATCGCCCCGATCCATTGCCCGGGACCCGCCAACCCTGCCGCCAACCCTGCCTCCAACCCTGCGGCACTGGCCGCCAGCGGATAGGTCAGCGCCCCCCACAGGGGCGAGAACCCCGCCGCCAGAAGCCAGCGCGCCGCGCCCAGCAGGCCAACCAGCAGGACCAGCGCCAGAACGGCAAAACCCAGCGCCAGATCCGCCTTCCCCAGACCCGCCGCCACAATGGCGAGCAGGCTGGCGGGCATCAGATGAAGGGACAGCAGGGGGCGCAGCGGGGCGGGCGGCACGCGGGCGATCATCTGGTGCAGGCTGGCCGCCCAGATCAACACCGCCACGCCGACCGACCCCCACAGGATGACGGTCGAAACCTGGGTGTATCCCAGCGGCACCAGGGTCGGCGGCGCCAGAATATAGCCGCCGTAGATCAGGTGGAAATCCGGCGCGACCACGCGGCGCTCCGCCGGGCCGCGCAGCAACAGGACACCGATCAGGACGCCCAGCAGGGCCAGCGCCAGGATCCCGGTCACCACCAGGATCACCGCCAGCCCGGGGGCGAAGGGGCGCAGCGTCGCGCCCGCCAGCATGATACCCAGCGCCATCGCCGCAAGCCCGGCGCGCCCGGGCAGAACACCGAGTTCCTGCATCACCACACCGGGCCGCCGCAGCGGCTTGGACAGCCAGGCGATCAGCGCGAAGGCGAACACCAGCAGCGTTGCGCCCAGAACAGCCTCGCCCAGCGGGGCAAACCCGCCCATCCCCGGCTGCGCGGCCAGCGCGCGCCACGAAAGCCCCAGCCCGAACAAGCCCAGGATCGGCAAAAACACGGCCGGCGGCGTGCGCCGCCACAGCCCCTGCGGTTTGGCGACCAAGGGCGGGGGCGGCGGAAAATGGCGCGGCCTGGTGGATCTGTTGCCGTCAGGCAATGGCGGGTTCGACATCATCGGCTCCTGCGGTTTGCGCGGCACAGTCTCGTTTCGCGGGCGGCAGCACAAGGGGGCAGCCTGTCGCGCCTTCGCCGGCCCGGTCATGGCGTTTGCGATTCCCATGTGTGCCGGGACATGGTTTAACCGGCGTCAATACATCCGCCACTCCCGCCGCAGCCGGAAACGCCCGCCATGCCTGATCGTATCCTCAAACCCTGGCCCTTCACCCCGGCGCCGCAATTGGTGGCGGATCTGGGCGGCACGAATACGCGCGTCGCGCTGGCCGATGGCGGGGTGCTGCGCCAGGGCTCGATCCGCCGGTTCGCCAATGCCGGGCACACATCATTGTCCGACATTCTGCGCGCCTATCTGGCGCAGACCGCGACGACGGAATGCAGCGGGGTCTGCGTGGCGGTCGCTGGGCCGGTGGCGGATGGCCGGGCGCGGATGACCAATCTGGACTGGGAAATCACCCGTGATGATCTTGCGGCGCTTGGCGGCTGTGACAAGGTCTTCATCCTCAACGATCTGCAGGCGCAGGGCCACGCGCTGGCCGGGCTGGACCCGCGCCATGTGCACCTGTTGATGCCCGGCGAACCAGAGACGAGCACACCGTCATCGAATGTCGCGACGCGGCTGGTGGTCGGGGCTGGCACCGGCTTCAACGCGGCACCGGTCTTCAGCGGGCCGCAGGGGGTGTTCGTGCCGCCGTCGGAAACCGGGCATATCCATCTGCCCCATCACACCGAGGCAGAGACCGCGCTGGCCCGCCATCTGGCCAAGCTTCACGGGATCGCCACGCTCGAGGAGGCCCTGAGCGGGCGTGGCCTGGTGGCGCTGCATCACTGGACCAGCGGCACCGACATCGCGGCGGCCGACCTGATCGCGGCGCTGGCGGCCCGGGACCCGAGAGCCCGCGAAACCGGGGCGCTTTATGCAGGCCTGATGGGGCGGGTGCTGGCCAGCCTGGCGCTGGTGCATCTGCCCTATGGCGGCATCTACCTGATCGGCGGCGTGGCGCGCGCCATGGCCCCTTATCTTGTCGAACTGGGGATGGCCGAATCCTTCACCCGGATGGGACGGTTTTCCGCGCATATGGCGCGGTTCCCCGTGTCGGTGGTCGAGGATGACTACGCCGGTTTGCTGGGCTGCGCCGCGCACCTGGCCGCGCAGCGCGCCTGAGCTTGCCTAACCGCCCCGCGCAACCCATATCGGTATCATGCTTCGATTGACCCCGATCCTGCTGGCGATTCTGTATGGGCTGCTGATGTGGCAGTTCTCGGCCTGGCGCACCCGGCGCGACCTGGACGCCAACGCCACACGGCTGCGCGATCCCTATCTGAAAACCCTGACCGACCGGATGGCGCGGGCGCTGAACCTGCGCGCGATCGAGGTGCATGTCTATGAAATCGAACCGATCAACGGTTTGGCCGCGCCGGATGGCCGGATCTTCCTGACCCGTGGCTTTCTGAACCGCTATCAGGCCGGCGAGGTCAGCGCCGAGGAACTCGCGTCGGTCATCGCGCATGAAATGGGGCATGTGGCGCTGGGGCACTCGCGCCGCCGGATGATCGACTTTTCCGGCCAGAACGCGGTGCGCGTGGCGCTGGCGGCGATCCTGGGGCGGTTTCTGCCCGGCATCGGCATCTGGATCGCCAACGGGCTGGTCACGCTGCTGGCCGCCAGCCTGAGCCGCAAGGACGAATACGAGGCCGACGAATACGCCGCCGCGCTGCTGACCAAGGCCGGTATCGGCACCGAGCCGCAGAAAACCCTGCTGGCAAAGCTTGAGCATCTGACCGGGATGCGCGGCGCGCCGCCGGTCTGGCTGGCCTCGCATCCCAAGACGCCGGACCGGATCAAGGCGATCGAAGCGCTGGAAAACCGCTGGGCCGCGAAGTGATCAGGCCGAATTGGGCAAGGCGCCGCGCCCTGCCCCGAATCCCGATTCGCTCAGATCCCGGCGCCCGACAGGGCCGGACAGGTTACGCGCTTTCCTTGCCCAGTTCCTTCGCGTGAAGCCAGTCGGCATGTTTTGGCGCGCGCTTGGTCTTTGCCCATTCCTCCAGCATGTCCCATTTCACCGCATCCATGCGCTTGAGCATCGCGTCTTCCTGCGGGTCCGGGCAGGCCAGTTCGATCCGGTGGCCGCTGGGATCGAAGAAATAGATCGAATGGAAGATCGAATGGTCGGTGACGCCCAGCACCTCGACCCCGTTGGCCAGCAGGTGATCGCGGAACGCCGTCAGCGTGTCACGGTCCTTCACCTTGAAGGCGATGTGCTGCACCCATTCCGGTGTGTTCGGATCGCGCCCCATCTCGGGCTTGGTGGGCAGTTCAAAGAACGCCAGGATGTTGCCCATCCCCGCATCGAGGAAAATATGCATGTAGGGGTCGGGCTCATGGGTGGACGGCACGCGGTCCTCGGCAATCGCCAGAACGAAATCCATGTTCAGCATCGTGCCATACCATTCCACCGTCTCCTTGGCGTCCTTGCAGCGATAGGCGACGTGGTGCATCTGGTCGATCTTCAGGGCGGGCGCGGTCATGGGATCCTCCGATATGGTCATTGCATGTGCAACGATATGCGCCCCTTGAACCACGACTCACCCCGGCCTGTCAATTCCTTGCCGATGCAACAAAGGCGCGCCGGGTCTGGGCGCGCCAATGGGACGGTTGCGCAGGGTCCGTTCTGGCCCGATCAGTCGGCGGCAATCCGATATGTCAGCCCGCCAGGCGCGACGCCCGCGGAATTCAGCCTCCAGCCGGGGCCAAAGTATGCCGATCCCGAGGACCGAAGCGCGGCGCCAAACCCAAGATCGAAGGCGCCCGAATAGCGTCGCAGGCCGTGGCCCGGGAGATCAAACCCGGCCCGGCCGCGACCAGGAACCGCATGGCCAAGCGGGTCATGACCAACGCCCCGCCGCGAGAAGGGCTGGATCCGGGGATGGGGATGGCTCGGGCGCGCGTGGCGCGGCACCGGGTGGCCTGGCATCAGGGCATCGGGCACCCTGCGGGCTGGAAGGGCGCGCGGGAGCATCCGCTCCATCAGGCGCGCAACCCTTGCACGCGCATCGCTGTGCGGGGCGTGAACCGGCAGCGCCCGGGCGGGTGCGCGGGTGTTGATGACGGTGACACGGGCGGCGCCGTCCAACAGGGCGCGGCGCGTCACGCTGACATCGGCCTGGGCCGCGCCGGCGGTCAGGGTCGCGGCCAGCGCAAGGGTGAGCAGTCGAGGAATGAAACGGGTCATGTCAAATCTCCTTTCGGGTGAATGGGCCTGGAACACACGGGCCACAAAGGCGTTAGGGCAAGCCCCGTGGCCCGTCGCCGGCGGTCAGTTCTGAACCACGGCGGCCGCGTTGTTGACGCCGACCTGCACCGTGCTGGACGCGTTGTTGTTGCCGACCTGCACAATTGCGGTGACATTGCGCCGGCCGCATTGCGTCACGGCGGCCCGGTTGTTCGCGCCGATCTGGCCGACGCCCAGCACGTTCCGGCTGCCGCATTGCAGCGTATCCACCACGTTGCTGGATCCCGCCTGACCGATGGACGCGCGGTTGCGATAGCCGTCCTGGGTGTTGATCGACAGGTTCGACTGACCGTTCTGCACCACCGTCAGACGCTGGCCATGGCCGGCCTGGCCGCCACCGACCTGGTTGTTGGCGCCCCATTGTTCGACCCTGATCTGCTGACCATGGGCAAAGGCCGGGGCGGCCGTGGAGACGATCATCAGGGCGATCGAGGCGGGTTTGAGGAAAGCTTTGAAAAACATGGTCTGCTCCGTTGGGTTGGGCGAAAAGGCCGGTCTGGAAAAGAACCGGTCTGGAAATGAGCCGGTCTCGAATGGGTCCGGTGTTGTCGGGCATCGGTGCGCTGCCTTTGGTGAAAACCGCTGTTTGCGCCGCCGATGAGCCCAATCTGTCCAAAGGGCCGGTGTCAGGCAAAATCAGGCGCGGGATGTGCGATAACCGGCGGGATGTTATCGGATAACCGAACGACCCCGGCCGCATGTTTCGCGCCAAGCCTTTGATGCATTTGGTGATTTCCAAACGCCGCCTTGTGACGGGCCCCGCGCCTGGCCCGCGCCCCGCGTCGGCGCGCATTGACATCGTGCCACAGGTTTGGCCAAGTCCGGGGCAAGGCCCGTGATTGATATCCGATAACAGACGCCCCTGCCCCACCGCGGGGCCCGACAGGACAGCCGCCATGCCGCATCCGCTAGTGACAAAAGCCGATATCGACGCCTATCAGCGCGACGGCGCCGTCGTGATTCGCGGGTTGTTCAAGGATCATGTCGAAACGATCAGGGCCGGTATCGAGCACAACATGCGCGAGCCGGGCGCCTATGCCGCCGAGAACCTGAAGCCGGGCGAAGGCGGGCGCTTTTTCGACGATTATTGCAACTGGCAGCGCATCCCGGAATTCGCCGAGGTCGTCCACGGCTCTGCGGCGGCGCTTGTGGCGGCGGTGCTGATGCGGTCGAACACGGTGCAGATGTTCCACGATCATGTTCTGGTCAAGGAACCCGGCACCAGCAAGCCGACACCCTGGCATCAGGACGGTCCCTATTATTTTGTCGAGGGCACACAAACCGTCAGCTTCTGGTCGCCGATGGATCCGGTGACCGACGCGACGCTGCGCTGTGTCGCCGGGTCGCACCGATGGGACAAGCCCGTGCTGCCCACGCGCTGGCTGGCGGAAACCAGTTTCTATCCCGACGAGGACGCCTACAGACCCGTGCCGGACCCCGACGCCGAGGGCATGCGCGTTCTGGAATGGGCGCTGGAGCCGGGTGACGCGGTGGCCTTCAATTTCCTGACGCTGCACGGGGCGCGCGGCAACACCGCCAGCCGGCGGCGGCGCGCGTTTTCCCTGCGCTTGCTGGGGGATGATGCGCGCTACGTCGAACGCCCGGGCCGCACCTCGCCGCCGTTTCCGGGGCATGACATGGTGCCGGGCCAGCGCCTGCGGACGGACTGGTTTCCCATGCTGCTGCCATGACCCGGCCGCAAAAACATTCGCTGACGCTGAAAGGGCACCGCACCTCGGTCTCGCTGGAGCCGGAATTCTGGCGCGCCTTTCAGCAGCTTGCCGAAGGTCAGGGCACGGGCATCAACCAACTGGCCACGCAGATCGACCTGACACGCGGCGACCGGGGCCTGGCTTCGGCGATCCGTCTGGCGGTGCTGGCGGATCTTCAGGCCAGATGCGCGGGCCCAAGACCTGTCTGAACGCATCTTATCCCGTTGGAAAACGCCGCGGTCTGGCGCGCAAGCGAACGTCACAAACCCCGCAGCCCATCGCGATAGCGGCGCATGTTGTCCTGGTAGTGGCTGGCAGAGCGGCGCAGGTTCTCAAACGCCGTTTCATCCAGTTGACGCACCACCTTGCCCGGCGCGCCCATCACCAGCGATCCGTCCGGGATCTCCTTGCCTTCGGTAATCAGGGCACCGGCGCCGATCAGGCAGTTCCTGCCGATCCGCGCGCCGTTCAGGATGGTCGCCCCCATGCCGATCAGGGATTCGTCCCCGATCACGCAGCCATGCAGGATCACGTTGTGCCCGATCGTGCAGTCGCGCCCGATGCTCAGCGGATAGCCCATGTCAGTATGCAACGTGCAGCCTTCCTGCACATTGGTCCCCGCGCCCAGGTCGATCCATTCATTGTCGCCGCGCAGGGTTGCGCCAAACCAGACCGACGCCCCGGCCCGCAGCCGCACCCGCCCGATCACATTGGCATCGGGCGCCACCCAGCTATCGGCGTCGATTTCAGGGGTCAGGTCACCAAGGGCATAGATCAACGGTTTTCTCCGGTTTTGCGCGCTTCGAATTCGGCATTCAGGCCGTGAACGAAGGCGTTCAGCCCGGGCATCCGGTCTGCGCGCATCCGTTCAGCGGTCAGAATGGTTTTCAGGCGGGATTCGGCGGTGTCCAGATCGTCGTTGACGATCACATAGTCATATTCGGCCCAGTGGCTGATTTCCTCGCGCGATTTCTCCATCCGCCCGGCGATCACCGATTCGCTGTCTTGTGCGCGCTGGCGCAGGCGGCTTTCCAGATCGGCGATCGACGGCGGCAGGATGAAGATCGACACGACATCCTTGCCCAGCGAAGAACGGCGCACCTGCTGCCCGCCCTGCCAGTCGATGTCAAAAAGCGTGTCGCGCCCCTCGTGCATCGCCGCCTCGACCGGCGCCTTGGGCGTGCCGTAGGAATTACCGAACACTTCGGCATGTTCCAGCATCTCGCCACGCTCGACCATTGCCTGGAATTCGGCGCCCGAGCGAAAGAAATACTCCACCCCGTCGGATTCGCCGGCGCGGGGCGCACGCGTGGTGGCCGATACCGAAAAGCGCAGCGTCGGATCCCAGGCCATCAGGCGGCGGGCCAGGGTGGTTTTCCCCGCGCCCGAGGGCGATGACAGGATGATCAGAAGGCCGCGACGCTGCATGCGCTACTCCAGATTTTGAACCTGCTCGCGCATCTGGTCGATCACGGTCTTGAGGTCAAGTCCGATCCGCGTCAGCTCGGGGTTTTGCGATTTCGAGCACAAGGTGTTGGCCTCGCGGTTGAATTCCTGCATCAGGAAATCCAGCTTGCGGCCGATCGGCCCGTCCTGCGCCAGCAGGTCGCGCGCCGCCGCGACATGGGCGCCCAGCCGGTCCAGTTCCTCGGTGATATCTGATTTCACCGCGATCAGCGCCAGCTCCTGCTCCAGCCGGCCGGGCTCGATCTGCGGCGCGGCGTCCTGCAGGCGTGACAGGGCGGCCTTCAGCGCCTGTTCCTGCGAGCCCTTGCGGGCCTCCGCCGCGCGGCGCGACTGCCGCGTCAGGTCGGCAACCGCGCCGATCTGGGCCGCGATCACCTGCGTCATGGCCTTGCCTTCGGCGGCGCGGTTGGCGTCGAAGGCGTCGATCAGCGGGCTGGCCTGCGCCAACAGCGCGTCCAGCAGGTCCGCCGGCGCGGCCAGATCCGGGGTGCTGTCCATCACGCCGCGCAGCGCCAGCAGGTCGACGGCGCGGCTGGTGGTCAGCGCCAGACCCTGCGCCTCGGCCCGTTCCTCGACCAGGCGGGCCATGCGGATGGCGGCGTCCAGCGCGTCGGGGTTCAGGCGCCCTGCCCCGCCACTGTCCGGCCGGGTCAGGCGCAGGGATACGCTCACGCTGCCCCGCTTGACGCGCGCGGAAATCAGCTTTCGCAGCGCGGGCTCCAGCCCGTCCAGCCAATCCGGCAAACGAAACCGCAGGTCCAATCCGCGCCCGTTGACGCTGCGCATGTCCCATTGGCTGGTGAAAACACCCGCATCGGTGGCAATCTCGGCACCCGATGCCGCGTATCCGGTCATTGACTTAACCATCTTTATAAAATCCGCCCCAATTTTTTCAAAATATGGCTATATTAAGGTATCAGTAAGTAATCTCAATCAAAGGTAAATAGAAGCGGGCACGATTGGCACGCGGTGGCGGCGCTTGGGCGCAGGTCCGGTGGCGTGTGCCCTGCGGGAAGCGAGCAACGGCCATGACAGAGTCATCATTTCCTACGTCGACACCGATCGACGGGTCCATCCCGGGCAACACCGCGCCCGGCGCATCCGGCTTCGGTAGGGCGCGCGCGTCTGAATCGGCGTTTGGCGCCGTGGTGTCGCTGCGCCAGCGCCTGGGCACACTCTGGCAGGCGCCCGAGCAGCCGTGTTTTCCTGCGATCGACGCGGTGCAGGCCTACTGGGAGGATCTGCGCGGTGGCCGCCCGGCGCCGGCGCGGGCGGAAATCGATCCGCGCCCGTTGGCCGACACCCTCAATGTCCTGTTCATCGCCGAGCGGATCGCACCGGGCGTTGCGCGGCTCAGGCTGTGCGGGCAGCATTTTTCCGACCTGCTGGGCATGGAGCCGCGCGGGATGCCGTTGAGCGTCCTGTTCACCGCCGCAGCGCGCGACGATCTGGCCAGGGCGTTGGAGCAGGTGGCGCGCGGTGCGCGCGTGGCGCTGCCCCTGCGCGCGGAAAAGGGCCTGGGCCGCCCGGGGCTGGACGGCATGCTGGCCTTGATGCCGCTGGCGGATGCGCAGGGCCGGATCACCCGCATTCTGGGCGTGCTGGAAACCCAGGGCCAGATCGGCCGCGCCCCGCGCCGCTTTGCGCTGTCAGCGCCCGTTCAGCCGCACCCCAACCCGGTGCCGACGCGCGGCAAACCCGCCCTGCGGCTTGTCCGGGGTGGCAAATCCGGCTGACAGGACGGCCTGAAAAAAACGGGGCCGGCAGGACCGGCCCCGATGTCCATTCTTTGCCCTGTTCAGACCGCCTCGCGCGCCATGTCGCGGCGCCGCTCCGAGAGTTCCTCGGCCACCAGAAACGCCAGTTCCAGCGCCTGGCTGGCGTTCAGGCGCGGGTCGCATGCGGTGTGGTAGCGGTCCGACAAATCCTCGTCTGATACGGCGCGCAATCCGCCCGTGCATTCGGTCACGTCCTTGCCGGTCATCTCGAAATGCACACCGCCGGGGATCGTGCCCTCGGCCTTGTGCACGTCGAAGAAGTCGCGCACTTCCTGCAACACGCGCTCGAACGGGCGGGTCTTGTAGCCCGAGGCCGACTTGATCGTGTTGCCGTGCATCGGATCGCAGGTCCAGACCACGTTCGCGCCTTCGTCCTTCACCGCCTGGATCAGGCGCGGCAGATGCTCGGCCACCTTGCCGGCCCCGAACCGCGCGATCAGCGTCAGCCGCCCCGCCTCGTTCTTCGGATTCAGCCTGGCCATCAGGACCTTCAGGTCCTCGGCGCTCAATGTCGGGCCGCATTTCAGGCCAACGGGGTTTTGCACCCCGCGCGCGAATTCCACATGCGCGCCGTCCGGCTGGCGCGTGCGGTCTCCGATCCAGATCATGTGCCCCGACCCCGCGACCGGCAGGCCACTGGTCGAATCGATGCGGCACAGGGCCTCTTCGTATTCCAGCAGCAACGCCTCGTGCGAGGTGAAGAAATCGACCGTCTCCATCGCTTCGATCGTGTCGCTGGTGACGCCCGCGGCGGTCATGAAATCCAGCGCATCGGTGATCTGGTCGGTCAGCTTGCGATAGCGTTCCGCATTTTCGCCCTGCGTGAAGCCCAGTGTCCAGGCGTGGACGCGGTGGATATCGGCAAAGCCGCCCTTCGAGAAGGCGCGCAACAGGTTCAGGCTGGCCGCAGCCTGGGTATAGGCCTGCAACATGCGCGCGGGATCGGGCACCCGTGCGTCCGGCGTGAAGTCGAATCCGTTGATGATGTCGCCCCGGTAGCTGGGCAATTCGACACCGCCGATGGTCTCGCTCGGGGCCGAACGGGGCTTGGCGAACTGGCCGGCCATGCGCCCGACCTTGACCACCGGCACCTTGGCGCCAAAGGTCAGCACGATCGCCATCTGCAACATCACCTTGAACGTGTCGCGGATGATGTCGGCGTTGAATTCCCCAAAGCTTTCGGCGCAATCGCCGCCCTGAAGCAGGAACGCCTCGCCGCGCGCCGCCTTTCCCAGCTGGCGCTTCAACTCGCGCGCCTCGCCGGCGAAGACCAGCGGCGGATACTGGGACAGTTGCGCTTCGACCGCGTTCAGCGCGGCCGTGTCGGGATAATCGGGCATCTGCACGCGCGGTTTG
>Ga0316205_10002569_pt1 | contig 18650 bp, 14 predicted proteins | sample 3monthpyrite_MG_FD_204941 | JGI IMG/M metagenome (GOLD analysis project Ga0316205, IMG submission 204941) | Microbial mat bacterial communities from mineral coupon in-situ incubated in ocean water Damariscotta River, Maine, United States -... | ecosystem: Environmental > Aquatic > Marine >... | reverse complement strand
GGTTCTTACTTTCAACATTCTTTTAAAGACTCAGCGAATGTACTGATTTTTTCGGGAAATTCTTCCGTGACTTGGAACTCTTATTCCATCAATTGGCTTTCTCTTAAGCTCTGCAATCCTGTATAGAAGGGGGTAATGCTACTGCATTCGATATGATAACTATTTCTCTCGCTTCCTGCTTAGGAAGATTCCCCGAAATCAGAAGGTTTTCGATTAAAAAAGAAGAGGTACATAAGCATACCTATCGAAGTCACACTTAATATGATAATCCCCAGCAAGGGACTACCATTCTCAATGGGCACATCAGTTTCAATTTGATCTACAATAATAAATGGAACAGGAAGTGCACCAGCATTTAGAACTGCCGCCAAATCTTTTGCTTCGTCAATTGTGAAGCCTCCCGAAATTTGTGTCATTCCTCCTGTTATTGCATTCTCAACATTTGGTGCGCTAAAAACAACATCATCCATCGTGATGGCCACTTGCCGATTTATATTGTCTTCCGTCATTCTCGCCCATTTATCGGCTCCTTCTACTGTCATCTCAATATCTATGGTATTACCTCCAGAATATGAATTATATCCAACAGAAGCCGACTGAATATCGCCACCTCCAACTCTAGCTCTTCCATTATCTGGAACACGAATCGCATACAAAAGATAAGCTAACTCCTTTGTATCAGTATTAATTACCTGCATATCCTGCGACCACATGAATCGAACTGTTTCAGGAAAAAGACTTAGAATATCCACTCTCTTTAACAGAACATCAACTGCTGTTTTGTTCTCTGGAGATACGTATCCAACATTATAAGGACCAAACGGCAGTACATAGCTTGCCAAATTTTCCTCAGAACTCAAGGATGCTAAATCATTCAATGAATTAATCTCTTCCTCTTCAACAACTGCGGAATCCCCGTCTTCTGTATCAAGATCAGGTGTATCCATAGCAATTGGATCAAATCCGGATAGTGAAACTGCTTGCTGCCATGCATATTGAATCTCTTGGGCCGGATAAATCTCAAAGAACTCAAGATCTGCTGTGGAAACCAACTTTGAAGCAATTGTTGCCTTATCATGAACTCCAGGTATCGCTACGTACAATCTACCTTTTGCTTGATCTAGCCTTATAGTTGGCGGCGCAAGTCCAAAGTTGTTAATGCGTCGTGTCATGATTTCTGCCATGGCGTCAAGCGAACTATGTGCTTCCGCACGTAAAAAATCTTCGACATCTTGGTTCGAAGAATTACGATTTAGCTCTTCGATATCCGAAATTGCAAATAGGCGAACGAGCTGATCACCTTTGTTTAGCATTTCGTGTTTTTCGCGAAAAATGCTGATAAAATCTCCTCCATCTCTTCTATACTGACCAACAGCTAACTTGTGTATCTCGATAAAATCTCGACTATTAGAATTGCGTGCGTACTCTTCCACTAATTCAGGCACAGAAATCTCCAATGTGACTTCCATCCCTTTTCCAAGTTCTGTACCTGTCCCCCACGTAGTCAACACTTGGTAAGTACCAATCGCCATTAGTATAACAATGGACAACCAAAAAAATCTTTTACTCCACATTTTACAAAATTAGGTGTACAACTATAGTGTTTCCGAGAATTCAATAAGCTTCTTGGCAAAATTCTCCCAAGAGTTTTCTTTTTTCTCGTTTTGAATGTTCTGTGAAAATCCTTCTTTCAACCCATCTTCAAAATAATGCTGAATCGACTGTGTAATTAGCTTGCTGTCTGGAGTTGGAACGATCAACCCCGTTTCATTGTGCTTTGTATTCTCTTTCAAACCTCCAACGTCTGTTGCAATAATCGGCAGGTCGAAATGATGCGCAATCGCCGTAATACCACTTTGTGTCGCTCCTTTATAAGGCAACATGCACACATCGGCAGCCGAGAAGTATCGTGTCACCTCATCATCGGAAATGTAGGCATTGAACAAATGAACGCGGTCTGCAATTCCCTCATCGTTGATAATCTCTTGGTATTTATCGAACGTTCCATAAACCTCGCCAGCAACAATCAAATGATAATCTTCTGGAAGATCAGCCATGGATTTCAGGAGAAGATCGAGGCCTTTGTACTCACGAATAAAACCAAAAAACAACAGGTACTTTTTATTTACAGGGACTCCGATCGCCTTTTGCGCTTCAATTGCGTCCATCTTAGCACCAAACTGACTGTAAACGGGATGATCAATGCGTAAGTACTTCGCGTCAGGTTTGAGAGACAATAGATCTTTTAGAACTGCATCACTCAGCACGACAAAAGCATCACTGTGCTTTAAAAAACGACGATTCGCCCACTTGTCGAAGAAACGCTTTTCATGCGGAATGACATTGTGAAGAATACTAATTCGCTTTGTGTTTTTCAACCGTTTCTGTACACCTCCGATTGAGGGACCGAAAAAAGTCATCCAATACTGGCTAATGAAAACATCGGGTTGTTCTCGATTAATACGCCTAGCCGTCTTTCCGAATGTTGCAGGGTTCGTAGAGTCCAGCAAGCGCTCAGTCTCAATGGGATCTGCATTATCGTCTTCGGTTACAAACTGAGATGATCCTGGAAAGAGAAAATTGGGGTACTGTCGACTGAAGGTATAGGCTTTCACCTCATGCTCTTCTTCCAGCGCACGATAGAGCATACCACTAAACTGTGCTATTCCACCTCTGTATGGATAAAATGCAGAAAGGAGTGCAATCTTCATCGTTGGGCGAAGTTAGTATAAATGTCAGGATGCGCTAAATGAATGGCTAAAGAATTACTCCCAACCAGAAGTGACGAAGGACATATAAAGCTCATTTCCGAGAATCACCTCCGTACTTCCAAACTGATAATGATTATCAACATGGTGTTTATAGACCAGACCTATGTGCTTGGCATACGTTTCATACATGCGAACGGAATCAATCAAATTGTAATAAGTCTGTTGTTCAACAACAAGGGTTGAATCGAATTGATAATTATTGATTGTAGTATCCTGATGAATCTCTCTGTAGTAGCATTCGAGTTCATCGTCCAGATTGTAAGCATTCGCATCCCAGCCCTTGGATAGCGTTGGAGCAAAAACAAGCTTCACCTTTCGTTGGTTTTCTTCAACAAGTTCTCCACGAATCCCATCGAATAAGCCATACCACACATCAGATAAGACCCATGGTTGATTTACCGAGTCTCTTTTATAAATAAGGTACTCGCGCGCCTCTCTCCCTTCATTATCAACATAAGCATTTCCCCAAAATGTCTTCATCTGATAACGCAAGGTATCGTGGATTTGCAAAGCAGAATCATGTTGCATCTCAACCACATCGTAAACAACGTAACGACCTTCCGCTAATCCGAAATATTCAAAGTGAAAATTAGGTGGATTCTCTTTTTTGCAACCTATCAAAACGATAAGTGCGGTTAAAAGGCTCAGAATTTTATAATTGGTTTTGCTCTTCATCTATTCTATAGACGAATGTAACAAAAAAATGGTTGTTATTGATTTGGGTTTATCCCAAGTTCTTTCAACTCCTTCATTTTAGCTTTTAATTTATCCCCTGTCAAACGGCTCCCGTAATAGAAGTACTCTTTATACTGTTCCTTCCCCATATTGTCATATGACATCCACCAACCGTGCTTAACTCCCATCTTGTAACGATACAAGCTCATCTTGCGCCCATTTGGATGGTAATGTTCCCAAATACCGTCCCGCTTATTGTTCTTGTACTGCCCATTGACTTTCGTCTTTGTATTCTGGTGATACTCTTTGTATGGGCCATTAAGAACCCCATTAACATACATAAAGACAGCGGACGGAATCTGCGACTTATCTTCTACCAATTCTGGAACATAGTACACCACTTTTTTTCCATGCAGAACGCCGTTTACGTATGTTTCTGTATTACTAATGCGCTGCGATGGCCCAAAATTAAGCCATACACTATCCTTCACTTGATTTCGAAAGATCCCATGACTCATCAACGCTCCATTCTCATGGTAATAATATGCTACGGAGCGATTGCTATTTGGATCGTGTTTGATGACAGCTTTCGTTTTTGACGATTCGTAGAAATAGGTAAATGTTCCCACTGGCTTATCATCCTTAAACTGCCCTTTATATTTGTAGACGTGAATGCCTTTATACTTCTTCTGCCAAATACCTTGTTTACGTCCTTGCGCATCAACTTGATTCACTTGTGCAAAGGAGACAAGTGAGAGAAAAATCAAGAGTGTACTTAAGCTAAATTTCATGTGTTATCAATTTTGCGAATGAATTCAAATCATCAACCGTAAGGTCGGCTTCGATGCCTATTGGCTCTTTGGTTTTCACGCGCACTGTTTTCATACCAAGTTTCTTGCCAAATTCAATATCTGTATCTGTATCTCCCACCATCACGCAACGTTCAAAATCGACCTCTGGAAATTCAAGTTTTGCCAACTCGGCCATTCCTGAATTTGGTTTCCGTAAGTCATCCTCAGCGCCTTTCAGATTTGGGGCGAAATAACACTTATCGATCTTTCCGCCTGTCAAATGAATTTGATTGCTCATATAAGTATGAATCTCCAATAGGTTACGCTCCGTCATGAGTCCTTTTCCTATCCCCTGCTGGTTCGTAACCACAAACACGCGATGAAAAGCTCTGGACAACAAAGCGATGCCTTCTTCTGCACCTTCGATAAATTTAAAGGCTTTTGGCTCTGTTATGTAACCACCAAAAATTCGTTCATTAATTACGCCGTCTCGATCGAGAAAAAGCGACCATGTGGTATCAATATTCCAATCTTTAATTGGCATCAATTGTTTTTTCCACCAAATATGTATTCCGAGAAGATGAAGTTCTTCCCATCAACTCAGCAACAAAGCCAGCGAGGAAGAATTGAACTCCCATAATCATTGCCGCAAGTGCTACATAAAACTCTGTTCTATCTGCAATTCGTTCGGCAGTCTCATTAAAGAAAATCTTATCAATTCCCATGTAAAGAAAGAATACAAAACCGATAAAAAACAGCATCATTCCTATGACTCCAAAGAAATGCATTGGCTTCTTACCAAATTTCCCCATGAAGGCCACAGTCATAAGATCAAGTGGGCCATTTATAAACCTGTTCAAGCCAAATTTTGTCGTACCGTATTTTCTAGCTTGATGCTCAACAACCTTCTCTCCTATTTTATTAAATCCAGCATACTTAGCTAAAGGCGGAATATATCGGTGCATATCACCATAGATCTCTATACTTTTTACAACGGCATTTTTATAAGCCTTCAGTCCGCAATTGAAATCGTGCAATTTAATTCCCGTAATAACGCGTGCTGCCCAGTTGTACAACTTAGTTGGAACTGTTTTCGTGATAGGGTCGTATCGCTTTTTTTTCCATCCAGATACAACATCGTATCCATCTTCCGTAATCATGCGGTACAATTCAGGGATCTCATCTGGAGAATCTTGTAAATCGGCATCCATGGTAATAACTACGTGACCTTGAACAGCTTCAAACCCTTTTTGAAGGGCTGCAGATTTGCCATAATTGCGTTGAAATTTGATCCCCTTTGCATTGGCATCCTGTGCATGTAATTGCTCCACGATATTCCAGGAATCATCTGTACTTCCATCGTCCACGAACATCACTTCGTACGACAACTTGTTCTCATCCATTACGCGCTTTATCCAGCTATGAAGCTCTGGCAATGACTCTTCTTCATTGTAAAGCGGCACTACTACAGAAATATCGTACTTTAATTCCAACGTGATGTGTTATTCGTTAGAGCAAATATAATCAAAGACGAACGTCTCCATGAATGATTTCTCTTAATTTGATTTAAACACTTTAAAAACATGTTCTCCCAATTGAAAGAAATATGCTCCATTACTCAAATTCTCGATGTCAATCTCATATTGATTTTTCGTCAGAACTCCTTCAGACACAGTGGCACCATCCATTCCCAACAACATATACGTCTGTGTTCCATCGATACCATCCACAAAAATTCGATCCTGCGCTGGATTTGGATACACAACGAACTCTTGGATAGATGATTGATCTCCGATCGCAAGAATTGCTGAATCCGCTATGAAAAAATGGTCAATTACAGCCTCCGTGATGTTGCCTTCCGGCTCATAATCTGAGGTTCTGAAAAAGAATTGCATCGTACTGGACAGTGTTATAAAATCACTCACGCGTAGACTTTTTTGTACCCAATCAACCGAATCAGGGTGCATACTTCCGACCGCGTCAATTTCCACCATAACTGTTCCATTATTCACCAATACTCTCAGTGTATCATCTGGCTGGAAAGGTCCATGAAAACAATGGAACCAACGTGAATAATTTACATACGGATCTGCATATCCTGTCAAGTCCATAACTGGAGAAGTCAGTGATACACTTCCTTCATCTACATCATCAAGATTTGGGTTAAGGTCATTCGCATTCCCCGTAACATAAGCACGTGTTCCACAGTCCGTGATTACATCAGCAGTTGGAGCCGAACCACTGTTTGTTCCAAAAGGTTCTTCTCGAACAAACATTCCTGTCGACGCATTTCCTGATGTACTCCATCCAAAATCAAAGGTGAAATCATCGTAAATTCCAGTCTCTAGGTATACATCAATTGTTCCCGTCGTATTATCAATAGAGAGGTAGTCACAGTGTGAAATGTACCCCCACTTCCCTACAACTAGATTGTAGTAATCTTCATAAAAGAGTGTAAAAGTCTCTTCCCCAAAACCGTTCGTCGCACCTGTATGCGTTAACAACGGAACACTTAATTGAATGTCTGCACCGTCGATTGGGTTTAGTGTAATTGCATCAAATACGCGAACAATCAAACTGTAAGGTGGAAGTGGATCCAATTGCACATCCTGTGTCGTAATCACCCCATTCGTTAGCGCTGTGCTTATTGTCTGCGGAGAATATCCAACCTTGTTGTAAGTAACATCATACGTCCCGGCATTGGCCATACCTGTTGCGTAAAAACCTGTGTTATCTGTATCCTCTGGTTGGTTACTTCCTGTAATCTGGATATCAGCCAAGTTAATTGGATTTAAAGTTATGGCATCAGTGACTGTTCCCTCCAAATAGGCCGCCTGAACGTAGGTTGGCCCCAAAACAAAGAGTCCTTCCGATCTATCCGATGCTAAAATCAACCCTGAAGGCAAATAAGGATATGCTCCCCAGCAACCATCATAACCTGTTGTTTGATCAAAATACGTATCATAGTTACCGACTTCAACCATGTTGTATGGATATGTCGCATCGTGAATAGTGACACCGTCAGAATAGTAACTCGTGACAACATAATCTCCCAAGACATGCACATTGTGCGGAATTACTCCTGCTCCTGGAGAACTCTGAATCCGATCAACTTCAGTAATGTTTGTAGGGTCAGAAACATCATAGGCTCCAATATAACCTCCAGAAACCTCATCCGTTGTAAAGGCGTATTGTCCGTTGCTCGTCACCCAAATGTTATGTGTAAATGTCGAAGGTGAAGTTTCCGTGCCTAGTAATGCTGGATTTGCTTTATCTGTTACGTCCACAATACTCATAAACCCATCGCTGATATTTGCGAGATACATTGTATTGTTTTGAACGAAGCCATCATGCACGTACCAATCATCAAACACACCTACTTCAATAGGATTCATTGGATCAGTATTGACGTCCAAAATTATGACCCCTCCATTGTCTCTGTTCGAACCAAAAATATAAGCGTATCCGTATTCATCGATGTAAAGGTTGTGGGCAGAATACCACTCATTTCCAACAGGCCCTGTGTACAAGCTTGTTGGTAAAGTAGTAGACGCAGGAAGTGGAGACAAATCAATGATTAACAAACCATTCATAGCCTCAGTGGTTACGAAGGCATAGTCACCCCATGTCTTCAAATCTCGCCAAACTGATTCCATTCCAGGCTCCCAAAAAACCTCCGTAGGATTTGTAGGATCTGTCAGGTCTACAACGCTCGTACCCTTCTCACACCCAACAAGTCCGTACTCATTCCCAGCTTCATCAACATAGCCCCAAACATCACTTATCATTGTTAGGTGAAGATTTAAGTAATTCAACCTGCCTAATGAATCAACATTTAATTGTCCAACTGAATTAAAAGTCAAAAATAGAAGTGATAAAGCAATAATTTGTTTCATAATTTGAGCTTGTTCGTACGAAGTTACAACATTAGACGCGCTTAAAGAAAAAATATTGCAGCGAGAATAAAGATCAGAATGATAGCTAGATATTGCCACACATCCACAAAATACGGAGCGTACTTTTTAAACCATTGTTTGAGCGCCATAATTCAAATATAAAGATTCTAAATCCTCGACTCTTTTTTGAGTCCAAAATACTTTCAAATTTGCTCTTGATTTGCTATCTTTGCACCTCTGTAAATAGCATCCTATGTCAAAAGAACCTATCGTCGAAACCTTAGAAAATGTAGATTTTGAAGTATTCAAAAAGGAAGTTTTAGAAGACTTCAAATTGGCGAGTATTTCGAGAGAAACATCTCTTCTTGGACGTCGTGAAGTTTTGTCTGGAAAGGCAAAATTTGGAATTTTCGGTGACGGTAAGGAACTAGCGCAAATTGCACTTGCAAAGCAATTTAGAAATGGTGATTTCAGATCTGGATATTACAGAGACCAGACCATCATGATGGCTATTGGTCAGTTGAATGTTCAACAATATTTTGCAGGATTGTATGCGCACACCGATTTAGATCAGGAGCCTCAATCTGCTGGTCGACAGATGGGTGGACACTATTCCACACGGAATTTGGATGAAAACGGAGAGTGGTTAAACTTGATGGAGCAAAAGAACAGCTCCGCAGATATTTCACCTACCGCTGGTCAAATGCCACGCCTTCTTGGTTTGGCTATGGCTTCCAAAGTATACAAGGAGAATAAGGCGCTTTCTGAACTTGAGGAATTCAAAAAATTCACCAATGGTGGAAATGAAGTTGCTTTTGGTACAATTGGAGATGCTTCAACTTCCGAGGGACCATTTTGGGAGACTATAAATGCCGCTGGGGTATTGCAGGTTCCAATGGTTATGTCCATTTGGGATGATGGCTACGGAATTTCTGTTCCACGCAAATACCAAACAACGAAAGATAGCATTTCAGAAGCGCTTGCAGGAATGCAACGCACAAAAGATAAGCCCGGTTACGAAATTTTCGTGACTAAAGGGTGGGATTACGCGCACCTGTGTAAGACATATGAAGATGCTGTAAAAGTTGCCCGCGAGGAACACGTTCCTGTATTGATTCACGTCAAAGAGGTTAACCAACCACAAGGACACTCGACAAGTGGATCTCATGAGCGCTACAAGGATGAGGAGCGAATGCAATGGGAAATCGACTTTGATTGTGTAACGAAGTTCAGAGAATGGATCATCAATTTTAATGCTGATGGACTTTCAATTGCTACAGAAGAAGAACTTGACGCGATTCAAAAAGAAGCTAAGAAATCTGTTCGCGAGCAAAAAAGTGCCGCATGGAAAGCATTTACAGATAGTTTAAAGGAAGATTTGGCTGATGCTGTTTCCTTGATTAAGGCTGTTGCTTCTGAAAGTGAAAATGGTATTTTCATCACTAAAATGGTCGCGGATCTTGAGAAATCCATGGATCCAATTCGTAAAGACATCATGGGTACTGCTCGAAAGGTACTTCGAATGGTGCGCAACGAAAATATTAGCTCCAAAGCCAATCTTTCCGATTGGATCAAGCAACAAATTAATGTAAATCACGATCGTTATAGCTCCTATTTATACTCGGAAACGAGTGATTCCGCGCTAAACGTTGAACCTGTTCCTCCGAACTATGCGGACGATGAAATGGTAGATGGGAGACTTATTCTTCGCGACAATTACGATAAGATTCTTGAAAACTATCCGCAAGCCTTGGTTTACGGAGAAGATGCAGGGAAAATTGGTGGTGTAAACCAGACCTTGGAAGGAATGCAGGACAAGCATGGTGAGAATCGTGTTTCGGATACTGGAATTCGCGAGTGTACAATCATTGGTCAGGGAATTGGAATGGCGATGCGCGGTTTACGCCCGATTGCTGAAATTCAATACCTCGATTACTTGCTGTATGCTATTCAGGTAATGTCAGATGATTTAGCAACTGTTCAATACAGAACGAAAGGCGGTCAAAAAGCTCCGTTAATTATTAGCACACGTGGACACCGTCTAGAAGGAATCTGGCACAGTGGATCACCAATGGGAATGATCATCAATTCACTTCGCGGAATACACGTTTGCGTGCCACGAAATATGACAAAGGCTGCGGGATTCTACAATACATTAATGGCAGCAGAAGAACCAGCGTTGGTTGTTGAACCATTAAACGGATATAGAACAAAAGAGCGAAAGCCAACCAATATAGGCGAATTTAGGGAGCCACTTGGTGTTCCAGAAATCACTAGAGAAGGAATCGATCTTACCATTGTTTCTTACGGATCTACATTCAACATCTGTGAAGTTGCTGCGCATCAATTGGACGAGCTCGGAATTTCTGTAGAACTTATAGATGTGCAAACTCTGTTGCCATTCGACATTGACCATGTAATCGCTGACTCATTGAAAAAGACAAATCGCTTGATGATTGTCGATGAAGACGTCAGCAGTGGAGCAACAGCATTCATTTTGGATAAAATCATGGTTGAACAGAAAGGGTATTACCACTTGGATTCAGCTCCCGTGACATTAAGTTCGAAAGACCACCGACCTGCTTATGGTTCTGATGGGGATTACTTCTCTAAACCAAGTTTGGAAGATATTGTTGAAAAAGCTTATGCAATCATGCACGAATCTGATCCTACAAATTTCCCGTCTATTTATTCATGATTCCATTTGCCTTAAGGAGAAATTCCTCTTGGGGATCTCACTAGAATGATGCATGAGAGGTTGATTCTATCCAAATCATCTGCACCCCATAATTATTTAATGGCAGAGAAATAGGAGTAAACGTGATCTAAGTCACATTCCAGACAAAAGTTTCTGTGAATCTTTGTAAGCAAGAAAACAACCTTACGTTCAAAGAAACTATGAAGTGGAATGATTATTTAGCAGCTTTCGAGGCAGTATTAGACGGTACGAATAAAACAGTGCCGTACAACGATGAAGCTTACTTGGAATACGTGAAGCTCAACAGTTCGCGTCAGAACAGATGGATTAAGAAAATGGTTCTTTCTGAAGAAACGCAAAATGCACTGAGAAATGTACGGACTCCCCAAAAATGGATTCTAATAACTGAACCTTGGTGCGGCGATGCTGCTCATATTTCTGCTTTTATTAATGCGATGTCCGAAGCTTCGGGGAATATTGAGATTGATATTCAATTGCGCGATAGCGAACCATTTATCATTGATAACTATTTGACCAACGGAGGAAGGTCTATTCCGAAACTTGTTGTTCAAGATACACACGGACGAGATCTCTTTACTTGGGGATCAAGACCTAAGGAATGTCAAAACTTGATGTTAAGTCTTAAAGAATCAGATTTATCTGAACAAGAAAAGAAGGCAGAGTTGCAGAAGTGGTATAACAAGGATAAGGGAGTCTCTGTTCAACAGGAAATTGCAGCATTACTGCAAGAAGTAGAACATAAAGAAGTGGCTTAAAACTCAACCACCTTCAAAACACTTCGTATAAGCTGTTCATTTAACGCATCGTTAACAATGAGTTTTGCGCCTTTGGACAGCTCAATTGTTTCATTTGAGATGACATTTACGGTTGCATCGTCTTCAACAATAAGTCGTGATCCATCCATCAATTTCATTTTCGTGTTCGGTCCGAAGGCTAATTTTGTTCCAGCCCCAATGATTAAATCACCGTAGACGCCAATTATTCCATTTTCTTCTACGTAAACATCTCCAGAAATCGTGTTCAACTTCCCGCCCGATTTAATAATCAAAGCACCGTCGCTGATCACCAGATTTGAGAGAACATTGACCTCTCCCCCCCCTTCAATCAAAACATCCTTTCGTTGGTACTTCGTTGTGAGAATCTCCAGCTCCGTGTAATTGGAAAACTTTGGACCAACATTAAACGTAGATCGCACTCTTTGATTCACAGCATCAAATGCATCCGGCTGGCATGTCGGTACGTATGACAACTTTTTGTTGAGATTGTTCCGAGCATCTCGCTCCGCTTCTGTATGATCTCTCGTAATCTGCATCTGCACTTCTGCGTCACAAAAACAATGAAAATTCTCCGTGAAGTCTGGCAAAGAATCAGCATACAGCAAGTAGTACAAATTGTGAAACACCATGTAATCTAACCCTGGATAGATCCCATCTCCTCCACCTTCTCCCTTATCAGAGTGGGGATGCGTCCAACGATAATCTGAGGCCCACGCATCCGATTGGAAAATGGCAACCTCTTCCGTGGCTGGGCAGCAATTGCTTCCTTTCAAACGGTAACCACCTTCAGGCTTCATTGAATTTAAAAAGGATTGATAAAAAGCTTTATCCTCCGTCGGGGCGAGGTCGTGCAAGAGCGCATTGGACAACTCAAGCTGTCGATTTGTGGTGATATTTGCCCATTCATTAACTTGTGCGCTAGTCCAGAAGCCAGATGTTACACCCAAATTGAACATAATTGTATTGTTGTAATGGGTGATCGCATCTTCTCCGAACATCAGCTTGTTCAACGGCCATGGAAGCGCGTCGATTTTCCCGTCCTCGGACAAATCCGTAAACAGTCCAGTATAGGCGTTCCCAATCGTTTTTGTCCACAGCCATTTATACGAATTCACGGGCATTCTGAGCAGTCCACCTTTTATCCAATCTTGATATTCTGAATTGTCCTGGTTATTATCTGCACCCGCCGGAACTGCCGCTTGAAGTCCCTTCCATGCTTTATTTTGAAATAAATCAAAGAAGTCAATACTCGCACAAGCTTTTTCTCGATCCGATGAACCCGACTCGATCCCAAAACCTGTAAGGCAATACTGAACGGTTGATGCCACCTGCATTCTTCTCACTGCCCATTTCGAGTATTGGTCTTTGCTTCCAGTAATTCGCTCTGCTGCAGCCAAAAAAGTTGGAGCTGCGAGAACCAAATCTCCTCCTCCATTTGCCACAGGCCAGCCATTCACATCTATCAACTGCCAGTTTCTGTCGGAGGCATAGCCCACCATTCTATCAACGATAGCGGCTACCTCATCAACGAGTTTAAATCCTTGGTCAGATGACGTTGGTTGCACCCAAACATTATCGACCAATTTATGTACAAGCGAAAGTCCAACCATCACGCTCGACATCTGATCCAGACTTGGTACATTTTGGTAAGACGTTGTTTCCTTTACGATGAACCCTCGATCTGGCTCATGCACTCTGGCTACATTGTTATTCTCATAAAACGCAGAGTATACGCACCCAATGTGCATTGGGTCATCTGCCCAATTCAAATAAAAGTCTTCACCAACATCTTCACGTAAATAGAAGCCATTCAAATTATCATCATAAAAGGCGCGGGAAAAATAGACGCTGTTCAATTCAGCCTCCGCCTTCGTATCCAAACGATTGATGACAGCTATGGCATAATAAAGTTCATTCTGGATTCCTTTAAGGTCTAAATCGTACTTTTTTCTCAATGCAAATTCAGTAGCCAAAAGACTTAAATAATATCCGTGGCGAATCATTCCATCACCCCAAGACATTGTTCCGTACTCGATATTCCCCCATTCTGAGGCGTTGTCTACGCACGTTCCAGGAGAAAGTAGTCCAGCAGGTTGGCTCTCACCAGGATTTGGACCAATTTTCACAAACTTCTCAACGAAATCACTTCTGAATTTCCAATACTTCTGCAAGTTCAATTCATCCGTTTGCCCATAAGCCAAGGCAGACATTAGAAATGATAAGGAAAGTACTAAAAGCTTCATGTTGCTGTTTACTTATTTGCGGGAGATGAAGATACAGAAAACCCTTGAATTGAATAATTTGAAAAAATCCAATCTGTCCTATTTACTCAAATCAGTAGCATGATAATCTACCGTTAAATCGATGTACTCTTGTGTGTATTTTCCATCCTCCTCACGCACCGTTAGCTGTTGCTGATTAATCATCACCTCAACACGTTCAAAACAAAGAACTGCACGATTTGGAGCTTTGTTTCGCCTTCCAACTAGTTGAACTTGGCACGTTAGGTATAGGCCACAAGACTTAGCTGCATGACACCAATTTTCGAGATCCGAAAATGGAACAATGATCCATAGTACTCCACGCTCAGTTAGTAGTGATTCTGCTTTTTTAAACAAACCCAATGGTGATAAGGTTTGCACATGCTTGGCATTAGCCGATCGTGCATCCTCATTGGGCAAGGTCGTTTGATAATACGGTGGATTTGAGAAAATCAAATCGTACTTATTTGTTGGGGTGAACTTTAGGAAATCAGTGTGATAAATAGTTAGCCGTTCGTTCCAACTACTTGTTTCAAAATTCTGTTTGCACTCATTGAATGACGCCTCATCGAGTTCCACTGCATCGACAAGTATCTCAACGTTATTCTGTGCAGTCATTAGTGAAAGAACACCAGTACCAGCGCCAATATCCAATCCGTGCTTTTTTTCAGAAGGGTCAATTAACGCTCCTAACACCATTGCATCCGTTCCTACCCTCATGGCAGCATCCTTCTGCAGAATTGAAAATTGTTTGAAATGAAAAATTGACATTACCCGAGATACAGTTCAATCAAACCTTCGGGAGCTATAACGTGAAGTTCTTTGTTCTTTCTATCCACCTTTGTTACGGTCCCTTCCCTGAAAGGAATAAGAATTTCGGTAGAGCCTTTCATAACCATCAACAAGGGGTTTGTCTTCAAGTCAACAACCTGCTCAAGAATTCCGATATCTCCGTGCTTTGCTTCAATAACTTTATAGCCTACAACTTCGTGGTCATAAAAATGCACCCCTTCCAATTCAGGTAGAATTTCAGCTGGCAAGTAAACATGCTTTCTAAGAATTTTCTTCGCAGCATTTTCGTCATTGACACCTTCCAAGCTAATTTGAGCAAAGCCTTTGTTCTTTGGCTTAATAGAGGTAACAAAAAAGGGAGTGAGTTGATCGTTTAGATCGATAAAGAGTGCATCGAGTGATGCGTAATCTTCTGGATTGGTAACATCCAAAAACAGCGAAACTTCACCTTTAAATCCGTGAAGTTTCGCTATATATCCTAAATGAAAGCAATCTGCTTTGTTCATTCAAGTTGAAATTTACTCAGCTTTCGCATCATCAGCTTCTGCCGCTGGCTCTTCCGTTGCTTCCGCCGCTGGCGCCTCTTCTACAGGTGCTTCTGCTGCTGGCTCTTCAGCTACTTCCGCTGCTGGTGTCTCTTCTGCAGGCGCTTCTGCTACTGGCTCTTCAGCTACTTCCACTGCTGGCACCTCTTCTGCAGGTGCTGCTGCTGCTTCGACAGGTTCAGCCACAGCTGGCTCTTCAGTTGCTTCCGCTGCTGGAGTTTCTTCTACTTCAGGAGCTGGAGTGTTCTTTTCAGCAATTGCTTTCGCACGTGCTTCAGAAACAGCTGCTTCTGCTGCCAAACGATCAGCTTCTGCCTTCTCAGCATCCTTAATCAATCCAGTAGATTTCTTTTCAACTTTTGCTTCTTTCTCTTCTAACCACGCAGTGAATTTCTCTTCAACTTGCGCTTCGTTTAAAGCACCTTTCGCAATCCCTTTAATCAAGTGATTTTTGTAAAGTACTCCTTTGTAAGATAAAATCGCTCTCGCTGTGTCAGACATTTCCGCACCTTCCTGAACCCAGTTCAATGTTCTATCAAAATTAATTTCAATAACCGCTGGATTAACATTTGGATTGTACGTTCCTAACTTCTCAATGAAACGACCGTCTCTCTTCGCTCTGCTGTCTGCAGCTACGATGTGGTAAAATGGTTTTCCTTTTTTACCGTGTCTTTGCAATCTAATTTTAGTTGCCATACATTTTTACAATTTGAGGTACAAAACCTCTGTTTATAAACTAATTAACTATCCTGCCTTCCCGAGACAGGGGTGCAAAGATAGAATAATCTTACATATTACAAATGTGAAAGCACTGATAATATGTATGTTTGACAACGAAGACCGAAATGTCCCACCCTTAAATTCAACCAATCATCCATCAAACAGCGTACTTTCCACTTGACATTCAGTTTAAAAACAACTACTTTCACGCATCAGAAGACTTAGAGCTATCCACTAATAAACCGAGCTGTTTAACTACTATGCGAATATTTCTTTTTTTTACACTGCTATTCCCCTTAACTGTTATTGGTCAAGGCTTCCAAGTGAATCTACAAGGGCAAACACAGCAAGGAATGGCTAGTGCTGGAACGGCATTAATGCAAGACGCGTCCTCCTTATTTTTTAATCCAGGAGGTGCTTCTTTTGTAAACAACAACGAAATTAGTATCGGTGCTACAATGGTAGCTTCAAAAGGAACCTTTCTGGAGCATAACACTTTTGCGACAGCCAAGACAAACTCTCCATTGGGTACGCCATTTACGGCTTACGGCTTATTTCAACTAAAGGACAGCAGTAAACTAAAACTCGGCTTAGCAGTTTATACTCCATTTGGAAGTACCGTGGAATGGGAGAATGGATGGTCAGGTAGATTTGCGTTGACACGACTCCAATTACTCTCCATATTCTTTCAACCAACTGTTAGTTATAGAATAACAGATAAAATAGGAGTCGGAGCTGGATTTGTGTACAGTTATGGAAAAGTGAATTTGCAAAAGGACATACCTACCCTAGGACAAGATGGAAATTTTGGTCATGCGGAATTGGCTGGAACCGGACACGGTTTTGGATACAACGTTGGCGTCTACATTGAACCGACTGATTACCTCTCAATTGGGTTGACCTATAGATCACAAGTCAATATGAAATTAAATAAAGGAACGGCAACATTCACTGTTCCTGAGTCCTTGGAAGAAAATTTCCCTTCAGGTGAATTTAACGGCACACTTCCCTTACCCCAGGTTGTTACGCTTGGACTAGCCGTCAAACCCAACGACAAATTGGCAATCGCACTGGATGTTAACTACGTTGGCTGGAAAGCTTATGACACTTTGGCATTTGATTATGTCACGAATACGGAATCACTGGAGGACACGAAATCACCCAGAAATTACAAAAACATCTTTGCATTTCGCTTGGGTGGACAATACACACTCGCTGATAAACTTGCCATTCGCGCAGGAATTGGCTACGGAATTTCTCCAGTTCAGGATGGATATGTTACACCCGAAACACCCGATGCCAACCGTATTAGTTATACAATTGGACTTGGCTATGCGATTGGAGAACATTTTGCCGTGGATGCATCACTGCTATATACGCAAGTCACACGAGAGGATACAAATCTCGAGACCAATCTTAGTGGAACTTTTAAAGTTGCCGTCTTTGCACCAGGACTTGCCTTAACCTATAAATTTTAGTCATGCAGTTAAAACCAATCATCTTATTCGCATGTATTTATTGCCTTAGTGCCTGTCAGCCAGAAATCACTGCTGAAGAACTGAGTCTTGGAGAAATTGACCCAACAACGTATGTCGCTATTGGAACTGCTGGCACTGCTGGTTACGCTGATGATGCGTTAAATAGTTATAGCCAAGCGTTCACCTTTACCAAGATTCTTGCGGATCAATTTTCTCAAATCAACTCGATTACTTTTAGTAGTCCAATGATATTAGGGACGGCTGGTATAAATCTGGATGGCGCTTCTAAACTCATTTTAGGCTATAAAACGGATTGTAAGAATGAGACCTCCCTATCTCCGGTGAGACTCGCTACTCAAGGAGATGTTTCAGAGTTGAGCATAAATATTTTTGGAGCCATTGGCCCGTTTAATAATATGGGAGTCCCAAATGTGAGTATTCTGGATATGAATATTTCTGGATATGGAAATTCAGCAAACGGAGCAGGAAACTACAACCCCTATTTTTCTAGAATGGCATCTGATGAAGCAAACGCCTCAATCCTACAAGATGCTATAAGTCAGAATCCAACATTTTATTCTGTGCAGTTGGGTGATCAAGATCTTTTAATCTACGCTTTAAGTGGTGGAACGGCTCCACTTCCCCCTCCAGCAAACGGAGCAGCGGGTGTAGGCTTCGATGGTTCACTAAACGAAGTTGTGCAATCACTAAATGGTGTTGGTGCAAAAGGAATCATCGGAAACATTCCAGACGTCACTCAATTTCCATACTTCACAACGATTCCATACAACGGCTTAACATTGAATGCAGAAGACGCTGCAACGTTGAATAGTGTATTTAATCCTCTCGGTCTAACATTTCAGGAAGGAGACAATCCTTTTACAATAGAAGACGCATCCGAACCTTTTGGTGTCCGAAAAATGGAAGCAGGAGAGCTCATATTACTCAGCATTCCGCTCGACTCTGTTAAATGTAACGGAATGGGATCAATCGTACCTATTCCTGGTAAATATGTACTTTCTCTTGATGAAATTGCTATTCTGAAATCGAGACTGGCAGAATACAATAGTATCATCCTCTCAGCATCGCAATTAAATAATATTGCCCATGTAGATGTGAATTCATTTTATAATTCCTTAAATTCAGGCATTGTTTACAACGGGGTATCCATGGACGCCAATTTTGTAACTGGAGGTTTCTTTTCTCTCGATGGCAGAAACTTGAAC